>Ga0307507_10013309_pt1 | contig 10007 bp, 4 predicted proteins | sample 7_EM_MG_FD_207223 | JGI IMG/M metagenome (GOLD analysis project Ga0307507, IMG submission 207223) | Populus trichocarpa ectomycorrhiza microbial communities from riparian zone in the Pacific Northwest, United States - 7_EM | ecosystem: Host-associated > Plants > Roots > Unclassified | place... | reverse complement strand
AGCTCTATAATTCTAGCCTCTTTTTTTCTTGGTTTCTCTTGTTTCTTAGTAGGATGTCTTGATTTCCTTTACAATCATAAACCTTCCTTTTTCCTTTAGTAATTATTTTTCCTATAAAAATCTTTAGACATGCTAGGACGACCTCGTGTTCATCTATCATTTCTGCCCTCATGGGTATGTGTAGTATCTGTGGGAATCCCACTGGGATTTCTATTTTTTAAACCTTCAATGTGGTAATTTTGCAGGCTTATTCTACTGTTGGAACTCCTGACTATATTGCCCCAGAGGTCTTGTTGAAGAAAGGATATGGAATGGAATGTGATTGGTTGGTACACTTTAAATGTTTCTTAGCTAGTAATTTTATTTTCTGAGACCATTCAGGTGTGACTTTGTTTTATACATCCAGGTGGTCCCTTGGTGCTATTATGTATGAAATGCTTGTGGGGTTCCCCCCGTTTTACTCAGACGAGCCCATGTCAACTTGTAGGAAGGTAATTTTGCAACTGTTTACTTCTTATTTGTCAATAGAAAAGTTTGCTTTTCTTGATTGTGATTAATGCATGTTGAAATGAGCCTTGCGAACATGTTTACTTGTTATTTTTTCTAATCTCATTACCAACTCAAAACCATGCTTTTCAGTTCAAATTGCTAACCTGTAGTTGGTAACTTCTCAAGCTTTTTGCCTAAATGCTAATAAACCTCTAATTGTCAGCACCGAGATCTAAGTTCTTTTCCTTTTTCAATGTTTACCTTTGGAGCAGTTCATTCTACTCGCTGTCTCCAATATCAGCAGTCCTACTCATTTCACAGTTTTTGTTTTGTGCAGATAGTTAATTGGAGAGATCATTTAAAATTTCCAGAAGAAGCAAAGTTATCTTCCGAAGCAAAAGACCTTATTAGCAAACTTCTATGTAATGTTGACCAGAGGCTTGGAACAAAAGGGGCAGATGAAATCAAGGTGTTGTGTCGTGCTTTCTAAATTCTTTAGTTACTCCAAGATAAATCCGAGATTGATAAAATTTACTTGCTGTGTTATTTTCAGGCTCACCCATGGTTTAAAGGTATTGAGTGGGACAAATTATATCAAATAAAAGCTGCATTTATTCCTGAGGTCAATGATGAGTTGGATACCCAAAATTTTGAGAAGTTTGAAGAGGTAGATTGATTGGTCTAAAATTTAATCACCTTTTTAGATGCTTTATCTTGGTAACCTTTCTATCATTGATGTGATTGTTTGAGTAGGCTGATGACCAAATTCAGACTTCAGCAAAATCTGGTCCGTGGAGAAAGGTTGGTACATACAAATTCTGTTATTCATGTTTTAAGCATATGTAGTTATTTTTAGGGTTTCTTTATTAGTATTCCACCAGAGGATATGCGTTCTCTGTTCAGTCTATTTCATTTTTTTCAATGGACAAGTCTTTCATTTCCAAGAAAAATTCAGTAGGAAGGCGTTGACCAATCAATTCACCCTTCACTTCTACTGTACTACTATCAACCAATTTATATCAAAACAAAAAAACATCAACTAATGATAAGACCTCATGAAACACCAATCAGGAAAGCTGAAATTTGGGAGCATGGGGAACTTTACATTTTTCCAAACTCACAAATTACAGCATTCCTTTCCCTGAGGGAGGTGGACATTCATGCATGAAAATGTTAGTTCCACAGCTTAAGATTTTTTGGTGGTAGATTTGCCTGTGAATTTAATTGGAGTATTGTAGCATCAAACACAAAAGCTATTTTGCTTTATATAGCCTGCAAGTTAAAGGTTTAATTAATTGGGGATAAATAATGTTTCTGGCATCTAGATGTTGATCAAATGATCGTTTGTCTTTTTTTGCAGATGCTTTCATCTAAAGATATCAACTTTGTTGGTTATACATACAAGAACTTTGAAATCATAAATGATCATCAGTTGCCTGGAATTGGTATATTTTTCTTCGCTTCATTTATATTTATATAATGCATCCTCTCCATTCGAGTATCCTATTTAGTATTTTGTCTCCACATTATCCAGAGTATCGAATCTTTTATCTTTTATTTTTTTCATAGTGATATTGTGGTCCTAAGGTAGGGAATGGGATTGCTAATAATAGAAGTGTTTGGCCATGCATCACACTGTAACTTAAGTGCTCTACAAGTTTTATTTTTTTACAGTGGCTATACCTTAACTTAATCTATTTTTGTTCATTTATGCACGGTTGGAAATGCTTGAACCTAAACTTTCTAGCGGAGGCAATATTGAGGTGTACTTATACTGGGGATATTTGTGTTTGTTTCTGGCCTGAAATATTTATTTATTCATATCTTGGCTATAAAATGTTACGCTTACTAGTTAGTAGGTGATGATTAATTTAATTGCTAAAAGTGACAAATTATGTAGAATAACAAATGCGTGTCTTGTGTCTTGTGCCTTGTAGATCAGGCACAAAGAGCGTTGATATTTTTGGAGTGAACTTTAATGTTGCCATTACAGATTCATCAATTTTCCACTTGTTCTTAGTTTAAAATTTCCCAATGTTACCTCTAGAAAGCTCCAATTTTGCCCTTTATTGTTAAATACTAACTAAAAGTTCGCTTGTATTTTTTGCTATTTTGTCTGTTTTACTCACTTTTTTTCCTCTTTAATCCTCGTACGTGTTGTGGTATCTCACAAAGATTATTATAAACCTAAAAAAACTAAAGAACCAAATTCAAAAGTAAGCTATTTGATGGTTAATTGTGACATTGGAATTTTTGAGAACTAGAAGGGTAGCAATGGGAAAATTTAAGCTACAGGGGTAGAAGCAAAATATCAATCAAATCTGTTGGTGGAAGATCGAAGCTTGCATATTTTTCTTATATGTTTATTTGTGAAGAGCGCAATTTTTATCTTTGTCCAATCATCTACTTTCACGTGATCCTTTATGTGACTTTTTTCTACCTGCAATATGCAGCTGAATTAAAGAAGAAGAGCACAAAATCTAAGAGGCCTTCGATCAAGTCACTTTTTGGTAAGTTTTGTTATCAGTTTTAGTAAAATACTAATTGTTTGACTAGCGCTCTGTCGTAAGCCAAATATTTTTATAAAAAAAATATATATGCATGCTTTTCTTATGTATTTTTGTACATAAAAAAAATGTGTAAATTAAAAAACTTATATACATGTAATTAAATAAATCGAGAATTATGTGTGTTAATAATAATAAAAAAATCATTAACGATAATTAAAAATAAATTAGAAAAATCGATAGACAAATATAAATCAGGATATTTAATCTCATAAGATAGGACATATATTCGATTGTGTTTACTGAATTTGTTTATTAAAATTATTTTTTTATTCAATCAAACGATAATAGAAATAGACGCATATATTAAATTGATTAAATAACATAAAAAGGAAAAAAAATATATCATGCAAGGCTGCATAAATCAAAATAAACATTTTTTATTTTCAAGAATAAATCTATACAAAAGATGAAAAGAAAAATTATAGATAAATCATCCTAGTTTTTCAAAAATTAAATACAAAGTTAAAAAAATTCTATTCAAAAAAGGATAAATAAGCAAAAAAGAAAACAATTCCACAGAGGAGAGATATTAATTGAAACATAAATTTAAAAATTATTTTAAAAAAATATATTAAAAAAATATATCAATTAAAAAAAATCAATATTAGAAAAAATAATAATAGCGCGGGTGTTGTGGCTTAACTCGTCAAACCTTTGATCCGAGTAATTGATTTAACAAGGTTTAATAATTTTTCCCCTTAAATTTATATTTAGCCTATATATATATATATATATATATATATAAAGAGCCCAACACGCCTGGGCCACTGTAATTAAAAGCCTAGGCGTGTAGGTGGGCCTTCAAGCCTGTGGGCCTAGGCTTGGTTTTATTTTTTAAAAACAATTTAAAGGGCGGAAGCACTTATTTTTTTTGAAAAAAATAAGCTGGCAACACGTCGCCTGCTAAGACAGACGACGTGTAGTCTGCAAGCCTAGATTCCGGTTACCACTACGGTGGTCGAAAAATCAGGGCAGTGTCTCTTTTGCCCAAAAAACCTAATTTGCAAGCCATTTCAACCCAAAAACATCTTACCAACACCCTTAGAACACCTCATCAACACCCTTAGAACACCTACAAACCAATCTATCACCTCAAAATACCAAAAAAAAAAAGATCAAAAAACTCGAAATCAAATCGAGTTAGTTTTGGCGTCCTTGGCTTTGATTTGTTTTTTCAAACAACATTAAGACTCTAAACAACCACCATCAAGCCCTTCTTATCTCATGAAACTCATGAACACCAAGAAAAATCATTCGGTGGCCGAAAATGGCGTGAGCGACAACTCTCTCCCATCATCGGAATCCGGCGAGCCCCCTCTCTCTAATTAGGAATTGAAAAATAATACAAATAAACTTTTGTGCCGAAAATGAATTTTTGAAATATAAGGGGACCTAAATTGTATAAATTGTGTTATTTTTAAATTTTGAGGATCTAAGTGTATTTTTCATGAAATATCATGCACATTATCCATGTTTGATGTCTTTTTCATTTTAGTGCCTTTTCTTCCGGCTCCAGCATTTCCTAAGAAATCAAAATCAATTGTCCTTCTATTAGGATCAAATCGCCCGAAATAAAACTTTGATGACCAAAATGAATTATTAAAAAATAAACAGAAGTCCACTATGTTTTGTGAGTGTGAACAGTGTCCATCTATAGTCTTTTATTGTTTCCTATAATATTTTTTTAGAATGGTTGGGATAATATGATAAAAAGTAGCCAAAAACAAATTTTAAAATATGCATTGAGATTACAAACTCACAAAACTGTGATCTTACTCTTTTGAAACAATGTTATTTGTACTCTTTGCTACTTTGTAGTTTTTCTCAGTTTTCTAAGGTCCGACAAATCTAATTTTGAAGTTACCTTGTTTTTTTTTAAAAAATGAAAATTCTGTTTTTAACCGAGGGAAAGGGCTGAGAGGAGTGAGGAGCTACCACCCTGTTGGGCGCCCATGTTAAGAGAATGAGAAGTTATGGAGGGTAATATTTCATCCCCCTTTTGGGTTGAAGTACTGCCTTCCAAGCATGGAAATTAGTGTCCCTCCTCAATAGTGGTCTTGTTCCCTCTCATGTTTCGTTTCATCATTTTCTTAATCAAATCAGGTCTCATTAATATTATTTATAAACCTATTAATAGTTATCAGAATTGGCTGGCTCAACTGGTGAACCAGATTTTACACCTGTCTGGTTGGAGTGTAGGGACTAATTGTGCAATCAATATGGTAAGAACCACCTTGAATTGGGCTGAACTGACTAAGAACTGGCCTGAATCAGATTGAACCGGCCAAGAATTGGGTTGAACTGACTCAAGGCCTACCACGTGTCCCTCGATAAAAAATCTGAAAAAATGTTCTTCCAGGTATTAAACCAGTGAAATGCCAGTTGAATCAGTGAACCAATGAATTGACACCTTTGTTGGTTCAAGCTCCGGTCTGATTTTGATAATAATGGGACCCACTATTATGCTCTATTTACACCTTCTATGCATCATTCACTACCAAACACCACAAACACTTTCATCGTCGACACTTTTTATGCCCTCGGCACTTGTCTCTCAAAATCTAACCCTTTGCCATACCCATCTTCAAATTTATCATATCATACAACGAAAACCTAAAAATGTTTTATGCTTATGGTGATATTTCTTTCTGGTTTATTAACTGACAGATCAAGCTATCATTTATTTATGCAAGTGCTCAAATTTGGTTAGGGCCTAATGGCTGGTATTGCTTGAAGTTATTGGCGATGTATTTAGCTTTCTTTGAAATAAGCAAGTGCAAAATCTTTGTTTGAGTTGTTTCAGAATTTCATTCACATCATCAACACACTTTTTATAGTTATTTCTTTCAAAATTGTGTGTAGTCTGTAGATGATGCAAGTTAAACACTATCATGCTCTTAGAACCATTATGTATATTTTCACTTCAAAATACAGCAAAAAAACATCATCAACACACTTCTTTTTTTATAGTTATTTCTTTCAAAACTGTATGTAGTCTGTAGATGATGCAAGTTAAACACTATCATGCTCTTAGAACCATTATGTATATTTTCACTTCATAATACAGCAAAAAAAGTAGAGCATTGTAATAGCTTGATATTGTATTGACCATCAATCAGGTTGCATTTCTTTTTTTCTTTCCTTGTTCTTATTGCGGTGGTTCATATTATTTCAGAAGATGAGTCAGCCGAGCCTCCTAATGAACCTGTTAAGGGGAGCTTCCTAAGCCTCCTGCCTCCTAAACTAGATTCTTCGGAGCAATCGGGAAATCCAAATAAGCTGTTCTAATCTCATCATCCCTTCAGATGGTCACATAACATTCAATTAGAGATAAAATGATGGATCATTTTCTTGATGGATAGCTCCTCATTTTATGTTGCCGAAATCAAAGCTTCAAGGGCGAAGGGCCCAAAACATGAGTGGTTTGAGTTTACTAATTGGCTCGTCTTAGTTAGGTTGTTAATCCTTGTAAAATCGTCCCATAGTAAATATTCTTTTGAAATCGTTGTGTATTTATTTTACCCCTTTTGTCAGAAATCTGCTATACCAGATCACTATTGTGGGTTTTTCTTGTTACTAATCATTGCTGAGTTGATTAAGATGTATCATTTATTCCTGTGAAAAATGCAGAAACAAGAGATTTCCCCTCCCTCCCTCCCTCTTGGATGTAACTTCTAGGTTAGGGTTCTGAGCATTGCAATTTTGAACCCCCTCAATCTTGTAATTCATGTGAGGATGCTATCTTCTGCCAAAAACAAAATCACCAACCTTTAATAATTTAATAGTCCTTTGATCAATGCAGGCGATGCTAATGTTTTGTTCTAAAAAATGATTCCTTAACTCCTCAAACTTTCCAATTCATCTACGTGCTTTGTTAACTCTTCTATTTTTTAAAAATTAAAAAAAAAAGCATGAATTGATGAAAAAGATTAATCTATAAATGAAAGTAAAAACAGAGGGATTAAATGACAATTGTTGAAACCATGATGACTAATTAATTATTCTTACTAAACTACAGGGACTAAGTTACAATCAACTCGATACCTTATCCTGAGCAGATTACTAGAAAAGAATTACAGCAGCGCATGGTAAAACTGTAGTGAACAAGAGGAAAAGCGGGGACATCTAGCCTACTACGCCCCCCTTTTTGTATGTGCCTGTAAAGAAAGAAGAAGACAACGACTCAATCCTCCGTTGGTAGTCTGCTCTGTTAGCAATTATTAGACATCGTGGTTGCGTATCTTTGTAATCGAAGATGCAGGTAAGTCAATCATTTCTTCAATTCCCTCTCCTTGTTTTCTCAAAACCCTAATTTCTTCAATATTAACGATGATGATGATGCAGGCCAGTGATAGATTTAACATCAATTCACAGCTGGAGCATCTCCAGGCCAAATATGTTGGGACAGGCCACGCTGATTTAAACAGATTGTGAGGGTTTTCCCCCCCTTTATTAGCCCAGTTTAATGTATATAATTTCTTTTTTTAAAAAAAACTGATTGTGATTGGTAAATTAATACAGCGAGTGGGCAGTGAATATTCAACGTGACAGCTATGCATCGTATATCGGTCACTACCCTATGCTTGCTTATTTTGCTTTAGCTGAAAATGAGTCTATTGGAAGGGAACGTTATAATTTTATGCAGGTTCGTTCGTCTTTTAATCTCCTTCCTTTACTTTATATGTTTATTGATCTATTTTTTTTTTTTTTGAGTTGCCATTTGGTTACATCACTGACTTAGTTTGATGGGTTTGTAATTTGGTGTTTGAGGATATTGGGGATGATCTTCATGTTCGTTCAAAGTTGTAGTTTCCATTTCTTTTTATCTTTTTTTGTGATAAAACCTGATCATTGCACCAGTAAGAGTGTTCCGTTTAATGGGTCTGTAAGAGGTAGTTAGGTATCATTTGTGGTTTTCATTTTCAAATTTTTGAAAACGGATACTGGAAACTTGTTTGTTTTGAATTTTATTTTTTTGAGAAAAAGCAAAACGAGCAACCCTAACACAATTTTTGAAAACCACTTTGTTTGATTTTGAAAAATTCTGACAATTGGTTGTTGCTTTTTTTATGTTTTTGAAAATTAAAAACAAAAAAAAACAAGTTTTTTCTATTCATGTTTCTGAATTTGTTTTTTACCAACATGGAATGGAAATGATACCGAATGACCCCTAAGAAAAAAGATGTTTTTTTTTTGTCTTATAAAACCAAGGGGATGAAAAGTTTCATGAAGTAGGTGCTGTCATGTTGGTGCTATAATCACATCCCTGGCAATGCATGGGGACATGCCAATCATCCTGCAGTAGGGAAGCCATATGCCATATGTTTTGTCAGAGTCAGGTGCTGTTATCAGGAATGCATCCTTTATAGGTTTTACTGCTTCACTAAAGTCAACTTGTAAAGCCTTCTCCCATTTATTTGGTTAGCTGCATGAGTTTTACATGATAGCAACCATCTCTTTATGGAACACATTTTTGGAAGATTAGTTTTTTATACACTATGACTTTACTTAAACTATGATGAGATCAGGCTACCATTTTAATAGTTGGACTTTACTCTGTCCAGATTACTTTATGAATGATGATCTTAAGATCCACAGTCAAAAGTGTGCAACAAAAGTTGTATCAATTTGAATGAGCAATTCGTAAATGCAGGGGGGATGCTGGAAGATCGCATTACATATAAGCTATTCTAGAAGTTCTAGAAAGTATAAGATGCAAGAGTTTATTGTTATTTCAATTGCTGATGGATAGGTGTCTGAACTATGACTTGCTTCATGTGTTAAATCTTGACAATCAGTGGAAAATGGCTTAGTGATTGATAATGTGTTTGTCCTGTACATTAAAATCTTGATTGTGTGAAGATATCGCAGAGAAGTTCTGATTTTCTCTTCCATTATTCCATACTTATTACATGTCTTAAATATGATCACCTAATGATTCTTTTTAACTTGGTGCAGAAAATGCTTTTGCCTTGTGGTCTACCCCCGGAAAGAGAAGATGATTGAGACATGTTCTGCTTGATCCGAGTCAGCTGTGGCTAACTGATTGATATGCTTAAACTTGTGTATGGCTGAAGGAACATTGGCCTTTTGATGACAGTTATGAGTACTGAAGATATCATTTGTGATTGTAGACTTGTAAAAATCATGTTTTATGGTTTCAAGGATGGTTTAAGCTTGGAGCGTTTATGTGGTTGAATTTATAATTTCTTATAATATGATTAGCATCCGCTTTTTTCAATGTCTTTTTGGTTTTCACCATGTTTGTTGCTTATGCCAGTTTTCTTAGAAGACCCTCGTGATTGTTTTCTATGGCAAGACCCTGATGATTGTCGGAACAAAAATGATAGAAGTGATATTTGTTGCCATGTCCCCTCTGAAAATGACCTAGGCTTTTTATAATGTGTAAATCCCATCTTACATTCCTTTGCAAGGCAGCTCTATACTAACTGCAAGATTTTGGTGCGTGCACTTCCATTTGGGCGGTGAAGAACATCTGATGGAAATGAATTTATGTTTTTCTGTGTTTGCTGCCGAGCTTCTTAAGAGTATAACGCTATTCTTTATTAGGGGGGTTGTGCTGGCAATTCTGAAGGGCCATCCTCGAACATTCTGGTGGCTGCCGAGGATGATGCAAAACACCAGGCCATCCTCGGAAAAAGAATTGTGAAGGAAAGAAAAGGGTGCGAGGGAGCTGTGGCAGGAGAAACCATCATAACTTTGGATGCTGTGAAAAGAAAGGTGGGAAAGCATTCTACATCATTACGTTATTTTATATTTTTTACGTTATTTTATATTTACACATTGTCTAGAGGGGTATGGAAAGGGTCGAAGAAAACACTTAATTTTTTTCATAAATTTTTCTTATTCCTTTGCGCAATTAAAAGTAACATACGGTAACGTGAAGCTAGCAACAGGTACCATCCGTTTAACCTATTTCCTTCTGTT
>Ga0307507_10013308_pt1 | contig 10007 bp, 7 predicted proteins | sample 7_EM_MG_FD_207223 | JGI IMG/M metagenome (GOLD analysis project Ga0307507, IMG submission 207223) | Populus trichocarpa ectomycorrhiza microbial communities from riparian zone in the Pacific Northwest, United States - 7_EM | ecosystem: Host-associated > Plants > Roots > Unclassified | place... | reverse complement strand
TGTTCTGGTGAGATAAAAAATTTGCTACTTTCAAAAATCCCACAAAATCAGCTCTAAAGGCAGCATGCCTGAGTCAATGACTCTGGTAAAATGCTCAGATGAGAGAGTATACACTGCATAATAATACACTTTTACAAATTAGAAAAATTCAGATTCAATACAGAGTTATGTGTAAAATAATCATGTGACATTCTTTATTGTGAGTTAGTGTAAATACTGATTTCTAGAGATTGGACAAGTGTTTCAAAGCATTTGGACACGCAAAAAAATTGAAAAATAAGATTTTAAAAAATTATAAGGTTCAGAAGCAATTCAGAAGGTTCGAACCTGAACCGAATGCACGGTTCGGGTTCGGTTCAGGTTCGGAAATTTTGTAGGAGGTTCACATTCAGGTTTGGACAAAAGGGGGTCTGAACTGGACTGAACCGAACTTCGGCAACACTAGCACTGCCACTGCCACTGACTCATGTTGATGCAACTATGTAAGTGCACACACACCTGCTTCATGTATATACCCCTGACACGCTGATTTCTGTAAGCGCCTGAATTGCCAGTTCTTATTGCAGTCCATCTGTATTCCATTGTGCCGAACTGCAATTCTCTGGTCTTGCCCACCACCAGTGCCCCCGATGCCCACTGATGGAACAAGACCAATGGACAGCGGCGATGGAAAACCCTCTAGGAAAGGTTTCTCCGACGATGGTAGGGGTGGAAACAAGCCAGTGAGTGTCCGCAGCTCATTTGATGCAGTGTTGTGTCTTGATGATCATTGTAGATTCCTCAAGTAAAACCGGGAGCTCGTTACAGTGCACCTTTCTTTCTCCTTTATTAAATTATAATTGTTTTTGATATCAACTCACCCACCCAGTATACTATCGATTATACACCAAAGATGGTCCACTTGAGTCGAACCACCCTATCTACTCTAACGATCGCTTTATCAGCCGGATCACGTCGACATTAGTGAGACCCCCTCAGACCGCCACCTCTCTGACAAAGTGTCTTTGCAAGATTGAGGGTTTAGAACACCGAAAGTGCGCTTTATACAAATCACTTTTGGACAACACAGCTCTGGACGATTCAAACTGCCTCTTGTTTCGAGGGGCACCCAGACTAGGCCCATCCAACGTAGATCCAGTGGCACTAATTGTCGACACACGCACTGCGGAGAAGAGATCACAAGCTTCGAATTCAGTTGAATCGCAAGAATTACTGGAAAGAGATTATGAACAACGTTATGGTGCAACTCTATCACATTTTGTTGGGAATAACCTTATAAATTTTCAGTGTACTATCGCGTTTACGACGATGATTGTGGCGCTGTCTCAAAAACGTCTTTCAACGAGAATGACCCCTCTTTGGGCCGTGTCAACACTCTTTCTATGCCCCCGCCTCACACTGTTTCTTCCTTGAAAAATTGCATTATCAAATTCAAAGATGTTTCGGGTCACAATGTTCAGCTATTCAAGGATGAGGGCAGCAACTCGGCCATGAATGAGAGTGATGCGCTCACCCTCTCTGATACGTTCCCAGGATTTAAAGAAGACCAGCCTATAGCAATTACATATGAATCGGGAACAACAAATGGTGAGGATTAATGAAACCCCATGCCTAGGTCGTAATAGAGATTTTAATTAGGCTCAGCTGACATTGATCCGAACGAGATCCAGACACGAGAGCTGAGGGAAGCATTGGCACAGATCAAGAAAGAATTCAAAGAAGCAAATTTAACACACTCGCGTGAGCTTGCTGAGGTGGGAGAGGCATGGGAAATGGCGAAAGAGACCCACAAGTGCGAGATAAATGAAGCCCTATCCGCGATACTTCCAGCTCAGTTGAAAGTAAGTCATTGCATGGCACTTTACCTGGATTGAAATGACAGAAATATAGCCTTCAACCTTCACAAAGAAACTCAAAACAATCACAGATTTGGGTGAGTGACAATGGTATCTGTTCCGAGTTGTTCTAAAAGGTCACCTACTAGATTTGGAGACCACAGATTCCAGATGGCACTCATTGAAAAGGCAAGACATTTTCTACACAGATGGTATTTCCCAGACAGAGAAGTTGCGCATCGGCTCCGATGTCTATGGTATTTATTGACCTCCCTTTGGTCATTCCTTCTGCTGAAGTCGTCCGCTGTAGAAGAGAAATGCTACCTGGCAACAAACTCTTCTGGAAAACTGGCTTGTAAGGATCCTGTCTTCTGCTTCTCCATCATCGCTTGAACTGTTCGATCTTGCTGATCCGCCGTTCCAATTTTTCTAGTTGTTTATGCTGGTGACTACATGCATCTTGCAACTGTATTTCTGACCTGAACTCTTTCTTAGGTTATACCAAATTTTGTTGATGCAGCATGACCCAATAACATGCAGGAAATTTATCTTTCTGAACTTTTTTTAATTTACTACAGGGGGTTTCGACGATGGTGAAAATGTCATGTATTGAAGTTAGATCAGTCATGAGATCCGGAAAGTGGATGCTCGCCAATGAAGCCTGCATTATTTTGAATTACGGCAGCGACCAGTCAACACTGTGAGTCGTTCGCGAGAAGTTGTTGTCAGCTCGTTGACGACGACCGGTGGCGGTATGAGAGGGCGTCAAACTCAAATACAGATTACGGAGCCCTGGTACAGTCGCGGACAAACAAAGACAACAATTTTCCTAAACCATTTCAGGATGTCAGACAAATGCTCAGATTACATTTTAAAGTGTCAAAACAGTACCTTAGGGATCCAATGGACAGATCCTTACAAGCCAATTTTTGAGAAATGTCCTTTTGAGAAACTATACCCCAAAAATATTGGCCACACCCTCAATGCTCACCTAAAATCATGAAAAAAAGCGCAATCGATGCCTTTTTTAAAGCCGAGATTGATGGTGCACTTTCCAAATAGTTCAACAAGATGTGACTCTGAAAAAAATTGAATAAAAATAATCATTTTTAGTTGAATATTGCTCGTCTCTGTTACATGGCATGTAGAAAGTTAAAGAGAAACATTGCCAGACTTTGAAATCAACCTAGACCACCTCCAGACAGCTTTCCTGAGCCTCAGGAGCATCACCCAACACCAACCCTGCCTTGCGAGCCGAGTCCATGTCCAAACAACCCTGCAGATGGCAATGACAGCAATGTGGCATTTGATGAAGAGAACCCCCATTACAAGAGGGTGGATAGCTCAAAGGAGTACTGGCAGTATTCTGTTTACAGTACTGGGGGGTTAAGTACAGATATCATTGAGTTCCGAAGAAGACATTTGACAACGCCAAACAGGTGACTTTTGATGTGCTCGACACGTGCCCTGTGGATGTCATTCAACAATTTATGAATTGTTCCTGGTGGTTTATGAGTGCATATCACATAAAATTAACAGGAAAAGCAGCGGTGTGGGCCATCTGCAAGCAAAAGAGCCATAGGTCAATTTCTCAAACTGCAATGATGACCTGGATGCCATAGTCAACCCTTAAAATTTGCTTAAAATGTCCCTAGATGACCCAACAACTCACCCAAACTTTTGGCCACCTTAATTACTCATGGGAAATTTATAAAAAGCATGTTTTCTGACGTTTTTTGACACTCCGAGTTCAAATCTGAAGTCAGATTGCCGAAAAATTCAGTAGTTCTTGAGATATCAAAATTGTTGTCTTTGTTTGCCTGTGACTGTAGCTCTATGGTATGTGAGGTACACGTCGGCTGTTGAGGACACACCACGCAGAACCATCTTGAGCATGGGGAGGTGCTGATACATGGGTGAACCCAGGCTCCTAAAACCAGCTGCTCGCCTCGCTCACAAGAGCCTTCATACTATGTGGGGGATGAGGATAGCATGATTTGATGTATTATATAATAGATCAATGTACAAACAAATAGAAGGAAGGGCTCAAGCTCACGAGGGAGCAGCTGGCAAAACTGTCGTCGGTGATCGATGTGATCCCCGAAATCCTTGATTAACCCTAACATTGGGTTCAAAGACAAGACCATGTGCAGGTGCAGGTGATAGGCGCACCATCATGCTCAACTTAGATAGAAATTTTCCAAATCATAATCAATATGACATGACCTCTACAAGTTGTACTACTGCCCCTGCTAATATCTCTGGCACAAGCTCTCCTCCACACAAATGGACAGTACAAGAAATACGCAACCTGGTGCAAATCAAATTCAGAAAACGTCCGCGCTGGTACCAAGTGAAGGTTGCAGTATTGCTATATGCAGGCAAAGATGTTATCGGTTGTGAACCAATGGGGGCTGGGAAGACATTGTCATTCTGGATACCATTACAGTAGTACCACACCCTCGCACAGCATTAGCGCAGCTGTGCTGTACCCTTAGCTCTGCATGTGCTCTTGTCTTTGAACCCAATGTTAGGGTTAATCAAGGATTCTGGGGATCACTGACAACAGTTTTGCCAGCTGCTCCCTTGCCGAGCTTGAGCCCTTCCTTCTATTTGTTTGTACATTGATCTATTATATAATACATCAAATCATGCTATCCTTGTCCCCTGCATAGTATGAAGGCCCTTGTGAGTGAGGCAAGTGGCTGGTTTTAGGAGCCTGGGGTGAACCTAGTGATGTCACAGCTCGGCTTGGCTGGCTTGTGGCTCAGCTCAGGCACTGGAGCCAATCAAAATGGCTCTAAGCCACTCTGAGCCATTCTGAGCTGGCTAAGCTGACTGAGATTGCTCGAAGTTGTGGGCTTGCCATTCTAGTTGTTTTTATACCTTACTTATGCATTTTAACTATCAAATATGATGTATAGACCATTCCTACACACTGGGGGCATTGGCCCATTTATTCATGCAAGATATTGAGAATAAATCAGGAATAAAGTAATAAATTATTCAGGCATAATATCAGTGAGGAAATGAAGAAGAAATTTAAATTTTCTTCTTCAATAACTTCAGCATCTGAGTACAGCTTCAATTGTGAATATAATAAAAATATCTTCTGTTTTTGATCAACAATGAAAGGCTGAGGATATGAAGAAGATATTATGACATGTCATGCCCATCATGTGCCTTGCGGGGATGGAATGGGTCCTCAAAGAGATCCAGTTGTCCAGACATATTCTGGGAAAAAATAGGCTAGATACCAGTATCTGGACAAATTTTAGAAAACTTTAGTGAGGCCAAGAGCAATCTGGACAAATTGGCCCAACCTCTGTCCAGATGAAAGGCACCTTTTCAGGATCAGGCCTCCCCTACCATTGCCCGGGGTCCTTTGAGGACCCATTCTGGGCTAGCAAGGCACATGAAGGGGGTGACATGTCACAGTATTTTCTTCATATCCTCAGCCTTTCATCGTTGATCAAAACCAGAAGATATTTTTATTATATTCACAATTGAAGCCATAGTCAGATGGTGGAGTTATTGAAGAAGAAATTTTGAATTTCTTCTTCATTTCCTCACTGCTATTATCCCTGAATAATTTATTACTTTATTCCTGATTTATTCTCAATATCTTCTGTGAATCAATAGGCCAATGCCCCCAGTGACAGAAGGACTAAGTCATATTATTGAGCTTTGCAAAAATTAGTATTTTTGATGAGATTATTTGGCCATGTTTACCTCCTTGTACCTGTTACAAAACATGCTTGTGCAAACCATCTTGCAAGTAATGTACAAAAATATACATGCAAAATAGCTCTAGGACCTTGTATACCGTGTTTTATAATGTTTTCAGAAGGTTTGAAATTGTATAGCAGCTCTGAAATCTAGTCAACTTAAAGCATGGCTTAGCTGGCTCTAACCGGCTCTGAGCTGGAGCTGATTTATCAGTGCAGATGGCTCAAATAATGGCTCAGCTCAGTGGCTTGCAACTCTGGAGCTGAGCTGTTTGCATCACTAGGTGAACCTGAGGGAAGGAGAGAGCTTCTGTCTCCTGTTACAATATCCAAGACCATGGGGCACAAGAGAATTACCAGGTGAAGGCATTGTCTTCATCATTAATATGAATTTGGGTCATCATCAGTGCTTGGTTGATGGGGATTGACATGGAGCCAGATGAAGGGCAACATTTGGATTTGGATGACGACATCAGCTCACTGTGTCTTTGTTAGCATGATTTTAGTAAAAATCATTGTCAGATAATAGTGTGAAGCAGAAGAACTTTACTATTAGAACTCCTACTATGAATTGGAATTGGAATTATTTATTAGCTAACTACATTGCATAAGCAACTCAGGTAACTACAGTTATGCACCAGCTAATGTTACACCAAAAATTAAAATCCATATAGAAATTCTCAGTCCTGCTGTCTGTCAATAAAAACTATCTGATAATTCCTTATAATTCAATGCCTTGTTTCACTCAAAATTTCAGATCATTTCAATAACTTCTCACTGAGAAACTCCCCAATTACAGGTGTAACACTGTGTGGTAAACAGTTTTTGGCCAAATCTGGGATTTTGAGCTTGCTGTTTCTCAACTAAATGTTACTCAATTACCATGAAATTTTACCAGCCTGTAGATATTATGTACAACTCATAGGAAAGCTTTGTCTTATAGAAAAATATGCATTTTTGAGTGAGCTATTCATCTTAGAAAAGTGTAACACTCAGTGGTGGCATAACATTTGATGGTGGATGACTGTACCGAAATAGCAACCTCGCTAGCTACTGGTAATGATATTGGTACAAGGTGCTACAGGGGGATGTTGGCTGGACTAGCACTTCCCAAATGCAAAAGCTACCACTGGTGGCATAACACCAGGTTGAAAGGGAAAGGTCTGGAATAAGGAAAAGGAAAAAGGGGATAAAAGCCAAGAAAAAACAACCACCCTATGGAACATTGATGCAAACTCTTCAAAACTATCCATGTATAGTGTTTTAAAGTCCAGTCTGGTCCGGTTTTTTACTTCAAAACGAGGCAACTGGCAACTGCAACCGGTCTAGACCGATTCAGATATTGAGGGACCGCAACCAGACCCTTAAAGACCAGTCATAATCGGTCCACAACGCGAAAAAAACCGGTCCAGACCAGTTGCGACTGGTCTTTTGTTGTAAAATTTATTGTACCAAATGAAAAAATTATTACCTCATGTATATTGCATACATAGATAGAGATTTTAATTCTCTGTAGACTGATCAAAAATTTAAGCAATTCCATCAAGATTTGGCTGAGATATGGAGAAAACAGAAAGGATATACATTTGAATTGCAGTTTTTAGTTTGTAATTTGCAGTTTGTAGTTGCAATTCATTTGGGATGTTAAATAGATAAAATTACATGGTACAAATGATTAAGTGTGTTGTTGTTATTTTTATGATGTCATATAGCTGTAGGTAAAATAATTATAGGTCAGGTAAATTTACAACAAAATATGCATAAAAAAATGTTTTTGGCCATATCTCAACTAATTCTTGACCATTTTTGATGATTCAGGGACCGAAAATTAAGTAAATATGTGTGTGAGTAAGGTCCAACATGTGACGGGATGAAAGACCAGTTGCAACCGGTCTAGACTGGTCTTTTTCAGTTTTTAAATATCTACAAAAACATGGGAACTGGCAACTGAACTGACCCAAAATGTGGGCAACTGCAACTGGAAAAAGACCGGACTGTGGTTCAATCCAGTTCAGTCCTATGTATATTTCCAGTCCTGTAGACTGGACTTGTGAACACTATCCATGTATGCTGATGAGAGAATATTTTTGAATGTTGCCAACATATTGAGAAGGCAGTGTGATGACAGATGGAGGGAAAAAAAACTTGGCATGTGCATGAAGTCCACAACAGTGAGGTAAGTGATGGTGTCATCAATGAGTGATGATGTTGTCAATGAGTACTGGGGGCTGCTAATCCAAGGAGTCTTGTGATGAGGAAGGCAGCTTCCTTTGTTGTTCTGCAGGTTGAAGAGGAATGTCTCACATGTGAGACATTCATGAGCATAAAGGGACCCAATGACAGTCAATTTTGAGGGCCTCACATGTTGGGGTCCGCAATATACAGAACCAGTATTCACAAAGAGTGAGCAGCACAAAGAATAGTGCAAATGCAGGTAAAAAAATGTTTGGTGGTGGTGGTGGTGTGGTGTTAATTGGCAATTGGCTGTTGATTCAACTGCACACACACTGGCTCTGGTGCTGTGTCTGGGACACCTTATGTCCAAATTTGGACATGGCCAAAAACAGACCTGAGACATAAGGAGGCCCCCAGACATATGGGTCAAAGGTTGGATCCCAAAACAGACAGATATCCTGGAAATCTAGCTGTAGGCCAGATGCAAAATGGACAGAAATTTCATTTTGGCCCTGCAAGACTGCATCCATGGTATGGACAGCAATTTCATGATGCCAGGAGGGCAGGTGCCAGAAACAGACAAGTGGAAGTATGTGTATGTGTATGTGGCAGGTAGTAGATCCACCCTGAACCCCAGAGTCTGGTGTTTGTTCCTTGAGGTGTACATAGTCGTTTTGTGTAATACAGGTAACAAGGAGCACCAACTATTTGACAGCTTCTATCACCTTATCACCTCAATCAATATCATTTGTTCATTTTCTACTTCAGATGTAGAAGCAGATGCATATATGGAGGCATATGTCAAGTATCAGAAATCAATTCAAGATCTATTTCCATATTACCCCAAATCATCATTAAGCTATGCACAATGGGAAGTTGTTGAAATTTTGGGGTCATTTGGCAACACTGTCTGAGTTTCCAGGGGAACAATTGAATGGACTCATGCAAAAAGTGAAGACAAGCCATTGAACTAATCACCAGGAGTAACCAGACTATTGCTAACTGATATGGATTTTACAATGCTTCAGAAACTCTGCCAGAGAGAGGCTGCTTACAAGCAACACTACATGATAACCAGTTCACAAATCCTACTTTTTGTGAATTTTCAGAGATTATTTTTCCAAAAAACAAAGCTGAATCTGAAGTATTATCTGAGAAATCTCTTGCTGACATTTTGGCAAAAGCCAAACCATTGGAAAATTACCAGTACCAGGCACTTCTCCAGTATCTGAATTTCAATGGCCAAACTTGGAAAGCATTTAATGAGCTTCCACCCCCTACAGACTGTGGATGAATACTATCTCCCCAGGGGGTTGCACTTCATCAGGTCAAGTTTGATGAGCAGATATATAGTTGCTGGACATCCCATGAAACTAATAGTGCTATTGCATTTTACAATCCTTACTCTGCAGGTTTGCAAACTCAGGATTTATTGAAGTAATTTGGCAGATCCCACTACATTATATTATGCAAAAATTTCTGTTGGTTCAGGTCCATCAAGATCTTTCAGATTCTGACAACAATCTTGGACCATTCACAACATACCCACATCTGGCATCAAAACTTGTGGATGTTCAGCTCTCTGACAAATTTTTCATAATTGAACCCAGGCACATAATAGCCCATCTATCTATGTTCAGGCACCCAAAAGGGACCTTTGGAATTCAAAAAAAAAATAGATCTGTCTGCTGGTTACTTAACCATGGGTAGAAATAGGTTATGTAGTCAGTTTTGATGTATTTGAAAATTAATTGAAGCTCTTTGCAAATTCTTTGAATGGATATTACAGATTTTAATGAAAAACAGCTAGGCATCTTTAGGGCTTGAGTGATTTTATTTGACAGAAACCTACTTGTATCTTGAAGAAGAATAAAAGAAAAAATATAAAATCTATACTGCAATTTGTGATCTTGACCAGTTCTGCCATTTTCTAATTTCAACAGCAAACATACATGGTCATTCATGTCAATGCTGGTACCTAGTCTTTAATAGGTCTAAATCAGCTTTTGTGCTCCATGCATTTATAAATATTTAAATAAATAAAAAGTTTCTGAAGTACATGTGAACTATACTATCTGTAGTATAGTTCAGAGTGAAAATCCGAGAAAAGTGTCAAAATGGTGAGAATATTCAAAAAAAAACAAAAAAACTTGAATGCAATGCAGAAGTTAATTATTCATGTCAGAACCAGAACCAGAATCAGAATCAGAATCCAACTCAAGGCCAATGTCTGGATCAATGCCATTTGCCTTCATCGCTTCAATTTCCT
>Ga0307507_10013306_pt1 | contig 10008 bp, 7 predicted proteins | sample 7_EM_MG_FD_207223 | JGI IMG/M metagenome (GOLD analysis project Ga0307507, IMG submission 207223) | Populus trichocarpa ectomycorrhiza microbial communities from riparian zone in the Pacific Northwest, United States - 7_EM | ecosystem: Host-associated > Plants > Roots > Unclassified | place... | reverse complement strand
CAAAAGCCCCACGGAGGTTGAACTTGTGTTCCGATTTCATCCTTTCAGCTTTTTCCCACAAAAGTGTCACCTGTATACCAGTTAGATATAGTAGAAAAACTTGAGGTGAAGACTCAACAATAAGGCCAGCGATTTCAGCTGATTTCTCCTGAATCTCGCGATTTTTTTTCTCACAACGTTGGAGGCACTCTGACTGACACTTCTGGAGCCGGAGATAATATTTGGCCTCACACTTTTCAGCGTAATCCATACAGCGCTGATGCCATTTGGCTTCCATTTGCCGAAATTCCTGCCCCCCTGGCCCAACATACTGCATGGGAATGGGCGGACTTGGACTTGCACCCTCACCTGCGGAAACGTCCAAAAGAGTACCAATCTCGTTCATAACGGGATTTAGTGCCGAAGTCTGCGCACCGCCGGAAGCACTTGGAAGCCCTGGCATCGTATCCAGATTGCGTAAAGTCGGATGAGTTGGAACGATCGACGAAGAATGAGTATTTGATTGTGCGATAAAAGTGGCGGTGTGGTGTTATATGCAGGATCGTTGCTGAGGAGGGGAGTGGTTTAGAAAACCAGAAGTAACAGTTTCGCGGGAGTCCTGAAGAAAACGCAGTCACACATTCAGTCCTGCTTACGTGTACAGCAAGAGCAAGGGGCGACAAGGGAGCCACATAATACCGCATAAACTGGCAAGAACCGTCCAGAAGCGGGCGAAGCGAAACTTACGATTGCGTCAAAATAAGAGCCTTGAAAGGGTTGCACCAGCAGGAAGATACCGGTAAGTGCTTCCAGCGCTTACTTGTCCAAAGGAATAAGTACAGGAGGTTGAGGGTAAGTAAGACGGGTCTGTAGGACCTATGCCTCATCTACCCATCTTCTAAACCACAAATCCAATCTCTCAACTCAAAACCCAATCAATTTTCCATTTCCTCTCTCTCCCATCTATCATACCAATTGCCCCTGCTCGCACGGAGTCCCACCAGCTCGGGTCTAATCTTCCTCACCCGTGTTGTACAGTACTACTTGCATTGGATGGTACCCCATTGGCCAAGTTTTCCTCTTTCTTCCTGTCCGCATTCCTCTTCGCTCTCTCCCTAGCTCTCATCATTATTTCCCTCCTTCTTTCCTCCCATTTTTTTCCTAACCAACCCCAACAAATCACCATTAAATTTACAAAAAGTATATTCCCCAACATGGCGAGCGGAAGAACTTGGGGAGTTAGCAAGCCCCAAGACATGTCACCCAGAAACCGAGCAGCCGGAGGAGCCATCTCCGTTGGGTGATGCATTGGGCGAGACCGAGGAGAGCTGTGTTGTTGAGGAGGACGAGTGCGATGCGAGGAATCACGGCTTATCTGAGGATGAGAATGGGTGAGTTATAATTTCCAATTCCTGCATTGAAGGCTGAGCTAATATCCAATTGCAGTCACCCGATCTTAGCTGTTTAATCACTCGCTTCGAAAACTACCCTGAGAGTCAGTCTTGTAACTTGGCTTAGTGTATTTATTTATGTGTGGGCGCCTGAGCTTTCTGGGCCCAGCCATGGCTTTAGCCGAACTCTAATAACTTAATGCCAGCGCGTTAACAATAATATCGTTGTTTTTTTTTCTCTCCACAAACTACCTATCATACGAATTAGTAAACCGAAACCCCGATATGTCACCTAGCCTGGACCATCACAGCATAGTTCTTTGTGAGGTTGATACAGGCTCAAACGCTCTCCCCGCAACCTCCTACTATTAGAAGGTTGTGGTTGATTCTGGAAGTTACTTGAGTGTGACGGGTCGTTCAGGAGCGTTGCAGATTTATAGGAACGCAATGGATTGTTATAGTAGTTCAGCAGCTCACCGAGAATATTCTACCAAAATGTCTTTCCTTTGTTATCACGGCAACGCACGAAGGAACGAGGGTATGTTGGAAGATATAGAGATAGGTGTGGTGATCTACAGAAGAATTAGGATGTGTTATTTGTGTCTTACTTATCCACATGTCTTTACCGTTAGCCTAGTTTTAGAGGGTAAACGGAAGTTACATTTCATACCGTATCCTTCCTACACAGTGCCCAGCTTCCACGTGAATTCTCTCACTCTACGGCTACCCCTGCTCCCCACATTTCCCCACTTTGACACCTACATGGTTCTCGAACATAAGGACCCTGTTTTTGATATTTATCGAGACCGCCAAGTGCAGTAGTCATACAGCCCACTGCAGTGCGGTATCGCAGCGGTTTTCAATCTTTACCATAAGCTACCCCATCTTTCCAACGATCGAGGGGTTCAAAACCAAATACCGTTACTAGAATTTTCGAAGAGGGTGTTTTATTATGAACATTATCATGAACTTGCCTTGTTTGCTCTGTGCGTGATAGTTATTATTGCCATCGGCTATGGTACATCTCTCCATAATATTAGGCAATAGTGAGATCCGGCGGCTGATTGCTTCTACAGTGAAGGGATTCTATGCCTCCCACAGTGCCTTCTTCGTTCCAGTAGTAGTCATGAGCGAAGCGCAGTTCCGAATCGCGCTCCGGACGTGCAAGTAAAGCTCGGAGACAGATCTTTTGTTTCGGCGAGTAACATCCGACCAGCATACTAGAAGCCTAGAGTCAGAGTTTGGCGAGGCAACAAACCCGAGGGTGATATCATAGTACTATCCACTGGTGCAGGAAAATCTCCCTAAGATCTGTTGAAGTATTGGAGAACATCTAAAACGGTGGAAGGGTATTATCTCATTGCTGACCTATTTTCTCGCAGCAGTGAAATTCTCCAGGTCTAAAAAATCCTATTTTACACTTCTCCTGGGTCTCGCCACTTAGCGAGGTGTCCTCTAAGACGTTTAGGTTAACTGAAAATAACCTGTGTTACTACTACCTAGGTCTTCTTGCGCAAACCTTTTATTCGAGCGTAGATATTTTTAAGACCCGAACATAATCTTAGCCGAGTGACGGTTTGTGACGGCAGGGTACGCTAATTAAAGAAGGGAGTGGTGATATACAAACTCTCGGAATGAGTAGAACATTCTAAAAAAAGATTTAACCCTGCTTCAATCTATTCATACACAGTTCCACACTTGAGCCCCATTATCTCTAAGGAGGAGACATGGTTATGTCCGGGAGTCAGGTAGTCTACAAGGATGTCCTTATCGTAATTTCTTTGTTGTAGGTTAGATAAGGACACGGTGGTTGATGCACGGGACAGCAGCCTAGAGGCGGGCATCGAGAAGAAATTCTAGAGGATAATTTCGGAAAAACTAGGGAGTAGCACATCATCCCCCCAGAGGTTTTTATTCTCCATTTCCTGGGGTAAAAGTATATAGAGTCGCGATGGGTGGTATGTCGCTTCGGCAGGTAGGTTGGGAACACAGCTACGCAGTTCCTACGCACACTGTATATATCTCTTCTTAACCTTCACCCGATTATCCTGTAATAGGCACAGGCGATAGGAAATCCATATTCTGGGATGTACTCATAATTTCAATCCTAAACTTATACGAGTGATGACTTGTGATGGCCCTTGCAGAAGTTATATAACTACTTAGGAAATAGTGGCGATAGCCAAGTTACTAACTCTAAGTTAATAGCGAGAGATGCGAGGGCCTCAGGGCAAGGGCGGACATCGTGAGGAGGGTTGGAGAACACATTTAGAGATGCAGATAGAAGCAGGCGACCCAGAGGCTGCCTTAAGTTATCCCGTGGCTGACGGAAAATCTAGAGCCTCCTCTGAGTTTTGCTGACTGCCGATGCGATCTTGTAAGAAATGACGGTTAGTTAGAGACGACAAAGCCTAAACGGAAGAAGGGATAGCTTGAGGTTAGGAGAAACTTAGAGTGCAACACGAGGTCGGGAGAGCTATAGGATGCGCATCAATCACGAAGAGAGGGGCTTTCTGCAAGGCTGATAAATATGCCTGCCCCGCGAGGTGAAGATTCAGGCACTAAATATTAATTAATAGAGACGGGATTCCTTCAATACCACATAAACTGGCAAGAACCGTCCAGCGCTAGTTACGTCACGAAATCGCAATGAGATGCCATAGGTTAACCCTTTGTAGCCAGTATTAAGCGTTCCGGGGGTGATATGGGATCTTGGATGGGAGCTGGATTGGATTGGCCCGAGGCTCCACTATCATACCAGTACTGTACTCGAGTAGTTTGATGGGTCTGGATTGCAGGCATTGGTTCCGAAACATCGCCAAAGACCGGAAACCACTTAGCCCCTCTGGTGCGGTTCACAGCTGAGTCCGGCCTTGCTTATCGATAACGGTCAAACTGTGATTAGACGGAATTATCCGTCACACGTGGCAGAGCCGCGCTAGCACTGAGGTTCTTGCAACCTTATTTCACGTTTAGCCGACGTCATCGCTCCCATCTTCCATGCACTCGCCAACCATTTTATATAAGGCATTTCCTCCTTTCCAAGCGACCTAAGATTGTCACAGTGTACGATTTCCTATCACGTGTAGCCATTTCTATAGTAGTAGCACATGAGGGTGGCGTTTGACCCTTATTACCGGGCTTGTCGGGTTGACCTCTCCCCGTCCGAGTAAAATTTTCACCACTCCCACGCGCCTATATTGAGTAGCACAATTGAGTGACGTTTGCCCCCTATAGTATGCCTTGTCGGAGCTTAGGTCGTTTTGTCTCAGTAGTATGTTCACTATTCCCTGAAACCGGCAGTAAGTACTATGCACCCCAAAAGAAGGGTGTTTAGTTGTCCCCATCCGTGTTTTTGAGGTTGACGTCGTGCCGTCCAAGTAGCATCTTCCCCACTCCTTCATCCCCATTTTGAACGCCTTACCCGAGTCGTGTTTCGCCGCCCTGTTCTAGTTTGTTGGGATTGACATCGTCTTGTCTGAGTAACATTTTCACCACTCCCCCGTGCCCATTACAATTAGCTAGCAAGAGTGGTGTTTAGCCGTCCTCAGATGACTTCCCGGGTTTGCGCCGTCCCGTCCGAGCAGCATTCGCACAATTCCGTCGCCTCCATCGCAAGCAGACGGCATCAGTGGTGCTTAGCCGTCCCCACTGGGCTTGTTGGGGTCGATTTGGGCACGGCTGACTGGCAATTCTACCGCTGCCTCGTGCCCATTCTATGCAACCAGTGCGAGGGATGTATAACCCATGCTGTCTTTCTGCTTGATATCACAACCTTCCACCTCTACCAAACACGCTACAATCTGATCAATGCCAAAGATGGATGCACGGCGCAGACTATTGAACAGAGTAAATTGATTTAAATGGATACAGTCAACACTAGCCCTATGTCCTTTCGAAAGGATTCCGGTGGATATGCGGTTATTACGGTGGCAAAATAACTTCAGTGCAAGCAATTTTGAGTAATCTGTCCCGTTTTGTGCATCTAAGCCTTTATTTTCCTATTGCTATGAACCATGGCCTTTGCCCAGCTGCCTCTTTGATTCTCTCACAGCAGAGCACACATTATGACTGACAAAAGGGGGTGTGGCCCAGGTAAAACAAAGTAGCCCCTTCAGCGTCGAGTTTGCATTCTACCTCTCACCCTCTCCCACTTGAAGCCATAGGGCCATCCACTCTGGACCTTCAAGAAAGTAGCCAGCACAGCACATTCCTCCCTAGTATAACGGTCCTCGTAAAGAGTAATGACGAGATCATTACCTTTGGCATGTTTGGAAACTGTGTTGTAAATACAACCGATACATGCAGTAACAGCTTCGAGGGCAAGTTGGTGGGCTGCTACCTCTTTCTGAAGTGCCGTAACGAATGCTGGTGTCTTTGCGAGTTCATCAATGGCAACCTGGATTCCCGACCTGGGTTCGCTTCTGATTTTCTTAATCAACTTCGCATGACACAAAATAAGTTCTGCAGCTGAATGTTAGTATCAACTAAATAGATAGACCTTGTGATTATTACCAAAAGCCCCACGGAGGTTGAACTTGTGTTCCGATTTCATCCTTTCAGCTTTTTCCCACAAAAGTGTCACCTGTATACCAGTTAGATATAGTAGAAAAACTTGAGGTGAAGACTCAACAATAAGGCCGGCGATTTCAGCTGATTTCTCCTGAATCTCGCGATTTTTTTTCTCACAACGTTGGAGGCACTCTGACTGACACTTCTGGAGCCGGAGATAATGTTTATCCTCACACTTTTCAGCGTGATCCATATAGCGCCGATGCCATTTGGCTTCCATTTGCCGAAATTCCTGGCTCCCTGGCCCAACATACTGCGTGGGGATGGGCGGACTTGGACCTGGACTTGGACTTGCGCTCTCACCTGCGGGGGCGTCCGGAGGAGTAGCGATCTCGTTCGTAACGGGGTTTAGTGCCGAAGTCTGCGCACCGCCGGAAGCACTTGGAAGCCCTGGCATCGTATCCAGATTGCGTACAGTTGGATGAGTTGAAACGATCGATGAAGGATGAGTATTTGATGGTGCGAGAAAAGTGGCGGTGTGGTGTTATAGGGGAGTGGTTTAGAAAACCAGAAGTAGTCCTGAAGAAAACGCAGTCACACATTCAGTCTTGCTTACGTGTACAGCAGGAGCAAAGGGCGACAAGGGAGCCACATAATACGATAAGTCCCTCTCCCGTTTAATTAATATTTAGTGCCTAGATCTTCACCGCGCGGAATAGGAATATCCATCAGCCTTGCAAAAAGCCCCTCTCTTCGTTACTGATACACATCAAAGCAGCCATACCAAGCATCACCTTTCTCCACCCTATAGCTTTCCCCGACCTCGTGTTGGACTTTAAGTTTCTCCCAACCCCAAGCTATCCCCCCCCCCCATTTAGCCTTGTTTGTCTCTAATTGACTGTCGTTTCTTGTAGGATCGCATCGGCAGTCAGCAAAACTCGGAGGAGGCTCTAGATTTTTCCCTCAGCCATGGGATAACTTACGGCGCCTCCGGGTCACCTCCTTCTACCCGCGTCTCGAAAATTTGTTCTCTAACCCTCCTCACAATGTCCGCCCTTTCCCTAAGCCCCTCACATCTCCCGCTATTAATTCAAAGTTGGCAACTTGGTTATCGCCACTATTTCCTGGGTAGTTATATAATTTCTGCAAGGGCCATCACAAGCCATCACTCGCATAAGTTTAGGATTGAAATTATGAGCACACCCCAGAATATGGATTTCCTATCGCCTGTGCCTATTACCGTATAATCTGGTGAAAGTCGGATTGGAGCTAAAGCAAAACTAAGATACCTAGCCAACAGGAGGGCGCGAAGAAGGCGGATTCGCCACAGTTTAAACATATGTGCAGCCGTTGTTAGCCACTTTCACCAGATTATACGAGTACTCTACCCTCTATTGTATAGTTAAGATCCTCTCACTATGTAGTATTATTTATACCTATCGGAGGAATAGGTAAGTTGTAAACTATGCAAGCATTTCTATATATGCATTCTTTCCTTGCTTGGGTGCAGATTCACAGCTGCTATTAGTTCCCTCAAATATAAGATGGTTTTTCCTTTCTTTTAAATAATCTCTCTCTCTCTGCTTTTCATCAGGATTAATTACTGAATCATTTTTGTAAATTATTGTGTTTATACAGCACGACCCGCAATAGTGTTGAAAATCCCGAAGGTATGTCCGGAAGAGATATATACACTGTGCGTAGGAACTAGAATTAACATTTAAAAACTCACTCAGAGCATTCGAGTTTGCACTGAGTAGTGAAGGATGCTTTCCCTGCGTATCTGTGTTCCCGACATACCTGCCGAAGTGACACATACCATTGCGTCTCCTGCCTGAAAGAGTGCGTATGCCAGGTTAGAAGTGCCACTGTTTGTTCTCCCAAATTTCCACCCAGAATTTTGCTAGGCCTCCGCAACACAACTTTACCAGGACTATCTGAGCCAACTTTTTTTCTTCACCCATACTCCCCGTTCAAAACAATCAATGGAGACCCCGGATACAGCTACTAAGCATTCTGTTAACCCCCAAGAGGCACCCACTCCGGTACTCAACCCTGGTTCCGATGCGAGTCGTACCTCCCTAGAGTCGCCCGCAAGCGGGGATCCTCCGACTTTAGCACTCAGCCTCACACCCGATGCAAATACTACCTCCCTGGAGCTCCTAGCAAGAGGAGTTTCCGACCTTGTGAAGCAACACCTCTCAGTCGATATTCGCTTCCAAGAACAGGAAGAAAAATGGCACAAACGAATGCAAGAACATGAAGCTAAATGGAACCAACGGTTGCAAGAAGATGAAGCTAAATGTAACCAACGTTTGCGTGAAGAGAAAGCCGATTGGTACCAACGGAGTGAGGAGAAGGCCAGTGAAATGGAAGCCGAGTCAAGAGGCTCTCGAGAAAGCTGATGAAATTGCGAACCTTAAGGTTCAGTTTTCAGACTCTCATTCTTATCATTTTTCTAATCTGTTTATAGAACGCACTTCTTCTAGAAAATACCAAGTATAGCAAGCTGGAGGGTATTGTTAACCTTCGAGCCGCTCAAGGTAAACAATTGCTATCCCAATCTATCTAGGTGTTATAATACTAATTTTCAGCTATAGAAAGCATCGTCGAACACGGCAAAAGACTTAACAAATTTGGAGATAAATGCCCTTTCGGGACCCAAGCAGCTTTAGACATGTTGGCTGGTTCCCACGCTTTCAAAACGATCGTGGAAGCTGAAGCAAAAGCCCGTGACCTTGTCCTGAAAGACGTTAAACGTTGTGTTGGTCTCGTCTACCACGAATGCTCCAAATATGGTCACGGGTTCTCTGGCACGGCAACCATTTACCACGAAGACCATGTGCCGAACGAAGTCGCCGCCCTTGTTTGCTTTATGAAGCTACAGAGTGGGTGGACGGGCGGGCTAGATTGGAGAGAAGTAGAAAAGAGATAACCAGAAAAGGCCAAAGAGACTGACCAGTAAGATCTGTGGGAGAATCAAAATAAATTTGTGGTCTTCCAGCAACGAATATTCAAGTCCCGGAGGTGGTTTGTTGCATCTTCACAATATCAGAAGTTTGACGTCCCCGTTCACCAATAACCTTCTGCTCTTCATAAGCTCGCGCTATTTCCCCCAGTACCACTCCTAGCCCGCCCACAGCCTCTTTAAGCAGGGCGCTCAATATGCCCGTTGACGACTGCTGTTTCCGGGCTGCGAAGTCAAAGTAAAAGCACTCAAAGGCCACATTTTGTCCTCTGGCCTGATCGCACAGGCTGTCTATCACCAATGAGCTAACATCACAACTTGTCAGCACTTTTCCCGTTCCCTCCATCCCTCGAGGTTCATCCTTGTTACCTAATATAAGTCTTCCTCACCCGGATCACCATAGCAAAAGAAAACTGCACCAATTCACCTCCACCTCTGCCAGCGCGCCAGCTCCTAAACTCCTCGGTTAGTAAGTACCATTCCCCCCACACTTTCGACTCGGCGCTAGAATTCCTGGGGGTTAAATAAAGCGGGGTCTGTTGTGGAACCTAATCAGCCTCCCTCAAATTTAGCCCCAATACCGTGGGTTCGCTTCGCCGTGGATTTCTATCGTATTTTCCTCACACAGTAGAGCCTAAGCGTGCTGAATGTGCTATATCTCGTTAACTGATACTCGCAATTCTGGTAACCGGTCAAACTAAACCTATCGTTGGTGGACTAGAGATTAACCCCTGCTACGTAGATAGTTGACTATACGAGATTTTAAGGTACGTCAAGTAACGAGTGAGCAAGCGTGATCACCATAGAGTCTCGCTCCTCCCCTTTTGGCAGTCAACTCCAAGTCAGGTTTACTGAGTCTCACCTAATCCCCCCCCCCACAATCCCGCTCACTATATCGCAACCTCCATATTATACCTCTTCAATTTCAACCCCTAAACATTCTATCAGCTTCGTATCTCTATACATTCCCTTAACAGGCGCTTCGTCTTTCACTCCTTGCCTTCTCCGAGAGCAAATAATTCAAAAGGGAAGCCTCTATTCTTATCCCTATACGTGCCCCTAATCCTCCTACCCCCGCTTCGTCCTTCCTCTCGGCACCAAAGTCTTGCCCCTCCTTTTTGCTTGTGCCTATCCTGGTCTTGATCCTGTCCGTCTTCT
>Ga0307507_10013305_pt1 | contig 10008 bp, 8 predicted proteins | sample 7_EM_MG_FD_207223 | JGI IMG/M metagenome (GOLD analysis project Ga0307507, IMG submission 207223) | Populus trichocarpa ectomycorrhiza microbial communities from riparian zone in the Pacific Northwest, United States - 7_EM | ecosystem: Host-associated > Plants > Roots > Unclassified | place... | reverse complement strand
ATTTTTTGTTTACTAAAATAATTAGTTTTTGGTGTTGTTTTTTTATGTATAGTATGTTGACTTGGTGGTCTTGGAAATTCAAGCAAGAAAGTTCTTAGTTATGGCATATTGAAGTTTTTTTTTTTTTTAATAAAGATAAAGTAATGTTTTTGACTTCCTGATAGCTAAAATTTGATATTGCAATATAAAGTTTCTGTCTTTTTTTCATTTTAATTATTTTACACTATGATTTTGAATTTGTTTTAGCTGTATGATTATTTCGGTAAAACCCTTTTTGTGTTCAGCTATATAAGATTTTTTTTAATTTTTTTGCTTTTGCTTTTAGGTGTCCTTGATGCCGATTTCTTTCTTCTGTGTCTCTTGTAAGTTTAGGGTTTGGATATGAGCAAGAAATAGCATCATTAGTTGAAAAGTAAGGTAGCTCATGGTATTTGTTTTTTAATGCTATGATTCGATAGAGAAACTATGGATCATAGGCTCAATCTTAATAATTTATAGAGTAAGTTCGCTGGTGGATTAATGGCTAATTTCTCTGAGCCATCGTCATCTCTGAGCTATACTTCATCTTCTCATTTATCAAATGGCTCAATTAGTCACAACATATCCAACTCCTCAGGTGCTGAGGCGGGAACTAGTCTTGAGGTGATTAGTCTAAACAAGCTGAGCTCTAATTTGGAGCAGCTATTAATTGACTCCACTTGTGATTATAGTGATGCTGATATTGTTGTTGAGGGTACCGCTATTGGCGTTCACCGATGTATTTTAGGTGCTAGGAGTAAGTTTTTCCACGAGTTGTTTAGGAGAGAAAAGGGATCTTCAGAGAAAGAAGGAAAACCAAAGTATTGCATGAGTGATTTGTTACCTTGTGGAAAGGTTGGATATGAAGCCTTCCTAATTTTCTTGAGCTATTTGTATACTGGAAAACTCAAGCCATCTCCAATGGAAGTCTCAACATGTGTTGACAATGTATGTGCCCATGATGCGTGTAGACCTGCAATTAATTTTGCAGTGGAATTGATGTATGCATCATCCATATTTCAAGTACCAGAGCTGGTTTCACTTTTCCAGGTTAGTTTATTTTATTGCACTGTGATGCATAATTTTTTATTCACTATGTATGATGTTTGTATTCTTGATGTGGTGTGATGGTGCTCTTCTAGCCTATACTGATTCTGTTATTTGCTTGTGGTGGAATTGCTCTTGTCCTGCAGTTGCTTAGCAATTGTGAACTTATGCTTACAAGAAATTGCCCACGCTTGCTGTTTTTGCTAATATAGTTGGTAAATCTTGAGAATTGGGATCCAACTTGTTTTACTTCGTTCGCCCATGGTGCAAATATTTCAAATGATTCGTTTCTAGCAGTGCAGGTGTGATCTGATAATATTAATCCATTTGATTTATATGCTGAACCAACCCTGTGAATGCCAATACTTAAGCCTAATTAATAACTTGGGGATAGTTGCTTTTACTGCTATTTTCCTGTACTATTTCCTCTTGGAGTCTGGTTTTCAGTAAATAAATAAAATGCCATTTTTGTTAAGAGTAAATTGACAAGAATAACTTAACAAGAAAAAATAGGTTTTGGGCCCTTCTATTTATTTTCCAAACTGTCCTTTGAGCTCTATAAGAAACAGAAGAAAATTATAACGGTGGGAAGCTGTATGTTTTTGCAGAGACGCCTTCAGAACTTTGTTGGGAAAGCTCTTGTGGAAGATATGATTCCAATCCTTGTGGTTGCCTTCCATTGCCAATTAAGTCAGCTTGTCACACAATGTGTTGATAGAATAGCACGGTCTGATCTTGACAACATCTCTATAGAGAAGGAGCTTCCCCATGATGTTGCAGTTGAAATTAAACTGCTCCGACGCAAGTCTATTTCTGATGAAGAAAACAACACAGAGGCTGTGGATGCCCTGCGTGAAAAGAGAATCAAGAGGATACACATGGCATTAGACTCAGATGATGTTGAACTTGTGAAACTTCTCCTGACTGAATCTGATATAACCTTAGATGATGCTAACGCTCTCCATTATGCTGCATCATACTGTGATCTCAAGGTCGTGTCTGAGGTGCTTAGCCTCGGTCTTGCTGATGTCAATCTTAGAAATTCACGAGGTTACACAGTTCTCCACATTGCTGCAATGCGAAAAGAACCATCAGTGATAGTGTCAATGCTGGCGAAAGGAGCATCTGCTTTGGACTTGACATCAGATGGGCAAAGTGCTGTTAGTATTTGTCGAAGGTTGACAAGGCCAAAAGACTATCATGCTAAAACAGAGCAAGGGCAGGAAGCGAACAAGGACAGGTTATGCATTGATATCTTAGAGAGGGAAATGAGAAGGAATCCAATGGCTGGGAGTGCCTCCATCACTTCCCATACAATGGTTGATGATCTGCACATGAAGCTGCTATACCTGGAGAACAGAGGTATATTATTCTGCACATGATAATTTTGGATCAAATCACTAGTCTTTTTGCTGAAGCCAGTACATGGTTCGTATGCACTTTCAGCTCTATGGGACTGGATTTTGCTTTTGGATTGCATTTGGGGTTAATCTGCATAATTTTGTTCCAGTTTATATTTAACTTGCTTTTTTACCTGAGAATTTCAAGATTAATATACCAATAGCTGAAGTTATTGGTTATTTTCTTGAAATCTCTTTCTTGCACATAAAGAGAAGTCCAGGAATGACGTTTTCAATATTCTGTTGAGATACTTGGATATTAACATAACTGATCTTCTTGCTGCTTTATTCGGGCTTTAAGTTCCTTGGTTTGGGTACTGGGGATGCCCTGCTAGTTATGCTGTCTGCTCGTCCAAATAGGAGCTTTTAAGCTCCCCTATCTAGTTTCCTAATATACCATGCAGTCTTAATGAAAAATAGAGATTTTCTCATTTGCATTTGATGCCCACAAAGGTGAAGGCATCCTATTGATATATGGCTTTAGCGGCTTTTGTTCAATTATGATCTTGATTGATTTAAATGGATATCTATCATGGCTTGTTCTTAAATGTATGATCAAGTGTTGTGGTGTACATCACAGTGGCATTTGCAAGATTATTTTTCCCTACTGAAGCCAAGCTAGCCATGGACATTGCACATGCTGCAACAACACCAGAATTTGCTGGTCTTGCTGCATCAAAAGGTTCTAACGGGAATTTGAGGGAGGTTGACCTAAATGAGACACCAATAATGCAGAACAAAAGACTTCGTTCTAGGATGGAAGCCCTTATGAAAACAGGTATGTGGAAGCTGTGAATCCTTCTGTTTCAGTTGCCAACATCAGGACTTATGTTACAATGTATTATCATTACGCAAGTCCTAAAATATTGTAATCTGATTGAATCAATTGAAACCCAAGAAATTGCAGATTTGAGCAAATCAAATACCACTTGTGGCTTAGAAAATACAAACTATTTAGTTTTCGCAATTATTCTCATATTAGCTGTGTTTGTCATGATGGCAGTTGAAATGGGCCGACGATACTTCCCCAGTTGCTCTGAAGTGCTCGATAAGTTCATGGAGGATGACCTTCCTGATTTGTTTTACCTTGAAAAGGGTACCCCAGATGAACAAAGAATCAAGAGGACACGTTTCATGGAGCTTAAAGAGGATGTTCACAGGGCATTTACCAAGGACAAGGCTGAGATTAACCGCACTGGTTTGTCTTCCTCGTCATCCTCATCTTCTCTAAAAGATGGTATTAGTAACAAACTCAGGAAATTATGAGGGCATGCAAGTATGTCTCTGATAAGCCTTATAATTGATACAAAGTTTATAGTTAAAGATTTTGATCTGCTTCCGTGTACAATTTTAACCAAAGAGCAAACTAGCTCTGTAAGCTCTTTATGCCTATGTAATACTAAGCCCTTGAAAGCTTCTATTTTTTTCTTCCCGAAAGCTCATAGAAAATGTTCTCTAATCGCAAGCGAAAAACAATAATTATAGAAATTTGCAACTGATTTATTCAGATTCGAAATTCTCTTCGTCTGGTTCGTGTTTCCATAACATGTCTGATCTGTTCTGTTGGAATTTGGAATACAAATTGCGCCATGGTTTTCTGGTCTACCGAAGGTAACAAAAATTGTGAACATTCTGAGAACCTTTATTTCAACTATTTTCTTCTCCGTTTGTTCTCATATCATAGTCATGTCATTGGTTTGCCTGTACCGCTGGTAAAAGCAGTAAAGATTCCAAAACCTTGGCACTTTGATAAAAGAAAAGGCAGCACTGAACGCTTGTTTAGAACCCAATATATTCCATTGAAGTGAAAATATTCGATATCTGAGTACATAAATTTCTTGGAAAGCAGGATACCACTAAATGTGGAGTAAAGCAAGAATAATGGGCTTTGTAGTGATAGCAAGATAAAAGGAGATGAATGAAAGTATTGACTATTGGAATTTCTGCTTTCAACAAAATGAGCTGCTTTTTCCCTTTCTTTTTATCCTGTCTTCGAAGGAGACATGTTTTATGCTAGTCTGTTTGGTAACTTGGGTTGTGTTTTTTAAGAATTTTGAATTTTTTTATTTTAAATTATTTTTTGTATTTTTAAATCGTTTTGATGTGTTGATATAAAAAAATATAAAAAACATTATTTTAATATATTTTCAAGCAAAATATAATTTCAAAAAGCAACATTTATCATTGTTTCAAACACTCCTTTGCTTACTAGATTGTTGGCCTAGCAAGTATTCGGACTTGGCTAATGTTTTTCTAGTAGAAAAAAATTTAATCGTGTCAAGGTTGACCTAGTGTAATCCGATCAATTGACAAATTTAAAGATAACTTGAACAACCAATAAAAATATAATTTAACTTAAAAAACTTTAAAACGATATTTTTTTTTTAAATATTGAGACGATAATATATTGGATCGATTTGGGTTAACCTTTCAAATCTGTAACCCAAGTCATGAGATCATAAGAACCCTATAAAAAGCAAATCGAAACAAATTTGAAGCTTAATTCCCAATCAATTCAATATTGAAGGATGAAATTGAAAAAAAAATCCATGAAAAAAGGGAAAAAAAAACTTGAATTAACCTGGATTAACCTATCAAACTCATGACCTAGGTTATGAGACTGAAATAACCCTATAGAAAATAAATCAGGATAAATTATGAAGCATAATTCTCAATATATCTAATGTTGAAGAATGAAATTGAAATAAAAAAACAACGAAAAAAAGGATAAAAAAATAACTTAGGTTAAGCCGTCAAACTCGTGATCTTGATCATGAGATCGAGATAACCTCATAAAAAACAAACTAAAAAAAATAACCCGAGCTAACCCCCAAGCCTGTGATCTAGATCATAAGATTGATATAAATTTTTAAAAAAATAAATCAAAATTAATTATGAAAATTAATTTTTAATTAATTTATTATTAAATAATAAAATTATAAAAAATCAACTTAAAATAATTAAAATACTGCCTACATTGCCTGTTTGGTTTGCCATAGGTGGTCCTATCATCTAGGTTCAGTGCTGGTATTGACGACACCCAACAATTAATGAACGACATGACAGCTATTGTGAAAGGTGCCACTGTTTAAGCTGAAACCCTTTTTTTACTAGATAGTATGACTGCTGTTTGCTAGCTTGCAAATGATAGAAAAATCTTAAAATATATTAGATATTAATAACTGGTAATGATTATTTTTTAAAATATTTTTTTATTTAAAAATATATTGTAATAATATATTTTTAAAAAAATTATTTTTAATATTAATATAATTTGAAAACATTAAAAAAATTAATTCAAAAAAAATTACTTTTTTAAAAATTACTTTTATTATACAAAAGTAAACGGACTATAAGTCTCTTTCAATCCTTGTATTAACTTTAACATCTTACAATATTTAATTAAATTTTAAAATACAAGTAAGTGTCGGAGGAGTATATTTGATTCGCTATGAAGATTTTTGAAGCTATAATAACTATAGACTTATTTATAAAATAAATTCCAGTCTTACGTTAACCGTTTTGTCACCATAAGTATTTCACAGATTATAAATAATTCTAAACATCAAAATCACCTGAAATATATTTGAAAAAAATATTTTATAAAAATATAAATTAATTTTGGAGAATTAAAAAGAAAAATGGGGACATGCGTGCTAGGCCCGGTGATGAAACGCCTAGGCCATCGAGTTAGCCCATAAGTGCATGTTTGTTTTTTTCGCCAACGGATCATCCACAATCACAATCTTAGAGAGGGAAATGAGAACGAATCCAATGGCCGGGAGTGCCTCCATCACTTCCCATACAATGGATGATGATCTTCACATGAAGCTGTTGTACCTGGAGAACAGAGGTATATTGTTCTGCACATGATAGTTTTGGATCAAATCACTAGTCTTTTTGCTGAAGCCAGTACATCGTTCTTATGCACTTTCAGCTCTATGGGACTGTTTCTTCTTCAACCATTCTCTTCTTTGTTTGTACTGAACTCTTGTTTACAACCCATATATTCCATTGAAGTGAAAATATTCGATATGTGAGTAAATAAATTTCTTGGAAAGCAGGATACCCACTAATTGTGGAGTGAAGCAAGAACAATGGACCATGCAGTCATGGCAAGATAAGGAGAGGAATCATAGCATTGACTAAGATATAAGGAGCACACTCTTTTAATTTATTTATTTTTTCTTTCAGTAAGGAGCACGAACCTTTCGCTCATCAACTATGAATATTTTGCTTTGTCTTGGAAAAAACAAACTGTGAATGTTGAGTTTCGGTCCACAGCAAACAAGGGACGAACACACTGTTTCATCCCATTCATACAGGACAGGACGACCTTGTATCTATGCAACCAAATCATCTGCTGAAGCCTGAACGTCAAGTCAATGGTTAAAAGTCCCATGATGGATGGCTTTAGAGCAAACCAGCCAGTTCCAAAAACTCCATTAACCTTTTGAGCTATTATGGCAGAGGTGTCAAATGGATTGACAGGCCCATGGGCAGAACAAGCATGCAAATATGGGCACCGCCTGGCATGGTCAATAAGTTCTTACCAGGCTGGGCTACTGTTCGATAGTAAGAGAGCAAAAACGACACATGTATTAATGACACAACAAATATGGATAGGGTTAGCACTTAACACAACCACGTTACACCTCCAAGATGGAATTGACCACAGACACTTGCACTGCTACACTTGTGTAACACCAGCAGCCCTCAACAACCGTGTATTAGACGAAACCTTATCCTTGGTCTCTTGTCAGCGAAAGCATTCAATATAGACGGCTGATTTGAAAAAAAAGGATAGATGATGGATTTTTAATGGAGGAGACATTTTCATTAGCAGGTAAACTCAGGCTGGCCACTAATGCGCGCACAGCACAAGACCACATACTAGTGCATTCATTAATTAATGGCTGCAATATCTCAGATCTGCAAGTTGGAGAACAACAAGCAACATGGTATTGTGAGCAACAGAGAACACGAGATGGATGATTCATAGAGAAATTTGTTAAAAACTACAGCAAACAGAAAAAACGCTCAGCGATTAGATCCGTGGTAATGAATGGATGGCATCAATTTGACTGAAACAATACATATAAACTGTGCACAATTTAAATGCAGAACTAGCCTTGGCTTGAAGCTGATGCATTCCTTAAACTTTCCCACATAGCTGGTCCTTCAGGGTGGACATCTACATAATGTTTTACAAATTGCACATGAACATGCAAGGATTGTGCCCATCGATACTTTGGGTTTTGCTGCACCTTTTTCCCTCAGCCGAATATACATTCGAAATCTAGTTTAACCCTCTCAAAGTCATAGCATAAATATGCTGGGAATTCCTCCAGTGAGTTGACCGAGTAGCCTAGGAAATTTGTCATGCAATCAATCTTCTTTTCAAGTGCATCTTTGGTCTGGTTTGGCACCATTGGAACTTGTTTAATGAAGCTGGAGACAACATTGTAGTCCAAACCAGTTTGTACCAGGCAACCCATCCTCTCTTGTAATTGATTTCCTCTACCTCGAAACGTTTTTAGAAATCTTGTCATCTCATCTGAGTTTTCAACGTGCTCCACCCTCAGCAAGAACGCTGTTTTCTCCAAACAGTAACAGATAGTCCCCGGTCGGGATTCTAAAATACCACCACAAAGGCAGCGCCACTCTCCCCTTGGATATTACCGGGGCAGCGGGGCTCGTAGCAAGAAGCAAAAAGACGGACAAAGCGTTTTCCTTAGGACAAAAACACCCTTGAACAAAATAGGACCAGATTTGTCCCACATCAGAAAAGAACGAAGAAACAAGAGACTTAATAAACTGTTCGAGGAGCACAGAACAACACGACCTTACTTGAACAGGATCTGTTCTATAGGATCGTACCTCTGTATCCAATCACTAAGGAGACAGGAACTTAAGCCTGGTTGAGGAATCATGACCGTGTGATCATAGCGTGAATAATGGCTGGGAATGGTCATGCGGTTGTCTGACAGATTTCTTTATTTTTGAATGCAATAAAAAAAAAAACACACTAGTGAGTCGTAGAGGACATCACCTAAGATTTCCCTCTCTCGATCGATCGAACACTCCTCTTGCTCTCTAGCAAAACTCGCGACAGTTAAGCTTTTTTCCTCTACCAGCAATAATGTTAGATTTTCTGACCAACTAGTCATAGCTGTGGCCAACCACATTTCCACTTCTAAAAATATATTAATTTCTTCATTTTAATTAATTTGGTATGTTTTATATTTAATTAGTGTTAATTGGATTTTATGAAGTGTTAGGGTTTTAAATTAGATTAATTAGATGTAATTGAAGTTGTAAATTAGATGTTATTTTGTTTAATTATTTTAGGTTGTTGTTGATTGTAAATGAATAAAATTATATGTTTGAAATGTTAGTGTTGATTTAGGTTAAATTATGGATTATATTAATTAGATATATTTTTAGTTAATAGTTTGATTATTTTATTAAATAAATAGTTTTTTTTTGTTATTGTTGATCGTGAATTAAAAAGATTATGTAATGAGATAGTGTTGATTTAGGTTAAATTATGAGTTATATTGATTTTATATAAAATAATAATACTAGCTATGTAATACTTGAATTTGTTTAATAAAAGTCAAAGAAAATCCACTTGTTTACGTAATGAAATGGATGCTAGAGAGGGGTATTCATTAAATAGAAGTGCTATATGTGGTCAAATGGGTCATAATAAAAAAACTTGTGAAACTAGACAACATATATTATTTTTTTATATTTATTTTAAATTATGTCAACTTTAATTAAATTACAAATGTTAACAATATTTTTTTATATACAACCTCGAGATAAACATGATTCGGACTAAAGGAGGTTCAACCTATTTTAGAAGTGTCGAGAAGCAGAACCACCTTGTTGTTGACGTGGGTCTTGATGATAGGTCAATGTTATATATATATATGTTAATTATTACAATTTTAACGATATTTATTAATGATTTAACTAAGTTGTTTGATTTTCAGGGTGGTTATCTAGTGATACCTAAACAACATACCTTGATAGAGTTGCATGAGTGAGTGCGTCCGTATGTTATCAAGGTTGGTTTTCATGAGATCATTCAGTTGTTTCTTATAAATCTTGACAATGCATTGATTGCAGTATTGGTAAAGAGTTAGAGATGAGAGACATTTTTCATTGATATATTGGTGAGATGACACCAAGACTCTAGGATGTGGTAATGTTGAGACACTTGTAATTAAAAAAATATATAATTGACCAGCCTTCTGAGTTACAAGAAGTTATAATAATAAGATATAATTGATTGTAGTTATGTGTTATTTATATAAATTGAATGTAAAAAAAAAAAATTAGAGATTTGTAATTAAATTGTAATTGAATTTGAACTTGAATGATAACGAGGATAACCTATCTAATGTGTTTTTTTTTTTTTAATCTAATGTACGTACTACGTAGTTGTCTTGTGCAGTGGTTGTTTGTATTAAAGCCACCAGTTATCTAAAACAGCTCTTCTTTTATGAGGTGAAAGAAGCTACACACAGATATG
>Ga0307507_10013304_pt1 | contig 10008 bp, 12 predicted proteins | sample 7_EM_MG_FD_207223 | JGI IMG/M metagenome (GOLD analysis project Ga0307507, IMG submission 207223) | Populus trichocarpa ectomycorrhiza microbial communities from riparian zone in the Pacific Northwest, United States - 7_EM | ecosystem: Host-associated > Plants > Roots > Unclassified | place... | reverse complement strand
TGCTTCATTCTATTTTTGGATATGGAAATTTCAAGTAGGCAAATGTGCTCACCATCTATCAATGTAGGGTATGCATCAAATAATTTACAGTTGTCACATTACATTTTGCCCAAGTCTTTATGAGATGTAATTCGGTTTCAGTCATAGATATGTCAAATTTTCATTAAATCTCTTGAAAATTGGTTGAATGATGGGTATTTACAGGCTCTACTATGTTATATAACCCGTTTAATTTTCAGAGTAATGATAATTGAGACACAAATGGTTTATATTGGTACAATGAATTTTACACAAAAAAACCGGTCTGAACCAGTCTAAATCAGTTCCATGGACCGCAAAAGACTGGTCCTAGGTGGTTCGCTTCGGTCCTAGACTGGTTGCGGTCCACGGTTGCCTGTTTTGGGGGCAAAAAACTGGACTGAACCAGACTTGCGAACACTACCAGAGACACTATTGGTGGCCATGATTACACCACTTCATGTATGAATATGTTGCAGGTTGTGCCACCTGTCAACAAAATAAAGTCAACACACACCCGATGCAACTGCCAGTACAGCCGATTAAATCCATGGCTACAAAACCATTCCAGATGATAACACAAGATTTTATCTCTGGATTACCTAAGACAGAACAAGGCCATGACCATGTAAAGGGAGTGGTAGACCATGGCCTTATGAAGGGGGTAATTTTTATCCCTTGCAGTAAAGAATTAACTGCACTCGAAGCTGCCAAACTCCATTTAAACCATATGGTCAAACGATTTGGATTACCCAAGATCGTTATCTCCAACAGAGACCCTCTTTTCATTTCTAAGACTATAGAAGTCTTATGAAACTTTGCAAAATCAAGCAACAAGTCAGTACCACATACCATCCCCAGACAGATGGAGAAACAGAACAAGTCAATAGAGAACTCGAGACATACCTCTGAGTCTTCTGCAAACACATTCCAGAAGATTGGGATAAACATCTCCCCATGGCTGAGTTCGCATACAATGGATGACCCCATTCAGTCACGAAACAAACCCCATTTTACCTCATGTATGGAAGTGAACCCACTGGGTTTCCAATGGCATTCCCAAGGACAAATGTCCCTGCAGTAGAAGAATGGATCTCTAGGCTTCTTAAAACAAGAGACAACACTTGAGCTGCTCACGAGCTGGCATGACAAGTTCAAATTAAATGATCCAAGAAGAACTCTCCTCTGTTCAGTAAAGGAGACTTAGTATGGTTAGATGTGTGCAACCTCAATAGAGGATATCAGTTCCAGAAGATGGCATCCTTACAAGAAGGACCCTTCAAAATCATAGAAGTGTTAGGACCAGTGACATACAAACTTCAACTTCCAATTCAATGGAAGATACACAATGTCATTCATGGCAGTTGCCTCACCCCATATCGTGAAACTGATGTTCATGGAAGAAAATTTCCTGAACCCCCACCTGATCTTATCAATGGAGAAGAAGAATACAAAGTAGATTTGGTCAAAGATCACAGGAAACAAGGCAGAAACTATCAGTATTTGGTAGTATGGAAGGGATACTCTGACGAAACATGGGAACCAGAAAGCAATTTGAAGAATGCTTCCGAAATTCTTCAAAGTTATAAAAGGAGGAAGAGGCTACAGTAAATCTTCAGACAGTCATCTAACACTCGCAACTAGCCAACCAGCTTTTTGCAAATCAACTCCTACCTTGCTATGTCTTCCTCCCAGTTCCAGACTGATGCCTTCTCCACCACCATTAACTACATCCAGGAGCTCTTCAAGAGCTACCAAAACATCTCCAACCTCATCAATGTCTGTTATCCAGACCCAACCCTCTCCCTCGACCTCATCCTTATTACCAAAGCTGTCACCAACGAGAAAAACCTCACCAAAAACCTGGGGTACCAACAAGCCACCTTTAGCTTGTCTCTTATCATTGCCGCTGCCATCGCTGCTGCCATTCGACATGGCATTCTCAATGTCATCAGGGACTCAGGGAAGTTTCCCCTCACCCCAAAATATATCTTCATGACCTTTGCAGGGCAAGGCATGATTAATTTCTTTAACAAACATGATGCCGCCATTCACGCATATGGCACCCCACAGCTGACTACCCACTGCCACCATCCATACCAATGCACCGCCGACCCCTGCCCTCGATGCTCGAAATGCAAGAAACCTGGCCACATTCGAAAGAATTGTGACCTATACCAGTGCTCAGGGTGTCAGCAATGGGGACCTGGTCACACCTCCCCAAACTGCCAAGACTGAGAGAAGGCCCAGGAGGAATGGGAGCGCCACATAAATGGTGAGGAGTGGATCGAGGCAATGGGAGGATGGGGGGCGGTAACTGAAGGATCACAGGAACAGAGGTGGAGGAATGCCATGGCAACCTGGGCAGGGGTAGCAGAACCAACAAATGAAGAATGGGACACGGACACTTCCCCTACCCCACCTCCCACTCCTCCTCCATCCCCTCTATCTGATGTCGCTGAACTATCTAGCTTATCATCAGACTCTTCCCCCACCCCCTCTCTTCTTTTTGCTAGTTTCGAAGTTGGTGACATCAAAGGTTAAGTGGGGGGTAATGTTACAAACTTTTTCTATATGAACTATATACAATTGCAGACACTTACATACTCTTAAGACATAGTCTAGACCATTCTGGACAGACTCTAGATACACATCCCATGCCTCATTCCTATTTTCTTGGTTCATTATTTAGATATATTTCTTTTGACTCATACTTACATAGACTGAGTCATATGACTCCTTTGTCATCATACAACTCCCCTAGACTTACTTAGACACAGTATGACTCTTATGACTCTACACAAGTCATATAGACTCATGCCTCTGACTTGTTTCTGACTTGTAGATTACTCAGGCCCTTAGTATATAAGGAGGGCATTTTCATTTGTATTCCATAGTTTGAACCTAGGCAATACAAGCTTAGTTCACCCTCACATCTCAGTCAGAACCCCTGTAAGCAGGGTCGCCCTCGTACTCTAAGGTCTTTAAGAACTTAGAGCCTCAGTTTATTGTTTAGTTGTCATGAGTTAACAAGTTCTCACTTAGTATCCAGGATTGCTCTCCAGGGAGGATCACTGAACCCTGCATTTCATTTAGTAACACGAACAACAGTCATTCCGGGAAGAACCCAAAGATAGCCAACAAACAGAGCTATACAGTGAACAATAACAGCCATCAGTCATTGAGTCATAGTGAACTTAAGCTTAACAAGGCCTGCTACACATAAAACCATAACACACTCCTTGGGTAAAGAACAGATCATTTTTGGTCTCCTCTCATTTTTCATACAGCATTCATCAGTACTTTAACAAATAGCTTTTTTCCACTTGCACAAGGGAAAAAAGTGGCAAAAAGGGACAAAAGTGACAGGTTGAAAAATCTAGGTGGCTAATCCAAAAAAGCTGGCTACTTTTTGTGTTACTCAAGGACAAGAAAAACCAGAAAAGCTAAAAAAAGCAGATATATAAGACTGGTCTCAACCAGTCTTTTAATTTATCTACTTAAGGATATAACTATGTATATTAAATAAAAGAACTCATTGCTGCCCTGAAAGCGGAGGCTCACAACAGCAATGTGGGGCACAGACCAGGGGTGGGCAATTTTGTTAGCAAAAGGAAACCTAGAGTTAGTTGCCACATTGCTGACAGTGATGTGGCCCATTGGTTCTCATGTGAATAAAGGAGACAGGGAGGGGAGTCATGGTGCTCACCTAAATTTACAGACAGTGACAACAACATGCATCATCACCATCTGGACATTGTGGCATGTCCATTGACCAGCTGGTCACTGACCATCATTGTTGTTTGTCTGTTGGGCTGGTGGGGTGGCTTGCCATCCATCATTGTCATTCGTCTGTTGGGCTGGTGAGGTGGCTCGCCACCTGTTGTAACTGTTTGTCCATTGGGCTGGTCAGGTAGATCACCATTCGTTGTTGTCATTCATCTGTTGGGCTGGTAAGGTGGCCACATTGTTGTTATTGTTTGGGTGTGCAGTGGTGGTTGGGGGCAGTCGAAGGGAGCATTGTTGATGTGAGGGTGGTTGTGGGAAGTAGTCCCCAACTCTAAGGAGGGTTCTGTTGAACACAAACACACTCTACTGAATGGGTATTTCTGTAGCTCCAAATCCATCATCTAGAAACTTCTGTCAGATCTCAAAAACCATCTCTGTATATGAACAATATGTTGTCTGAGTTCAAAAATGTCACCTGAGCTTCTGGAATAATCTGTGATCTTGTTTCAGAGTCAAAAATTTGAACTTGCTTATTCAAAATGATTCAAAGAAACTTCTCATGTGTTTGCATACCATCGTTCGCTCTCTAGAAACAGTTATTTTTTTGAAATACTGCATCGGCAGCCATATGTATGTCAGAGATTTAAAATAAGGCTTCAATGAAATTCCTTGTGTGTTCACGTGCCATCGTTTGCTTGACACCAAGGGGGTCCAAGGACCTTAAAATTTACATGGGTCAGTAAATTTTTTTTAAGCCATTGTATGTGACCCCCCCTCCCCTCCTTCCTAAAAGAGATATGTTGGACTGAAAAAGGCAACTCCAAGAAAAACATATCACATTTTTGGTTTACAAGAAGCAGGAGAAGTAGGAAAATATGTCAGCATGGCTATATAAGTTACAAAAAGGCATTTTCAGCACTCACCTGGTTTAAATTTAAAGAAGCACTATAAGTCCTTGATCTTTGGCCAGTCATGTATTATGCATCATAAATTAAGAAAAATTCAATACTTATTAATTATGAGTCAGAAATGTGACTGTAGATTGTGTAAAGCACATTAGAATAGCTGAAGAGCAACTGAGAGTGAAATTGACAGCCATTCAACCAGTTTTTGGTTTGAGCAGTAAATTTTTTTTAAGAGCTTGAGGACCCTCCCCTCCCCTACCCCTGGTCTGGCATTCAGATCCCAAGACCCCCTTGCTTGATGCTTGAGTCCTTCTTCTCTAGCAGGTCATTGATCATGCCATCACACTTGCAGTTCGCTTGAGGCGATGTCGTTTCAGTCCTTCTGACCTCTCTGACAGAAAATTATATCTAGTACATGAAACTTTGTGCTCAATCTTGCATACAACACTCTAAGTCTTTATAAATATTGGAACTGAAAATTGTGGAAAACAAAGCTGACAATGTAAAAATAAGATTTTTTAATAAAGACAAAATACTCCAGGTAACTATAAAAAAGGAGTCAGGGATGGGTGTGCAGTGGTGGTTGGGGGCAGTTGAAGGGAGCATTGTTACAAAAGTTACAAAAGGACATCCATCTACATCTACAAGAGATTAAGGGTAACTAAGAAGTCATCCTCGATGGACCAGGTGTTTGTTACAATTGCCAGATCATATAATTGTTTTGTTCCCATCATTCAGCACTGCCATTCTTCTTTGAAAATCTCCGAAAATCCTCCCTGCCAAACAAATACACAAAGTATGCCAGCTGCTGGCTATGTGTGACCCAAGCCATCTTTCAAAGATTTCTCCCAGTTTAATACTGCCCAAATTGATCAGGGGATCTATCTTCGGTAGCTGGCCTAGATAGAAAAGTGTTTTCTGTAGCAGCCAAACTACTGGGTCATCAATGAAGAGTGACTTAGCTGTTATGAGGAGATTGTCCCTGACAACCTCCTCAACTTCCATAGCATTAAGTTTTTCCTTTGTCCATTCAACAATGCTGATCCCTGTCTCTATCCTCCATCCCTCATATGCCTTGCAGTAAATGAAGATATGGTGCATGTCTTCAACATCATTGCAACTGAGTCTGCACCTGTTGTTTGAGAGTTTGCCTCTTTCCATAAGGATGTCGGCTGTTGGGAGCTGTCCAGATCTTGCATAGAGCTGTACAGCAGCCAAATGAGCCAATGTCGCTCTGAGATAGGGGAAGTCTGGTAGCGAGGATTGGTCATGGGCCCACATTGACATTCGGTATCCGTTACCAATTCCCAAACTGGTAGATGTTTCACACACTAACAAAACATTGATAAACTCACTGATATTGCTTTCAATCCAACTGTCTCTGTTCCGATAGAAGGTGTATTTGTTCATGTGGAAAGTGGGGATAGGAGATTGAGGAATTAAGTGTTTGACTTTGTGGGATGACAAGGCATAAAAGTTGGCGTCACGATTCATCTTCGCTTCAATAGTGTCTTTGTCAGTATGTGCAGGCATATACTTGACATTGACATCCATTCTGTCCATCAATGAGAGGATCCATTGGTAGTACGAGCGCCCATTCATGTTGCACAAGCAAGGTACCTGGCTTACATTTGACTGACTATCTTCAATAAGCCTGACAGAGTTTAAGTGATCAGTGAGCAAGTGCTGCACATCACTAGAGTTCCGTCCTGCAAGTATCAAAGCTGTGATCAGACCAATCTGTTCACCATGAAGAATGGAAATGTTACGCCCAGGGATCTTCAAGACCAATGTCAATGGCCCAGTAGCAGTGCCAAGGACAACCTTGTCATCTTTGATCGTCGCTGATGCTGGTTTCATTGATCCGTCCAACACCCATGTGCAACCATCCCTTTTGCCCATGTTTCTGAATTTGCAAACATTGGCTAGCGCTTGAATAACATTTTCAGCTTGTGACTCCCAAACCACTCTGGGGATAGCTAATTCTAGGGATCCATTGACAAGATGACTGAGCATCAAGCCATTTCAGAATGCATTGGTAAGGGCTGTCCAATTTCTATGAGCCACTGATGACCATGTCCTATCAAAGTGCTGCTCACATTCAGAAATCAAGACTTCACCTGATTTCTCAATCACCCATCTGCCAACATCTTGCAGGTTTTGGATCCCCTTTACCCATAAAGACCTGAGTGTGTTCCCATTCAGGTCCATGAGTTTCTGGGAATTCCGATGATTGCAGATGTTGACTACATGCAACAAGGAGACCTCACCGTTAGCTGGTCTGTCATTCTCAGAGAAAGAGGTGCTGGTAAGCTTCTCATTACTTTCTGAGTGATAACCCATCCAGCTGGAATTGACTGTATATAGTGTGAAAATCCTCTCAGCAGCCTGTCACCATCGAGGGGATAGACACATCTGTTCTTCTCACACATCCAGTCTGCCATCGTGATCTTCACCATTGTCTAGTAGGAGTGAATGTGATGGTTGAGGTCTTGAGAAATCCCAGCAACCGCAATGCCAGTGTTGATTCTTGCAATGGAGGGAAAGTCAAAACCATGATGTGAGAGTGGAAGGGTGGCAATTCTTGAGGATGGCCTAAAAGGAAAGCTGAGTGCAAGGTGAACTTTTTTGATGATATGTTTGTCCAGTGTTTCCGCATCTGATTGCTTGATTGGCTGAAGGTACAGCATTGCACGACATTTGGAAACAATGTTTTGTGCAACAATCTTGCAGATCAATGTTATTGGGAGTCTTCCAAGAACACAAGGGAACTGGAATGTGTCAATGAAGTTTTTGAGTTCTTTGAAGCGTGCAGTCAGATTGTCGACTTTAGCCCTAAGAAACTCTAGTTCATCACGAGTCAGAGGAACTTCATGTTCAGTAACTGTAAGTGGGTTGGCTCCTCTCTCCACAGTTACCAAAGGGAGAGATATCATGTTCAGATGATCCCCTATCCCTGATAGCAGACAAGCCATTGATTTTGACCACTGGGTCATCCATCCATAAGCAAATTGGAACCTCTCCATCACTAGAGTGTTCCGTCTGAGAGATTGGAGGGACTTTGAGAACAGAAAGGAATCATCAGTGGCCTCGACCATCACAACCATTAGGCAATTCCCATCATCCTTAAGATGTGGGTCATTCCTTTTGCAAGCGCTTGATGAAATGATGAGAGCATTGGGATCATTTTTCATAAGGTCATTAAGATAGTAGTGACCTAGACTCATCATGAACATAGATTTGATTGGGGAAAGGGGGCCACCCTGTTTATTGACATCTGATACAATAATGGGGAGGGTAACCCCATATGCTGTTTGGATGAAGCATTTTGTTTCTTTGTGAGCTGCTTTATCAATGTCAATGATTGATTGCAGCAGCCCATATGATCGAATAGTGTCATGAAAACCTTCAGGCACAAGATAGTCAAATCCTTTCATTTGATCATGTTCAAGCGCATAGACAGGTTCTTTGTGCCTGGTCGCCCAGCATTTAACACTTGTGAGAAAGCTCATTAGATCGCATGTCTGAACTCCTGGCTGCACTGCTACCTGTGTATCAGGTAATATGCCTTTCTCTGATAGGCAGCAATTAAGCCAGGCCATGGGGGAGTTCGCTAGCACATTGGAGAGTAGGAGACCTCTCCAATTACTGAGATCAGTGTGAATCCATTTGTGGAACATCATTAGCCACATGTCTTTTATATCACCAGGGAAGCATGAGTTTATGACCTGATAATTGTGCAAATCAAGGACCAGGGTGAGGGCATCATCAGACAGGGATTTAATAATCCATTTCTCCCATCCATCTGGACCAGGTGAAGGTCAGTTATTTCCCTTTTGTAAAAGAGCTCTAAAATCAGCAAGAGATGCCCTTCTTGGCCATATGAATGGATCTCTTGTTACACAATCTTGGACATCAACTACTGATGGAGTAGTGAGCCATGGTTTTGGGAGTTCAGGAACCCCACTATGATCATAAAGCCTTGTGAAATATTCTCTCATTGTTGATTTAACCCCTTCAGGGTCACATATCAACTTCTCTGGGCTATCAATATCATTCACAACAAGAGGGAGTGGTATGAATGGATAGGATTGAACCAGTTTCTTGGTTGAGCCTCCTCTGAGCACTGCAGAAATCTGGTTTTTGTCAAAAAGTTTAGCTCAAAGAACAATCTCTTTAGAGTGTTCAGCAAAGAGGTTTTTGTGTAAGAGCTGCCTCCTTTTAACAAGAAACTGCAGAAGATTATCAGCAGATCTTTGATCATGTTCAAAGTCCATAGCTGCACAGTGATGCACATGAGTTGCCTTGAGCGATATGTGTGCTGTTCTGCCAGACTTCTCAAAGCGAATAGCACCACCAATCACATGAAGTTTTCTGACAATGTCTTTTATCTGTTTGTTAGTAATGGTGTTTCTCTGCTTTATATAAGGAGTTTTACACCCAAAAACATCCTCAGATACTTGCTTGAGGATTAGGCTGAGCTCTTTATAGCATCTGACAAAGGAATCATCATTAACTATTATGCGCTCGCTGACACACTCAGCTTTAATCCAAGCATTGACCTGGTCTTGGAAGGCTTGATATTTGACCTTCTCTGACTTCAGCAGGACCTTAATGTGTGAAGGCGCTGCAGATCATCTTGATGGTGGACTGAACATGAGCAAGCTAGTCACTGACATCGCTACCAACGATTTGTGAGAGAGCTGTCCAATTATCGCCCTATGATCAGTGAAAGGTATGAAATCATTGTGTCGATCTGCCACAAAGATTTCAGCATCAACAAGATTTGACTTCAAAGTCACAATTTGGTCAATGATATTACCCTCTGTATGAGCACCATGCCCCTTGCATGTCCAATCCCGGGTTCAAGACCTTCCATCATTATCTGACCATAGATCGTGTCCATCTACAGTCTGCAGGAAATATTTGTATTGTTCCCTTGCATCTCCTCCTCCATTACTTCTTTCAAGGGATGACACCGTCACATTAAAGTCCTCAGCCATTGTCCATGGCATAGGCGAAGACAGGCACAATTGAGCAATATCAGTCCAAAAGTGACAAACATCACCAGTACCACCTGGATTCCAGGGGGCATATGCTCCTATGATCCTATGACCCACACATCCTCCATCCAGCATTGATAAAACAATATCAACTGCTACAACTCTCCCCTTCAGGGATTTATGTGTGATCTCAACATGCTGTGCAACCTGAATGTCTTTGCAAACACGAGGTCTTTACCTTCCCCGGGTTATTCCGTATGGAATCCATATGGAATCCATGGAATCCATCAGGTATTCCATGTGGAATCCATGGAATCACTGTTGGCTGAGGCCTCAGCCAATTTATTGTTCCA
>Ga0307507_10013303_pt1 | contig 10008 bp, 15 predicted proteins | sample 7_EM_MG_FD_207223 | JGI IMG/M metagenome (GOLD analysis project Ga0307507, IMG submission 207223) | Populus trichocarpa ectomycorrhiza microbial communities from riparian zone in the Pacific Northwest, United States - 7_EM | ecosystem: Host-associated > Plants > Roots > Unclassified | place... | reverse complement strand
TCATCAGTTCCCATACAATCGGAACCAGCGCCGTTAGACGATTCATGTGCCAAGTATATCTTGAGTGTCATGGTACTCTTCCTTCGCCAGACAGCGTCAGCCGACGTTCCACTCATGCTCGCCCTTCGATCGACTGACCTTTCCTTCCGAGATTTTGAGTCAATCGACAACATCAACATCTGGATGCAAGAGGCGGCAGATCCAGATTTACAAACTACACCGGAGGCTCCGCTTCGTGCTCAGCCTTCCTCCGCATCGGTCAGGTCAATCCAGACGAGCATTCACTCCGCTATACGCATCCCAGCTACCAACACTGCATATGAGAAGACTCATATGTCTTTTCTAAAATCATCATTATCTGTTAATGGCCTCATTGCCAAATTCGCTGGCCGCATTATTTTCCACATCTCGGCTTCCAATTGGGCCGTCGTTTTCAGTCGGCTACGAACTAAGATTCGCCACCTCGGCAGTAGTCCTGAGGATAACCCGGATACAGTTGATCTTCAACTCATGACGCACGGTGCTTTAGACAGACAGCGTCTAATTAACCTTCTCAATGGTTCGTTGTCTTTTGAACACCTGACTGTTCCCTTACGATACCCGCTTATAGATCTTTCCTCATTACTCGTTAACATGGGGCGTGAAGCCCAACTCGCGATTGCTGTTTCGCTGAGGTCTGCTGTTTGGAATTGGATTGACAGGTTTCCTCACGAATTCAATGATGCCATCCGTTCAAGGGGGAGGATGGAAGGGGCACCCGAGCGTGTCTTTGATTTGTTATACTCAATGACAACCACAGGAAACGAGAAGATTTTCTGGCCTGTGCTAACCATTCTGAATTGCATCACGTCTGACAGAATCCCGGCAGATCTTCAGCTTTCACAATATGGCCCTCTTCAGAAATCAAGAAAGGTGCCTTCTTTTTCGCTCTTTGTTGAACGGGAAAGAGTCTGATAAAGCTCATCTGTAGCCGGAGCTGAAGTTCACGGAAGATGTTCTTAGACACGTCAATAGCAATTCGAAGCAAGCAGAAGTTGGCCTTGCTTGCGCAGTGGATATGTGTCGAGCTGCGGCGTACGTTGACACCAAGGGAGAGGTTCCTTTGCGGTTGCTTGCGGCGGACATTGCGCACGAGATCAAGGCAATTATCCCCTTCAATCGGTATGCTCTGACTCTTACGTTATTTCACACAGAGCGCACTTGCAAGCAGTGCTGGTCGCAGGCCCTTTTGGGAATCAAGCGAAGATATAGATGTTGCTCTTTATGCTGATGCTCTGGTCGCAGTTTTCCGATTCCTGCCATTGGAGGATTCGGTCCACTTATTTTCTGCTTGCGTTGCACCTGAGCGATCTGAAGCCGTCAAGATATGCACTGTTCGAGCCTGTCTGACGTTGAATCAAGAAGCTTCTCGATTCAGCTTCCAGCGCTCGGTCGATAGCCTACAAGAGTCTATCGCACCTCGTTGTCGAGACCTCCTCAAAGTACAGGTAATCCTTTTTAGGTCCATTACTATCGTCTTCGTCTTTTCAACTTTTTTGTAGGCTGCCAGTTCTCGCCGTCCAGAGGTTGATCATCTTGGGAGTGCAAAACGGATAGCCAGTCGGCCCAAGATGAAGCGGACTTTGCCAGAGCCTCTCGCTGATCGAGAAGTTCTTATGCTGGCGATTTTATCCCTCTGGCGTAACTCACCGTTGTTCTTCATGTCAGGTATAAGTAAGCCTGAAATCGACAATTGGATGTCAGTTGCTCTCAAGTTGTGGGCGGCGCCACTTGATATCTCTGTCAAGGCCTCTACGGCGAGCTGCCTCCACGCAATCACAGAGCTGTGTTTCTTGATGCCCCCGTCGGATCCTAGCCATTCTCTTATGGTGGAGATAATTAAAGCCTCATTGTAGGTGCTTTCGTCTTTTTCTTACAGGCAATGATTTAACTTCTTTTTTTCTTAGACCTCTAACCTTGCTTAGCGTTGTTGCAAGTTTGCTAAATACTCGTGAGAATGCGGAGCAACAGCGTCTGTGGGTTGCCATAGCGCATCAAATAATGCAGGTTTACATTCGGAAGAGTGACGTGAGTTTGCAACGGGTAGATCTCCGGCCTTTGCTCACATCGCTCGAAGCTTGAACATGTCAAAGAAATTCAGCTTGATGCTGGTCGTGTCCCAGCCTTCCTTTTAATGGAAATCGCGCTGCTTGTTGCACTGACCTCCGCGGATAGCGGCATCTCGGAGTTAGCGACGAAAGGTCTTCGCCTTCTTTCTCATGCAGACCGCCAGCCAGATGCACCTGTCAATGAAAATGTTTCAGAGGAAGAGAGGTCAAAGCGGAATTTCATCTATGAGCAGCTTGGAGATCCCAAAGTTGTGGTTGTTGGTGAGTTCAGTTATCATCTTGAGAGCCCGACTGTCCACTCATGAAATGATAACAGGACGTGTTGGGCACCAAAAACGAATCCGGAAGCTTTTACGTCTGATATCTTTTTCATCTGGCGTTCATGTCGCAGTTTGGGAAGAGTGCTATTGGAGATGGCGCGCTTTATCTGAGACGATCTTTGAGTCTCTAAACGAAAGCCCAGACGGAGGCGAGAGACTACCCCCAGCACAAGTACGTTTCTTTGTTGCCTGACCTCCTTGTGATTACTTATGGTTTGCCAGGATCTTCGGTTCCAATGGCAAAATCTCACTTTGTTCCTAGCTGTCCTTGGTGGCGTATGTATCCTCGACAAACAGGATATCTCCTTAGCAAATGTGATTCCGCCAAAGTATCTTCCAGACAAGATGCGGGTGATTCAGAACCCCCTTCCACTCGTCGAAGCCTTTATTTCCGATCTTATCAACCTTCTCATTGCGTCTGACATGCACATTCGTGATGTTGCTAGAGATGCATTGGGTTCTGAATTGAGCCCTCGATTGTACTCGAAGCTTCTCAGGAGTCTGGACGAGTGAGTGGGTTGCTGTTGGTTATGATGAATTCTGCTCAACCTTTCAAATCAAGCACTATTCGCAACATTGAACAGGGTGCAGGTTCTGAGCTGACGGACCCGTACATACTCTTTTTGGATCAGGTAAGCTATTTTCACATCTTTTTTAAGGTTCAATAGTCATTTCAATTCAAAGTTCATTGCAGTGTTGAAACTTCTCGTAGAAAACACCCAACTTCCTATGGAAGATGTCATGAGCATTGACATTAGTTCGACAATGTTGACATTGGCGGATTTTATTTCTCGCTTCGAAGAGCCTGCCTCATTTCGCATTAAGATCAAATTCTGCGTGTTTTGTGAAAGCGTCTGTGATCGCCCAGACATCTTGACCCTTCGGCGAGACAGCAACGCTCGTCATTCTATCCTGGATTTGGTTTTGGACTGGATTCAACCTGCAACCGTAAGTTAGCTATAAGAATCTCTTGGATATAGCTTGCTGAACCTACACAGGTAATGGACGACAACGGAGCTACGCTGTTCAATGAGCTCAACCTTGCGTGCTTGCGGACCGCAGTCAAGCTTTTGGATCGTCTAGAACTTCGACCTCTTGACGGCTCGCAGACCGGCGACGATAGCGTTCACGTAGTATCGCGCCTTTTCAACAGATATGCAGGGGCATTGCTTCAAAGCCTTGAGGCTTGCCAAAGTGATGCTCTAGTCCGTTCTACAGTCCGTTCGTCGAAGTAGTTGCTGATATTACTCTCAGACGTCCGACAGTGCATCGGAGCTTGGTTCAATACACCAGGCAAGCCTTGTTTCTTCTTTGTCCACGAACACGACTTGAATCTTCTCTCAGAGGATACATACATCTCAGAAAGAAGCCGAGCTACGCGAACTTGTCATCACTGGGCTGACACATTTAGTCAGCGCTAACAGTGAAAGCGGGTTCAAGCAATGCCTTCCGTTGGCTTACGATCAAGATAATCGGAAACGAACCATTTTTGCCCATGTTTTTGCTCGGGTGATCAGTCAAGGAACCAAGTTCGACCCAGAAGACCGATCTGCAGCTCAAGCCCGACATTCACGGCTATGCGACGTGCGTAGTCAATTGATCGCGGGTTTAAATGTACCACTAATTATGAATACATGCAGCTGCTCAGGGGATCAGATGTAAGTTTTAAAACCTGTCCCGAAAAACCTTTGGATGCTGAAATGTGACCTAGATGGTACTCGCGTTGACAGTTTGTGAGATTTGCCCAGCAACAGAGGTTGACATGATGATTTCTGTCCTGCTCAACATTTTTGATACGCGGGTTTCATTGATGGCTTTGATCAGACGTATGATTGAGCACGAAGTTGCACAAACAGGTAAATTTGCCTATCAAGCAGAGCAAAATTTGTTTTGACGCTTGGTTCGCAGAGTCTGAATCAGCCCTCTTCCGAAGTAACTCAACATGCACCAGATTTTTATCCGCTTTTGCCCGCATTCATGGATATCACTACCTCAGAAATCTTGTTCAACCCTTGCTTCAAACCATGCAGTCCATGCCACCTGGTTCGGGTTATGAAGTCGACCCTAATAAGATTGCGCCTGGTCAAGACCTCGAGCAAAACCAGAGTAATGTAGAATTCGTGGCAACCACTTTCCTCACCCTCATCATTTCGTCGCAGCAATCTCTTCCAAAGTAAGGTTCCCCCACAATTGTCCGAGAAATTTAGCTGATCATCCAACAGTATGTTCCGTGAAATATGTGCCCATATTGCCAAAACTGTGTTAGTTACACTCTTTCCAAGCCTCAATTTTGGGACTGAAATATTCGTATAGCTCACAGGTTTGGCCAGACTCCAAGTTTTCTGCAATGGGCGCTTTCATCTTCCTGAGGTCAGTCATCCTGGCATAATATGCTTTATTAGGGTTTTTATCATCACTCTTTTTAGATTCATTTCGCCAGCAATTGTTTCTCCAGAGATTGTGGACGTGGATGTACCTAAGAACGACTTAACACTGCGTCGAGGATTGATGGTCGTTGCGAAGATCATCCAAAACCTTGCGAACAACATCTTCTTCGGAAAAGAGGCGCATATGACCCGACTGAACAAATTCTTGGAGGTAAATATTGCCGGAGTAACTCGCTTCCTTAGTGAGCTCAATGTGAGTTTAAACAAACCTTTCGATTTGCGATGGTTCTGACTATTGAGAAGAAATATGCACCTAACTCAGAGGAAGAAGACGACCATTGGCAGGGAACCACTTCAGACGACACAGATATGATTGTGTTACACAGGTTCTTCGATAAGCATGCAGACAAAATTGGCAAAGAACTGCTCAGTCTGTCGAAGCCCTCCGCAGATGGTGATATTACAGCAATTAACGGGAAACGCGCCTGGGATGGCCTATGTGCTTTGCTAGTAGATCTGGGGTCGCCTTTAGAAGTCCCTCGACCATCTACCCTGAATTCCTCGGAACATCGTGAATACCTTGACTTAATGGCGCGATATGCACACCGAAATACAGAATCGATGAAAAGGTTATTTGTTGAGACCGACGTACCCTCCGTGCGTGTGCCGCTTATAAGCCAGTCCATACTAGCTAACTAGTGTTGCAGAATCAACGCGCGGTTTTTGTTTTGCGGTTATCTAATATTGACGTTGAGGCACTGGATATTGAATTGCTGATGTATTATATCTTCAAGGTAGGCCCCACGGTTGCCAACGTAACGCGGTACTTTTCTCACCGTGATATTTTTTTTTACTTAGACACTCGATCTAGACATATATTCTGACCGACATTTCGACGTGGTCCTGGATTGCACTTCTTTCTCGTCGATCTCAGAGGTTCCTCTTCAATGGTTAAAGTATTGTGCAGAGTTAATTCCTTCGGATATTCGTGCACGGTTCCAAACAACGCACATCCTCAACCCCAATACCCTAATGCAAAAATATATGCGTCGCTTGTACAATGTCTCTGCAGGCAAGTTCTAACTTTCATCAATGTTTTCGATATTTAATTACACTTTATGCAGGCACTCCATTCTGTAACGACATCAGGGCCTACACCTCCATTTACCAGCTTGTGGAGCACGTCCCTGAACTCGCATTATCAGCCCTTCTTAATTCTGGTACGGCTTTCATAGAAACTGTCTTACGCCTTATTCATACTTTGATCACAAGTCGCTCTGGAGCATGAACCTTGCGAGAAATTTTCGGATGTGACGATGAAAGTATCACACATGCGGCTACCAGTTGTGCTTGATGTCGGATCAAGTCATCTTCGAGTTACATCGGTGGGTGATTATCATAGATTTTCCACAGTAAGCTAACTGTTGTTAGATCAAAACGGTTCCCATTTCTCCTGGCCTTGCTAGCAAATCGACCGAAGTAATACCTCTATCAGATGTCAGCGATGTTTATAATATTTCCACTGGCCTCGAGCCCAATGAGTTTATTATACGTCGGAGGCAAGGGGTTACGGTTTATTTTGCTTCAGCGTCGAGAGACATCATCGTGAAGGTATGATTTTGTTGCCCTTATCTTATCTTGGCTTTTCAAAAAGAATACATTTTGCAGACGATTCGATGTGCAAAAGCTCGCCTAAAAGAAGCCCAAGCACCATTAACAGAACGATTTTCTCGATTCTCGAACGTTCCTGCCACGCTCCTGCATGTTGGTCTGCTCAGCGTTGATCTCGATGACGAGGACCTCCGTGGGGCTGCTTATGACCTCCTTGGTGCCGTCTGCACGTATCTGAAATATGACAAGACTCCCATCGTTGCATGTAAAGGTAATAAACCCTCCCTTTAAATGTAACCAAGGCTGACGAGGAAAAGCTGGTTTTGTTCCCGGGGATCCCATTTCTTTCGTTTTCCAGCTGAGCGATAAGCTAGCAGAGTTCGCACCGCAGTTAACACTTGATTTCGTTCATGAGGTTTCTGCAGCCATGACTGGGATGGATAGAAGTGCAATGGCACAACGCATTAGTTGTTTGCAGTACATGAGTCCCTGGATCCGAAACCTCACACATTTCGCGAATGCAACGAGTCCACTATTTGAACGTTCAGGAGCTCGACTACGGGATTGCATTCGAACTTTGTCTGATCTATCAGTCTCATTCCCTGAGGTATGGATTGTGTCCTCATCCGAAAAATATTTAGCTTACCAGCCATCAGATCATGTCTACGATCCAGAAGCATATATGGGGCGAGGTTGCAAGGCTTGAGTCACCATTGGTGGACATCATCCTGGACGAACTGGTTCGAACGGCCACTGATGGTGGAATTGGAACGAGAAGATGTGAAACCATATGCCACATCGTGGCTGCACTGTCTTCTATCAATGTCAGAGGTCGTATTTACTCGAAATTGCGCAAGGTATGTCAATTAGTTGGCGGGGTGCTACCGTCTTGATCAACCCCCATCATCAGGCATTGAGCAAGGTGCCGCCAAAAGTTTCAAACTCCCTCTCCGAACATCCCAACTGGAACGAGATTTCTACCCTCATTCGGTTGGCTTTGGTTGTAGGACCCCAGTCAAAGCAAAGTGGCCAGAACCAGCTCTACGTACCCGAAATCGTCCATCTTGTAACGTTGGTGGCAGGAGAAGGCCCCTCCCTGGTCCGGAAGTCTGTCTACGGCATCGTGATCAACCTTTTACAGTGCCTATACATCTCAAGACCAGACGATGTCCCAGGCCCTGAACTCCTTCAGTTCATCAATGATTGTACCCTTCCCTCGACGTTGCAGCTGTTCGGTCTTCGTCGTGAAACGCCAACGAGTGAATACATTAAATGGGATCCAGCTAACGACAAAGAAGCTCTTGACAACCAAGAACAACTGACGCAACTTCTTGTTCGAATCTTGGAGATAACAGCTGGGTCTCGAGGTATGTGTTTAAAGCATATCAATGAAACTTCAATTGACAGGTGTAATGTAGGGCTACTTAATGTCTGGCGCGCTCGTTGGATGAGCTTGGTGACCGCCACAGCATTTCAACTTTCGCCTGCTGTGCAGACTCGATCTTTCATCGCTCTCGGGACACTAGCAACATCAGAGGTGGATGATGACTTCGTGTACCAAATTCTTGTTGCGCTTCGTACTGCCCTATCAAAGGCTAACGAGACACACACGATGTCCATCGTCAGCATGCTTCGATGTTTATGCAAGATAGTCCCCGCTATTCAAGAGAATTCGAGATACATCCCCTCCCTCTTTTGGTTGGCCACTGCCCTTCTACAGTCAAGTCATCTAGCATTCTACATTGAAGCAACAGCTCTACTACGTGTAACACTAGAGCATATGGAGGAGCAGGGCATGTTCAAGAACAGTTCAGTCTCCGCGGTCCTTTTGGAGAATCGGTCTGGTCTAGAGGATGTCACTTTGCAGTTGGATGAGATGCTCAGGCTGTCATTTGACACCAGCTTCTCGTTCTCCCTGGCTTCGATTATCTTCAAAGGGATGCGACACTCTGGATTAAAGGACTCCGCTGAGGCTGTCCTGCGAAGCCTGCTTTGCGTGACCGCACGTGCTCATGAATCCAACATCGATGTACCGAATGGCTTCAAAGAAAACCCCTGTACTGAGATCCTAGGATATTTTTTGGCCCTCATTCCTGTTTCAACAAATCAAGCATCATATCGCCGATTATTGAAGGAATGCATCATCGACGATGCCTGGCTTCCTGATGCTGGCCTTGCAGATGGAGATGATGATGGGCAGACCCCCCAAGTCACGCCTGCTTTCCTTGGTATCAATGACTCAAACACTGCATTGTTGGCCGCTTCGTTCGTTGGCACTATTCTTACCACGGCCCAGGGTGATGACACGGAGACCGAGATTCTTTATGGCTTTTTATCAGAACTTTCGAACACGAATCCTGAAATCGTGTCGATGACGTGAGTTTTACGACCTATTTCATTTTCATGACCTTATCATCTCCATACCTCAGATACGAGAGTCTCCAGGACAGAATCAAGGATACCTTTGCCAATTCGTCTAATGCGCCAATCATACGCTCCGTGTCCAATATTTTCCGCGTCGCCTTGCAAGACAACTCGCGAACCCCGAATCCCCCTGGATCCACCTCAACCCTCGGAACGGTCGAGGAAAATGGTGCAGGTCCCGGCCGGACGCATCTGAATGCTCTTGACGAGCTCGGAATGCAGGGCCTTGCCAACAGCTTCCAGTTTCTACCACCAAATCGCGGCCATGCAACCAAAATGATTAACTGGATCCCCGGCTTGGTGGCACTCATGATTGCATAGTGGTTTCTGGTTGCATTCCCTCGGTCATTACTCGCACTGTTCGTTTATCTGTGTCCGTATTTATTTCGCTACATCAATCCCTTTTTCATCTGCTTTCCTCTCACATACACAAAATAATGTTCAGTCCTAATTTTCTACCTGGAGTGTATTATAGTTTTTCTAATCACATCTCAAGACGGAGTGGACCAGAAGATCCGAGATTGCCTTTGATGGCTAAGTTGGCGACGGAGTGACCTTGGAATGAATTGACCGAGGTTCGATCGCCGATGTTCTGGCATCCGTGATCCATGTCATTTCACCACTATCACTCTTGAGTCTTGACCCGCAAACACGACGATGCACAACGAGGACGCCAACGTTTCTCGGCCAACAACGCCAGAATCGCCCTTGACCAACAGCCTCCACCATGCAACGACGACAATCGACGACCTAACCGCTGCATTGACCAATTTCTCGCGTGTGCCGTCCCCCGAAGCCCCATCTACTCTTACATGCTGCTGTGGCAAAGAAGATTGCGAGAATATGGTGTCTTGGCTTGCTATGAAATCTCGCCTTGAAAGCAGGTTGATTCTTAGTGCAGGTATGTCATTGGTTGTGTTGGTGGACGCGTTTCTTAAGGTCGCTATTAGAGGTGGGGCAGGCATTGCTACAGCGGCACGAGGCATACGTGCGTCAGCTTGAGGTGAGTGTTCCCTGGGTCTCCTTTGCGCTGACTAACTGGAATAAACTCGCAGAAGAAAGCTGGACGGACGCGATCTACTTCCAGCCGGAGAGATGCCAATGATCCCGACGGCGAAGTAACGAAAAAGGACGTGAAAGAGGTTGATCTAGAGTCGC
>Ga0307507_10013301_pt1 | contig 10011 bp, 1 predicted proteins | sample 7_EM_MG_FD_207223 | JGI IMG/M metagenome (GOLD analysis project Ga0307507, IMG submission 207223) | Populus trichocarpa ectomycorrhiza microbial communities from riparian zone in the Pacific Northwest, United States - 7_EM | ecosystem: Host-associated > Plants > Roots > Unclassified | place... | reverse complement strand
TCCAATTGTTTTTCTTCATCGACTCTTTTGGTAGCTTGGAGTCCTATTAAATATTCTGATGGTTTGTAAGATAGCAAAATGCTGGCTGGCTGCCCAAACTATATACAGTCTGTATCTTAACACGAGGTGAGGAAGGGAGCTGGAATCAAGGGGAACCACCCTAAGTTTATTGCTAGTACTTTGAAGGCAAATGAAAGGATGCTACAGAACAAGGCTTGGTAGGTAGAGGAAGATGAGGGATGATTGTAGTTTTGGCAGCATATTTGAAATTTGAAGCAGATTAGGACGATTGACAACGGATAATTGCAGATTGCAGGTGGGAATTGCCTTTTTGGCAGCTTATTGTTGGCAGTTTATTTCAGTGAATCAAGGTTTGAGTTTTTGTAGTGGTTCCCACTATTATATTATATAAATTACAAGGGAGAAGGGTTATCTCCAGGCCTTCCAGAAAAAAAAAAAAATTGAAAACAGCTGCCCTGCCTGCCCCCTCAACATATTTGCAGGACTGCCTTGGTAAGAACCAGACCACCACGCACCATGCAAAGTCCAAAGCTAAGGGGAATCATATAATATATAAACATAAAATGCAAATGGTTTACTCCTTTTCTTTTTGTTTTTATGCATAAGGACATGTAGATGTAGTGGAGATGACTTGATCATTATGTATAGGCTAAGAGGTGATCATCCCTTGAACTTCTGGTCAGGGCAAAATTGGCTCAAAACAAAATTTTCAATAATAGTCCATGAACTCTTTTTTTTTTTCAATGTGAGTTCATTCCCCTAGGTTTCCCAGTTGATAGCAAACCTAAGTCGCGTGCCTATTATAGAATGTTTGTTTCTTATGATGCTGTAAAAATTCATGATAATTCAAAAATCTAGAATGTTAGGGAAGTTATTTTCTACCATGTTTAAATGGTAAATGATCATAAATTTATATCAATTTTCTATTATCTATAATCTTTTTCACCGAGTTTGGATGATGAATAATCATAAGTTTATATTAATTTTCTATTCTTCATGACCGAGGATTTCTAGGGTTGGTGAGGGAGACTGAATTTCCGCAAAAAAAGATTTATTTTTAGAAATTTTAGGGACTCTTCGATGATTAAGTTAATAATTTTATTATGAAGATTTATAATAAAAAAGCATTAAATTCTAAGAATAAAAATGTTTTTTTGTTCACGTTACATAAATGCCGAGAATAAATTTTGAGAATGAAAATTATGAACCTCTTGCTTAGGTTGTTAGGAGTATATTTATAACCTTTTTCCTTTCTTCTTCAAGGGGTTATAAGTTTTTTTCTTCTTCATCCAAGTGGGAGGAAGACCCTTACAATCAACATTAATATTGATATTTGCTTCATTTTAAATTTATCTTCATAAATTATTTTGGTTTGTTTTTTATAGTTATTACAGTTTTAAACAAACATTTTGATATTTTATTTGTACTTGATTTTTCAAGTATCTATTTTATTATAATAATAAATATTGAAAAATTAAGGGCGCAACACACCTCTTTTATTGTTCATGTGAACATCGAAAGAGTTAGTTTTTTTTTTCATTTTCATCTTTCATCTTTCAATTTTATTCTTTGATATTTGATTGATTTTGAATTTATCTTCATAATTTACTTCGGTCTGCTTTCTATGAGATTATCGTAGTCTCAAACAAACATTATAATATTTGGTTTGTGCTTAATTTTATGAGCGTTTATTTTTGTTATCTTATAATTAAATAAAAAAATAATTTTAAAAACATTCTTAAAACCAGTGGAGTCCATGACCTGGTTTGCGGATTTAACAGGTTAAGCTGTAAAGCCCAAATCGATCTAAGATGTTGCTATCTCAATATTTTTTTTTAAAAAAAAACATCTTGAATTCTTTTAAATAGCTAGACCATGCTTTTTTTGGTCATTTGGGTTGTGCTTAGACCCATCAAGTTAACTGTATCATATTGAGACAACTCCCATATAATTTAATTTTAAACTCGGGTTTGACAAAGAATTAAATTAAAAAATTTCAAGATTAACTCGCTTAATTTAATTTAATAATAATAATAAATAATTTTTTATAACCTAAATATTTTTTCTTTTTTTTTACTCGAGTAGCATCGTAACATGATCTATAAATTAATAAAACGCTAAAAGACTTCTATCCTTGTGATGTATCGATGAACACTAAAACAATTCTTAAAACCAGTAGAGTTCATAACCTGGATTGCGGATTTAACAGGTGAAACTGTAAAGCCCAAGTCGATCTAAGATGTTGCTATCTCAATTTTTTTTTTTTTAAAAAAATCTTGAATTCTTTTAAAAAGCCAGACCATGCCTTAGACCCATCAAATTAATTGTATTATATCGAGACAACTCCTATATAATTTAATTTTAAACTTGAACTTGATAAAAAATTAAATTAAAAGATTTCAAGATTAACTCGTTTAATTTAATTTAATAATAATATTATATATATATACACTCGAGTAGCATCGTAATATGATCTATAAATTAATAAAACGCTAAAAGACTTCTATCCTTGTGATGTATCGATGAACACTAAAACAAGTCGCGTGCCTATTATAGAATGTTTGTTTCTTACGATGCTGTAAAAATTCATGATAATTTAAAAATCTAGAATGTTAGGGAAGTTATTTTCTACCATGTTTAAATGGTAAATGATCATAAATTTATATCAATTTTCTATTCTCTATAATCTTTTTCACCGAGTTTGGATGATGAATTATCATAAGTTTATATTAATTTTCTATTATCTATGACCGAGGATTTCTAGGGTTGGTGAGGGAGACTGAATTTCCTGCAAAAAAGGTTTATTTTTAGAAATTTTAGGGACTCTTCGATGATTAAGTTAATAATTTTATTATGAAGATTTATAATAAATAAGCATTAAATTCTGAGAATAAAAATGTTTTTTTGTTCACGTTACATAAATGATGAGAATAAATTTTGAAAGTGAAAATTATAAACCTCCTGCTTGGGTTGTTAAGAGTATATTTATAACATTTTTCCTTTCTTCTTCAAGGGGTTGTAAGTCTTTTTCTTCTTCATCCAAGTGGGAGGAAGACCCTTACAATCAACATTAATATTGATATTTGCTTCATTTTGAATTTATCTTCATAAATTATTTTGGTTTGTTTTTTATAGTTATTACAATTTTATATAAACGTTTTAATATTTTATTTGTACTTGATTTTACAAGCATCTATTTTATTATAATAATAAATATTGAAAAATTAAGGGCTTAACACACCTCTTTTATTGTTCATGTGAACATTGAAAGAGTTGGTTTTTTTTTTCATTTTCATCTTTCATTTTCTAATTTTATTCTTTGATATTTGATTGATTTTGAATTTATCTTCATAAATTATTTCGGTCTGTTTTTCATGAGATTATTGTAATCTCAAACAAACATTATAATATTTGGTTTGTGCTTAACTTTATGAGCGTTTATTTTTGTTATTTTATAATTAAATAAAAAAATAATTTTAAAAACATTCTTAAAACCAGTGGAGTCCATGACCTGGATCATGGATTTAACAGGTTAAATTGTAAAGACCAAGTCGATCTAAGATGTTGCTATCTCAATATTTATTTATTTTTAAAAAATCATCTTGAATTCTTTTAAAAAGCCAGACCATGTTTTTTCTGGTCATTTGGGTTGTGTTTAGACCCATCAAGTTAATTGTATCATATCGAGACAACTCCTATATAATTTAATTTTAAACTCGGGCTTGATAAATAATTAAATTAAAAGATTTCAAGATTAACACGCTTAATTTAATTTAATAATAATATTAAATAATTTTTTATAACTTATATATATATACACACACTCACACTCGAGTAGCATCGTAACATGATCTATAAATTAATAAAATGCTAAAAGACTTGTATCCCTGTGATGTATCGATGAACACTAAAACAATTTTTGAATTTAAATATTGGAACCTTTTGCTATCTAAAAGTTTTAGTTTTTCATCCAAAACTTTATAGAGATTTTTAACCTTCTGATATATAATTGCACATTGGATAACAATCCAATGTTTTGCTCGGCGGTTTATAATAACAAAATCTCATAATTAACACATACAAAATGAGATATTTTAACCAATGAACACTTAACAAATGTTAATCATGTAATTAATTAATTTCATAATTATTTTTATGTTTCAAAAGTATTTTTAATTTTTTTAGATCGTTTTGATATGTTGATATCAAAAATAAATTTAAAAAAATAAAAAAATATTTTAATTCATTTCCAAGTAAAAAACATTTTGAAAAGTAACCACCGTTATAATACCAAACAAGCTCTAAATGTATATATAAAAAAGTCTCATGATTTATTCATCATTTGTTTTTGTGTTTATAATTGTTGCTTGAAAAAATATTAAATTAAATTTTTAATATTTTTTGATGTTAAAAATAAATAAATAAAATTATTTTAATATATTTTAAAGTAAAAATACTCTTAAAAAGTAAATTGCATCATGATATAGATACTCATTTAATCAGAATCTTGTTTTTTTTTAATATATATAAAAGAAAAAAATATACTAAGAAAAAATAACCACTACTATAATACCAAATAAACTCTAAATATATATAAAAAAGTCTCATGATTTATTCATCGTTTGTTTTTGTGTTTGTAATTGTTGTCTGAAAAAATATTAAATTAAAATTTTAATATTTTTTATGTTAAAAATAAATAAATAAAATTATTTTAATATATTTTAAAGTAAAAATACTCTTAAAAAGTAAATTGCATCATGATATAGATACTCATTTAATCAGAATCTTGTTTTTTTTAATATATATAAAAGAAAAAAATATACTAAGAAAAAATAATAACAATGCTAAAGCACAATCATCATATATTTGAATTTTTCTTTTTACCAATTGAAGAATGAAATTTTTTAAAACCCTTGGAGAATGGCTCTTTCTTGCTATATCTTTCTTTTATTAAACTAGATTAATGTTGGTGGATTTCAAAAAATGCAATAAATAAGCTACCACTACATTATTAAAAAAAAATCACTTGTAAAAAGAAAAAAGAAAAAGGAAAATAAACTGAGTCCACTAAACCCTCAGGCCTCAGTATTAAATACAAAAAAAAAAGAGGTGAGAGGAAAATAAAATTTGTCCGTTGGGATTTTAAAAACCTAAGGGAAAAAAGTCCATGAAAAGGACGGCTAAGATTCGAAATTGGAAAAATCAGAACCGTCCATAAAATTCAAAAAAGTTGCTCGACATTTAACACCCGCAAGGTTTGAATAAAGTCAATAAACTCCAATAGTCCGCCCCTTCAATTTTGAAATGAATAGAAGAAACAAAGCCCTCCCCCCCCCTCCCTTCTCTCGACCGTTTCAATCTCTCTCTCTGAAACGTATTTGCAGATCCCTTTCTCTTCTCTAAAATCTCTCTAAACCTCACTTGGATCTGCAAATGCGCACCGTTTTATTCACTTTATCTTCCCTCTCGTGTTTTGATCTCTCTTCTTTTCTGTCTTTGAAGCTGTGTTTGGTAAGTGCTTGAACCCCCCCCCCCCCCACCCTTTCCTTTTTAGTTTGAATTTGAAGGGGTTTTTTATTTTGATATTTAAATAGGATGAAATATTTTTTTTTTCTTAAAACTTTTTCCATTTTAATTCGATTCTATTGAGTTTGAATGGCAAAAAAGATTGAAACTTCGTCACTATGATCATGTTTTAGGGTTTTTGTTTTTTAATTTGAAGAAATTAAGTCTACTGATTGTAGAACTCATTTTCAGTTTTATTCTTGGAGGAACTTGAATGATTTAAAAATTTGAAATTTTTTCAGTTAATTAATTTCACAAACTGTAGAATTCAAGTTTCAATCTCTTCTTTTTCGTGAAGAATTTTAAATTTGAAACTCTAGTGGAGTTCAGTTCAATCCAACTGCACTCAAATAGAAAGCTCTAATTTGTGATTTAACTAAGTGAAGATTGCTATTTAGAGGTTATTCTGATCCGGGTTTCTTTTTCTTCTCGTGTCTTGTGCTAGCTTGTGATTTTGAGGGAAATTGGAACGGGCTGGTAGGGAGGTTATAATGAGTTGTGGTCGAGTGGGAATTGGGGTATGTAGTATCTTTTTTATTTGTATATCAAGCAACAATGGAAAGTAGTGACAGTTTAATTTCTGCTCCCGTGGATGGGCTTGTTAGTGAGGGGGTTCCGAGACCCAAGCTTCTTCATGGGTAATTTTTCAATGTTTTCTTTGATTGAGAGTTTAAACTTGTTAAATATGTTGGATTCTGAATGATGTTATCTTGCAGGAGGACTAGTGGCCCTGCAAGGCGTTCCACAAAGGGGCAATGGACAGCTGAAGAGGTAATTGAGTATTCTTTCATGTTTAGTGGTTCGTGTTTACTCTAAGTATTTAGGTAGAAGAATAATTTTATGCTGTGGAGATTTTAGTAAGGGAACTTGTTTGCATTTTTATATGATTGGATTAGTTCACAGAGAAACCTTACCCGTTATGATTTTCACTACTTTCTCAAGTCCAAAATGACATCTCATGGTGATGCTTAGGGTTTATTGTTTACCTGTTCCCATCATGCATAAGTTTCTTTTTCATTAATTTCTGTTTTTCCCTTCATAATTATAACCACCAATTCCCCAATTCTCAGTTTATTTCTGGTTATATGTACAGTAATGAGCAAGTCTTCATAATTATAATCACTAATTCCCCAATTCTCAGTTTATTTCTGCTTATATATACAGTAATGAGCAAGTCTTATATGTGTTCAGGATGAGATTCTGCGCAAGGCTGTTCAGCGTTTCAAAGGAAAGAACTGGAAAAAAATTGGTATGGTTGTGAACTTATAAGTTTAATTCTGCTCTATTTTTTCTTTTAAGTTTCTCATTTCATTATCTTTCCTTTAGAAGTTTATAAACTTTGTGCTTTGTTTTGGGCTTCAATTCTTTCTAGTTTTTGCTTTGGAAGGTTGATAGTTGGCAATGCACGTTCACATTGTTTGCTTTTATTTTTGTTGATGATCTACGATTATTTCCCCGGGGATGGGCTTAAAAGTATTCTACCTAACTATAATAGGTTGGGAATCATTATGACATTTAAAGGATAAGAAGCAGAGGATGCACATCAACCTGTCAAGTTTTAGTTTTGATAATGGATCAATAGAAAAGACGATTTAGCTACTTAAAAAGTACCTTCTCAGCTAACTATAGTTTATCTAGGGTTTTGGTCCCGCCATTCAGAGGTCTGAATCCTTCTGTCCCAGAGTACAAGGAATTTCGCTACCTTAGGATAGTTAGAGAGAATTTATTTTTGCACTTTGGAACTATTGTAGAAAATCTTAATTTAAACTTACATTTAATTTTATGTTCTTTTAAATGCAGTCTTTCTTTTTGGGAGTTTTGGAATTACTAAGCTTCATTATTGAACTTGTCTGCATTTGTTACATGAAAACTGCCTTCATTTTGTTCTTTCTTGAGCCAGCTTTTAAAGCGAAACGCTTAAAAATTAAATCCTTTCATATAATTATTACACTATGCCAAGTATTTTCGGTTTTCCTTTTACCATTGTCAACCTTTGAATTCAAATACAGTGACTCTTCCTCATCAGTGCTTCTGAAGGTCTAGATTGCAGATGCCTGAACCAACTTTCACAATATTCCATCAATTTTACTATAGTTGGTAATATGGTTAACTTTTTCAGACCATTTATTTGTTATTTTTTGCATCACCACATCCATCTTAAGCTTTTCATTTCAACAATGTTCTTTTATAGACATATTACCTCTTTATTGCCTGAAATTGTCATGCCGCATGACTGTTCTTACTACTGTTTTCTAAAAAAAAAATTCCATGTCATTTTTTGGAAGTTTTGGAATGCCATGGAGAAAATGCTTGTGTGATGAAGTTAATGGTATTGAATTGATTTGTGCTTAGCAAGGCTGTAAATGGATCAATAGTGTCATGTGAGCAATGGGAATCTCCTGGGCTATATCTGTCAGGCACTGCCTGGCCTTATTTCACTGGAGCCATTCTCATTTTACAATCTTTTTTAGGTCTTTGTTGAATGTGATAAAACCATCTCAGTCAATTTAGTTTCACTTTTTAGTTGGTACTACATGCTCATCCTCATTTGTATTTGTAATACACAGCAAATATTGTCTAATTTGTAATATTGAATTTTATGTAGCTGAGTGTTTCAAGGACAGGACTGATGTACAATGTCTGCATAGGTGGCAGAAGGTCTTGAATCCTGAACTTGTTAAAGGTCCATGGTCAAAGGAGGTAGGTATACCATATGGTTGTTTCTGTTTATGTCAAACTCTGCTCTCTTTTTTTCTTGCTACTTTCTATCTTGAAGATGATTTTTCATGATGATAAACTGACCTGTTCTGTTGTGAAATGTAAACAGGAGGATGAAATAATAATTGAATTGGTGAACAAATATGGACCAAAGAAGTGGTCCACAATCGCACAGCATTTGCCTGGACGTATTGGAAAGCAGTGCCGGGAAAGGTAAGAGTATAGAGCTACTTAGAAGCTGTATTCTTCTGCCCTTTTTAAAAGTTGCAATTATTTGCTGTCTCATATATAATCTTGTTTTATGGTTTAAATTTGTCCTGTATATTGCTTCATTTGCACTAATGTTCACATAATTTAGGTGGCATAATCATCTTAATCCTTCAATAAACAAAGAGGCATGGACTCAGCAAGAGGAGCTGGCCTTGATTCGTGCACATCAGATTTATGGGAACAGATGGGCAGAGCTGACAAAGTTCTTGCCTGGAAGGTTTGTTCATTCCTTATTTGAAGAGACTCCCATTGTTGCATTTAACTTTATCTGGAGGTGTTTTTAGCTCTTTGGTTACTTGCATGCTTGGATGAACAAGCTTTTGAGTTATCTCCTTTCCATCTGCCTGTCTGCTGTTTAATTTACATCTCTACTTCTGTTAATTAGAAGTTCAGCAGTGGTGTTAGAAGTGATCTTTACTGAATGTGAATTTGATTTATGTTGCGTGGTGAACAGGACAGACAATGCCATAAAAAATCACTGGAACAGTTCTGTAAAGAAGAAACTGGATTCTTATTTGGCATCAGGTCTGTTAGAACAGTTCCAAGCCTTTCCTCTTGTTGGACATCAAACTCTACCCATGTCCTCGTCTTCCTCAAGGCTGCACTGTTCTGGAGATGATAATGCTCAGAGAGGTGGTGCAGAAGCTGAAGATATATCAGAATGCAGTCAAGAGTCAACTATTGGTGGTTGCTCACAGTCTGCGAGTGACCTGGGTAATGCAGTTTTTCATACAAGAGAAGAATTTCAGTTAGCTGAAGAATCTGGTCTCAGAAAGGAGCAAAGCTCCAGTCCAGCATCTTGTTCAGAACAATATTACATCCCTGAAATGCCTTGTGAATTGGGTGGCTCTTCCAATTTTCTCCAGCAAAATTTCTCTCATAACACTCTGACTTCCGTGAGCAGTGATTATCAATTTGAATTACAGGAGCTACCTAACGTTTCCTCCCTAGAACTAAGGCAGGAATCATCAGGGTTGCCAACTCATTGCATAACTGCTAATGAAAGCCATGAACTGGTGAATGTTCCATTTCAAACTTCCATTGGCCTGAGTGCTCCTGCTTCCATGGGAAATATCACTGCAAGTTCTGTGCAATCAGACCAGATATTCATATCTGATGATGAATGTTGCAGGATTCTATTTTCAGAGGCAGCAAATGGTGGAATTTTTTCCTCTGAAAGTATTACAAAAGACTCGAGTGTGGTTGACTTAGGTGGTGGCATGGATTCTTCACTTCCTCAATCATCAAGCACCCAGATATCTGAAACAGAGAGAAGTGCTTCACAGTCATATTGTCCTCCGAGGTCTGCTGTTTTGGGAGCTTCATGCAGTCAATCATTTCTATCTGGTCCTTTACTATATTCTGCTGACAACAGTACACCACTTGTATATGATAGGGAACCCGATCAGTTAATGGTCCAATCATTCGGAACTCATG
>Ga0307507_10013300_pt1 | contig 10013 bp, 9 predicted proteins | sample 7_EM_MG_FD_207223 | JGI IMG/M metagenome (GOLD analysis project Ga0307507, IMG submission 207223) | Populus trichocarpa ectomycorrhiza microbial communities from riparian zone in the Pacific Northwest, United States - 7_EM | ecosystem: Host-associated > Plants > Roots > Unclassified | place... | reverse complement strand
CAGCCCGCCACCGCGAGCAGCAGCACCACCGCGCCGAGCTTCACCAGCAGGATGCGGCCGTACGACGTGCCGGCCAGGGCGTTCCAGGAGCCGAGGCCGCGCCAGGACTGGTAGACGCCGGTGACAACGAGCACGGTCACCGAGGCGAAGGCGAGGCGGGAGAAACGGGCCACCGGAGCCGCGTCGAGGTCCGGTGAACGGTAGAGGACGGTGAGCAGGGCCGTCAGACCGCCGAGCCACACCGACATCGCGAGCAGATGCAGCACCGCCGACGTCATCGCCACCGGCACCTGGATCCCGGCGGACGCGTGCTCCGCCGACGCCCAGGTCAGCGCCAGCCCGACCGCGAGGACGGCACCCGTCCCCAGGGCCACCCGTCCGAACCGCTCCCGCCCCCGAAGTCGTAGGAGAAAGAAGGCTGTTGCGGCGGTCAGCAGCACCCGGGCCGCAAGTGCCAGGCCGGGGCGGGAAGTCAGCGTCTTCGGGATGGCGGAGGGTTCGAAGGCCGTGGCCAGGCCGGTGCCCGCCTCGTAGGGGGCCCGGAGGATCAGGAGGATGACCGTGGCCGCCAGCAGGGTCCACCAGCCCATCAGGATCGGCTTGTTGAGGACCGACGGGTTCGGGGGGCGGCACAGGGCGACGAAGGTGGCCGTGCCGATGAGGAGGGCCGCGGCTATGTAGGCGAAGTAGCGGGCTATGTCGTACAGGCTGGCCGTGAGGGGGTCCTCGGTCGGGGCCGTGGCGATCGGGGTGGTCGTGGCGGAGGGTTTGCCGATGGAGAAGGTGAAGGCGCCCGAGACCGGGTGGCTGTCCGCCGAGACCACGCGCCAGGCGACCGTGTAGGTGCCGGTGCCGAGCTTGGCCGGGAGAGTGACGCTCGCCGTGTCCCCGGCGTCCTTCGCGTGGTGCGCCGAACTCGTCCTCACCCGCCGGTTGTCGGGGTCGTAGACGCGGAAGGAGTCGTCGAGCAGGGCTACGGACTCGGAGAAGGTCAGGGTGACGGTGCGGGGGGCGGACTTGAGGACGCTGCCGTCGGCGGGGTCGGTGGATTCGAGGGCGGCGTGCGCGGACGCGGTGCCCGCGGTGCCGAGGAGGAGCAGGACCAGCAGGGAGCCCAGCAGCACCAGCCCTTGAACTCCTCGCCGGCCGACCCGTCCGGCCTGGCCGACCTGGCCGACCCGGCCGCCGCGTCCCCCGCCCTCGCCTCCGCCGCTGCTTCCGCCTCCGTCGTGTCCAAAACCCTGATCCTCATTCCGTCGTCGGCGCACGTCATATCTCCGTCTTCGGACTTGCAGGCCTCGGGTTACGTACGTATGTACGGCGCCAGTGACTCACCATGCGGGCCGCGCGGACACTCCGCCGTCCACGACCAGGTCGTGCCCGGTGACCCAGGACGCGAGGGAGGACGCCAGGAAGACGCACGCGTCGCCCACGTCCTCCGGCCGCCCCAACCGCCCCGTCGGCGCCGCCTCCCGCCACCTCCGCACGCCGTCCGGCCAGGCCTCCGCCAGCCCCTCCCGGTCGATCAGACCGGGCGAGACCGTGTTGACGCGGATGCCGTACGGGCCGTACTCCAGGGCCGCCGACCGCGCGTGCATGACGACGGCCGCCTTGGACGCGGAGTAGTGCGCGTGCAGCGCGGCCGGGGCGCTCGCCTCGATCGACGCGATATGCGTCACCGTGCCGCCGCCAACGCCCTGCTCTCTCATCACCTCAACCGCGGCCTGCGTGCACGCGAAGACGCTGGTCAGGTTGGTGTCGACGACCGCCCGCCAGTCCGCCGCCGTCATCCCGGGCAGGGGTTGCGTCGGCTGTACGCCCGCGTTGTTGACCAGCGCCGTCAGCCGCCCGCCGCTCCACTCGGCCGCCTCGCGAACCAGCCCCCGGCAGGCGTCCTCGTCGGTCAGCTCGGCTTGCAGTACGACGGAACGGGCGCCCAACTCCCGTACGCGCACGGCGACTTCACCGGCCGCCTCCACCCCCGTACGACAGTGGACCGCGACCCCCGCCGCCCCCTCCTCCGCGAACCGCAGCGCGATCCCCCGGCCGATGCCGCCGCTCGCGCCCGTGACCAGGGCGAACTGGCCCTCCAGCAGGCGGCTCACGGGCGGCACAGCCCGGTGATGCGGGCGGCCTCGGCCGGGGAGTGGGCGTAGCGGGCGGTCAACTCGCCCGCGTCGCCGTGCTCGTAGCCGCCGTAGGTGAAGCCGGGTGCCATCGTGCAGCCGAAGAACGTCCACGCGCCGCCCGCCGCCACCCGCGCCCCCATCCAGGTGCCGCCCGGCACGGTGAACTGGAGGTGCTGGCCGCGCAGGATGTCCGGCCCGAGGACCGCCGTGCGCGACGTACCGTCCGGGGCGAGGAGCAGGAGTTCGAGCGGGTCGCCGAGGTGGAAGTGCCAGACCTCGTCGCCGGGCAGGCGGTGCAGGGCCGAGTAGTCCGCCGCTGTCAGCAGGACGACGATCGCCGTGCCCGCCGGGCGGCCGTCGGGCAGCTCCGGGCCCGCCCAGGTACGGCGGAACAGGCCGCCCTCGCGGGGGATCGGCTCCAGGCCGTAGTGGGCGACGAGGTCTTCTGGGGTCACTCCGGTCACGTCGGCAGGCTACGGGAAGGCCACCTCGCGAGGGAGAAACGCCAGCTGAGCGCGCTTTTCGGGGATGAACACGTCCGGGATGTCGACCTCCGGCAGGACGACCCTCGGCCCCGCCACGAACCCCTGCCGCAGGAACCGCGCGATCGCCTTCTCGTTCCGCACGTCCGGGTCGACCACGATCCGGCGCCGGTCCAGACCGAGCAGGACGTAGGAGGCGAGGGCGCCCATCAGCGCCGCCGACCAGCCGGGCCGCTCGCCGTCCGGTCCGGGGGGCGCGAGCAGGAGGTGGATGCCGATGTCTCCGGGTGCTACGGCGTAGCAGTCGCCGACGCGATCGGCCGCGGGGTCGTAGGTCTGGAGGAGCGCGACGGGTTCGTCGTCCCGCAGCACCAGGTGGGCGTGGTGGGTGTCGAGGGTGTCCATGTGGGCGTAGATCTCGGCGACTTGGGCCTTTGTGAGGCCGTTCATGCCCCAGAACGCGGCGCGTTGCTCACTGACCCAGCGGTGGATCGTCCCGGCGTCGGCGGCCGGGTCCAGGGGGAGGACGCGGACGGTGCCGAAGCCGTCGATGTGTTGTTCGTGGAGGACGGGTCGGCGAGCAGGTGTGCCGGTTTCAGCTGTGCCGGATTCGGGTTCGAGGCGGGTGAAGTCGGTGATCACCGGGACCAGATCTCCCTTGAGCCACAAGGGCAGTTGATCGCGGTGGTGCGGTGAACCGGGCACCCCCGACGCCCCGAACGGCACCACCCACAGGCTGTCCTCCCGCCGCGCCAGATCCCACACGAAGCGAGCCGCCGGGCCCCGCGCGCTCAGGTCGGTGAGCCCGGGGACGGAGGAGGTGCACAGCACGCAGTCGTGGTCGCCGGACAGGCCAGGGGCGGGAGTTGGGGTCTCGCCGAACGCCCTCCAGGGTGCGAGGCGATGAGTGTCACCCCACACACCGGCCGGTGTTGCGGCGGCGGCTTCCTCGACCGCGGCCCGTACGATTTCCGACCGGTCGATGCCATACAACTCCCGTGCCCGCAGCAGGTGTTCGAGCGCGAAGGCGACGCGTGGGAGCAGCGCGAGCCACGGCAGGAACACCTCCGGGTACGCGGGCGGTTCGGCCAACGCGGCGAACCTCGGGTGCGCCGCGAGCCGTCGTACGACCGCGCCGCGTACGGCCGCGTAGGCGGCGGCGTCGGTGCTGTCGGCGTCCATCCGGCGGTCCCAGTTCAGCAGCCGGTCGCGGAGCGCGGAGGCCTCGGGGGTGAGGTCGGTGAGTGCGTCGAGTTGATCCAACAGGGGTGTGGCCGAACCGAGTTGGGTGTCCATGTGGATCGCGGGCATGTCGGCGGCGGACCAGTGCTCGCGCTCGGCGAGCAGCGCGGTGATGCGGTCGGCGCGGTGGTTCGGGGCGAACTCGACGCCGAGCGGGGTGGCCGGGCCGCGCTGGTTGGCCATGACGGCGACGCCGTCGTCCGACAGCCCTCCGCGAGGCGGCCGGTGCCAGCCGTTCCACTCATGACCGGGTTCCCAGGCGGGGACGAGCCGGGTGCGGTTGGCCTCGGCGCGGATCGGCACCCGCCCCGCGACCCGGTGCAGCAGGCCGCCCTCGGTGTCGGCGGCCTGGACGACGTTGACGGGTTCGGCCCAGTCATCGAACGCCCGGTCCACGTCGGCGACTTGGCGGGCGCGGAGGAGGGGAAGGAGTGCGGTGAAGCCGAGGTCGTCGGTGACGCGGGGCGGGTAGCGGAGGCTGATGGCGAGGGGCGGGATGTCAGGCGGGGCGCTGATACCTCCGTCGAGTCCTTCCGGCCCGCCGATGATGCCTCCGTCAAGCCCTTCCGGCCCGCCGATGACGACCGGCCCGCGTTCGGTCTCGATCACTTCAACCTCGACGGGCTCCTCTCCGGCTACCTCGATGGTCTCCGTGTGCCGGACGGCGCGGCGCCAACTCCCGTCCGGGCCAAGGGCTTCCACCCCGGCGCCGGTGCGGCGCAACCGTTCCCGGTAGAGGTCCTGGTAGTCGGCCATGGCGTTGGTGATGGCCCAGGCGACCGTGCCGGTGTGTCCGAAGTGGGCGATACCGGGGACGCCGGGCACGGTGAGGCCGACGACGTCGAACTCCGGGCAGGAGAGGTGGACTTGCTGATAGACACCGGGGTCCTCGATGAAGCGGTGCGGATCCCCGGCGAGCACGGCCCGCCCGGTGGTGGTCCGCTCCCCGCTCACCAGCCAGCCGTTGCTGCCGGAGGTACCGGGACCATCGGTGGCGAACAGCCCTACGGCATCCGGCCCGAGGTGCCGTACTGCTTCCTCGCGCCAGAGCTTGGAGGGAAACCCTGCGAACAGGATGTGGGTGGCCAGCCAGACTCCGAGGGGGGTCCAGGGCTCCCAACGGCCGGGAGTGGGGCCGGACTTGGCGAACTCGGGAGCAGCGCTCGCGGCCAACCCCTCGTTGACCCCGTCGACATACGCCCGGACCCAGCGCGCGGTCTCCGGGTCCCGCTTCTCCAGCGCGGCGAAGCACCGCCTGGCCGTGTTGTCGAGGCGGACGCGGCGGGCGAAGAGATCCCAGGGCAGGGCGCCCGTACCGAGAAAGGCGGCCGAGGTGCCCCGCGCCCGATGCCGTTCGACCTCGACCTGCCGGCCGCGGTCGAGGGCGGTGACGCGGCCCTGGGCGTGGGCGAGCTCGTCGGCGCTGTCGGCGCGCAGGTGGGGGATTCCCCAGGTGTCGCGGTAGATCTGGGTCGTCACCCGGTGGCCCTTCTCTTTCAAGACTGCCTGTTTCACGGCTGCTTTTTAGGTTAGCCTTGCCTAAGTTACTGGTGCGGAAAGCGTACGCGAAAGGTGAAGAGACCATGGCGCAGGGGCGCGGTTGGGAGGGCGCGGTTCTCAAACTGCTGCGCGCGAAGGACTTCGAGTTCACGGTGACGAGGGCGGAGGACGTCACCCCGCACTACCGCCGCCTACGCCTCACCGACGGCGGCATGCTCGCGGCGACCGGCGTCCACCCCACGATGTGGGTCCGCCTCTGGTTCGACAACGCCGGCAGGCCGCACCAGCGGGCGTACACCCTGGTCGACCCCGACCCGGCGGCCGGCACGTTCGCCCTCGAATTCGCCCTGCACGAAGGCTGCGCCAGCGACTGGGCCCGCTCCGCGAAGCCCGGCGACACCATCGAGGCGACGGTCCAGGGCACGGGCTTCGAGGAACCCACCCCACCCCCGACCCACCTCTTCGCGATCGGCGACCCGGCGTCACTGCCGGCCATCAACTCCCTTCTGGAAACGGTGGGTTCGGCGACCCCGGCGACGATCTGGTTCGAGAGCGGAACCGAGGGCCTGCCGTTCCGCACCGACCCGGCACTGCACGAGGTCCGCCACCTCTCCAGGGGCCAACTCGCCGACCAGGTACGGACGGAACTCCCCGACCTGCTGAAGGACAGCACCGACCCGTACGTCTGGATCACCTGCGACACGGCCACGACGCGGGGGCTGTCGTCGTACGTACGCAAGGAGCTGGGGGTGCGGCGGGAGCGGGTGCACGCGCTGGGGTACTGGCGGGCTTCCTGAGCGGCAGGCCGCCCCTGCCGAACCTCTGTGACGGTGATCGGGCTACCCAAGAGGGTGCTGGTAGCGCAGCTTGTTGAGAGAGGCCCCGCCCGTGGTGTCCTCCACGGCTGCGCCGTCCGCGCGCCAGCCGGCGGCTTCGTAGAAGCGGCGGGCGCGTTCGTTGTCCTCCAGGACCCACAGGGTGGCTTGCGTGTAGTCGGCCTGTCCGAGCGTCGTCAGCGCGGCCAGCATCAACTGCTTCCCGATCCCGGTGCCCCAGACCTCTGGGGTCGCGTACAGCGTGCCGATTTCGGCGGTGGCAGGGGTCTCCTGGGACGGGCCGAAACCTGCGAATCCGACGACCCCCGCCTCGGTTTCGGCCACCAGCACTCCCGACGACGGCCATCGCGCCTCCACGATGTATGCCCTCCACTCGGACTCTTCGCGGCTCGGGTCCATGGCGTCGAGGTAGTGCGGGGGAACGAGACCGGCAAAGGCCACCTGCCAGGAGCGCACGTAGACACGGGCGACCGCCGGTGCGTCATCGGGCCGTGCCTGTCGGGTCTGCATGGCCGTCATTGTTCAAGTCCCGTCAATCCGGGCCAAGTTGTTTTCCCGACGGCGATACCGAGTGCTCAACTGCCTGTTCCGGCACGGCTCGTGCGGAGTTCGCGTAGCCGTGGGTCAGGGCTCCCCACGCCGGTATGCCGAGCGGCCACGGTCCACAGGACACCGCAGATGCCCGCACTCCAGCATCCGGACTCCAACGCCACGTGCGCCCACCGGCAGGCACCCCCCGCCCGCACGCGCCATCATCGACCCATGGACGCAACCCTTCACCTCGCCCAGGACCCCGCCGCCGACGAACTCCTCGGCCGTTCCCCGCTCGCCGCGCTCGTGGGGATGCTGCTCGATCAGCAGGTGCCGATGGAGTGGGCGTTCAAGGGGCCGCGGACGATCGCCGACCGGCTCGGGACCACTGATCTGGACGCGCACGAGATCGCGGCCCGTGACCCCGAGGCCTTCGCCGCGCTGCTCTCCGAGAAGCCTGCCGTGCATCGCTACCCGGGTTCCATGGCCAAGCGGATCCAGCAGCTGTGCCAGTACCTCGTCGAGCACTACGACGGGGACGCGAGCGGTGTCTGGGCGGGTGTCGGAACCGGGGCCGAGCTGCTCAAGCGGCTGGAGGAGCTGCCCGGGTTCGGGAAGCAGAAGGCGCAGATCTTCCTCGCCCTGCTCGGCAAGCAGCTCGGGGTCCAGCCGAAGGGCTGGCGCGAGGCCGCGGGCGCGTACGGCGAAGCGAAGTCCTACCGCTCCGTCGCCGACATCACCGGACCCGAGTCGCTGGCCAAGGTCCGCGCCCACAAGCAGGAGATGAAGGCCGCGGCCAAGGCGGCGAAGGCGGCGGGCGGCAAGTAGCCCCCGGCGCCGAACAGCCCCGTCAGCCAGGTGGACCGCCTCCGGTGGCGGGCCGTCCGACGCCGGTCAAAACATGGACCATGACCGAGGCACCGAGCGGCCCCTCGTGGGGCCCGGAGTTCGACGACCGCCGCGCCCACGACACCCGTGTCCCGCGCGCCCCCCGTGACGAGCCGGAACCGGAATTCGAAGGGCCCCTCTTCGCCCTCTCCAAAGCCGCCTGGCAGGTCGTCCTGCTCACCGGCGTCGCGTCTCTCGTCCTCGGCGTGCTGGTCCTCGTATGGCCCGGCGCGTCCCTCTTCGCAGCCGGCATCCTCTTCGGCATCTACCTCCTGATCAGCGGCATCTTCCAACTGGTCGCCGCCTTCGGCACCCACCGGGCGACCTCGCTGCGCGTACTGGCGTTCATCAGCGGCGCGCTGTCGATCGTGCTGGGCCTGTTCTGTTTCCGCGGCCCGATGCAGTCGATCCTGCTGCTCGCCCTGTGGATCGGCATCGGCTGGCTGATCCGGGGCATCACCCAGACCCTGGCCGCCGTACACGACAGGACGATGCCCGCGCGCGGCTGGCAGATCTTCCTCGGGATCGTCACCTTCATCGCCGGCATCGTGCTGATCGACTCCCCGTTCCGCTCGGTCGCCGTCCTCACCCTCGTCTGCGGCATCTGGCTGGTCGCGGTCGGCGTCGTCGAGATCATCACGGCCGTCCGGATGAGGGGCCTCGCCAAGAAGGTGCCCCAGTCCCTGTGAGCCTCGTTGGTAGGCCGTGCGGGCGGTTTACCCGCCCGCCGCGATGAACGCCGTACGGCCGCTGGGAGATGACCTTCCATGAGCACGAGGGTGCGCCCCGCACACCACCTCCCCCGCAGCCACGTCTGGCTGCGGGCGCTCGTGCTGCTCCTCGCCCTGCTCGTCCCGGGCACGCACGCCGAGATGCGCGCGGCGCCGGTCGCGTCGTCCGTAGAGACGACCATCGAGTACGACGTCCTCGATACGGCGGCTGCCCTACGGCCGTCCCTCTCGCTCACCGTCCACCGGCCCACCGCGCCCCTGCGGCCCGCGCCGGCGTCCCCCGCCTCCCGGGTGCGCTCCTTCCCCGCGCCGCCCTCACCCCCGTACACCCTCCGCGCCCTGCGCACCGTGGTCCTGCGCTGCTGACGGAACGGCCTTCCCCCAGGTCAATCCGTCGGTACGACGTCAGGAGCACAGCCATGCCCATCGACCCGTATGCGGTCCTGCGCGCCCTGCTGCGCGCGGAGGCCGTCCGCAACGCGCCCAAGCCGGAGGTCCGCCGACCCGAGCCGCAGCGGCCCCCGGAGGAACGCGCGCGCTGACCCGCCGTAGGCAGAACGGCCCGGCGGGGGCTAGCGCTTCCGTCGGGCCGTGCCGAAGAGCGAGCGGGTGATCTCGCGGCCGATCTGGGTGCCGACCGATCGCGCCAGGGACTTGAACATCCCGCTGCCGACGACCTGTTGGACCATCGACTCGTCCTCCTTGGCCGACTTGGGGGACGACTTCGAGGCCGCCTTCGGTGTCTCCTGCGGCTCTCGCACTGCCGTCGTCAGCTTCTCGTACGCCGACTCTCGATCCACAGCCTGTGCGTAACGGCCGTAGAGGGACGAGGACTTGACCGCCGCGTCGAGGGTGGCCGCGTCGATCGGGCCCATCAGGGACTCGGGGGCGCGGAGGCGGGTGACGGCGACGGGCGTCGGGGCGCCGTTCTCGCTGAGGACCGTGACGACCGCTTCGCCGGTGCCCAGGCCTGTGAGGATCTCCTCCAGGTCGTAGGAGGAGTTCGGGAAGGTCTTCACCGTTGCCTTCAGGGCCTTCTGGTCGTCCGGGGTGAAGGCGCGGAGTGCGTGCTGGACGCGGTTGCCGAGCTGGGCCAGGACGTCGCCGGGTACGTCCTTCGGGGTCTGGGTCACGAAGAAGACGCCGACCCCTTTCGAGCGAATGAGGCGGACGGTCTGCGTGATGGAGTCCAGGAAGGCCTTGGACGCGTCGTTGAAGAGCAGGTGCGCCTCGTCGAAGAAGAAGACGAGCTTCGGTTTGTCGGCGTCTCCGACCTCCGGGAGGTCGTGGAAGAGGTCGGCGAGCATCCACATCAGGAAGGTCGAGAAGAGCTGCGGTTTGTCCTGTACAGCGGGGAGTTCGAGGACGGAGACCATGCCCCGGCCGTCCGACGCCGTACGCAGCAGCTCGCTCGTGTCGAAGTCCGGCTCGCCGAAGAAGTCGGCCATGCCCTGCGCCTCGAAGGCGGTGAGGGAGCGCAGGATCACGCCCGCCGTGGCGGTGGACAGGCCGCCGATGTTCTTCAGCTCCGGCTTGCCCTCGTCCGAGGTCAGGAAGGTGACGACGGCCCGCAGGTCCTTGAGGTCGATCAGCTCCAGGCCCTTGGTGTCGGCGTAGTGGAAGATCAGGCCGAGGGACTGCTCCTGGGTCTGGTTGAGCTGGAGGACCTTCGAC
>Ga0307507_10013298_pt1 | contig 10014 bp, 5 predicted proteins | sample 7_EM_MG_FD_207223 | JGI IMG/M metagenome (GOLD analysis project Ga0307507, IMG submission 207223) | Populus trichocarpa ectomycorrhiza microbial communities from riparian zone in the Pacific Northwest, United States - 7_EM | ecosystem: Host-associated > Plants > Roots > Unclassified | place... | reverse complement strand
ATTGGAACCTCCTTTGTGTGTGGTTTCCAGTTGAGTAATAAAAAGAGTTTATATTATATTTATTTGAAATACCATTAGTGAATCCTCTAACCTTGACATCTTTTTTATCATTGTTTAATCCTTACACCAATATCACATCCCAAAACTCTCTTCAACTCCTTTTCTGTTATTATTCTCTTCAAATCTTTCTCTTTATTTGTAATTTAAATAGTTGACCTCCCTGTGGTTCGACCCCGGTCTTGCCGGGTTATTTATTACTTTGACACTCCTGCACTTGGGATAAGACATCAACTCTTTGATCGTGTCAACTATGCTTAAGCTTAACAAAAAGCCTTCTAAATCCTTCTTCACTACTGCCGAGGAAGGGGCCATCAGGCGGAGGGATGCTAGTTTGGGTACATGCGTCTTTTGACCCCTCGCCTATCTTATTTGATTCAGGCAGTCGTCTACAAGTGCTTACTGGGCTTCAAAAACTATATGCTTCACACAGGGAATTCGGCTGCGCTTTGAAGGGAAGAATCGAATTTATGCATTCAAGGAGAGGTAGCTTAAAGGGGATTTTCTTCTTATCAAAAGCTCCAAGCCGCGCCTATTTATAATTATAAAATGGGTTTTCGATAAACAAGTGGCATCATATAGTTGAGAAAGGAAGTGATCGAGCGATGACAACCAGGAGGTGGGCTTGGAAGCAGCCATCCTTTGAAGAAAGCATAATAGCTCACTAGTCTAGCTCCATGGTACCGAAAATGTATCAGGGCTCAAGTGATTCACCGAAGCGACGAGACCTTGAAAGCTAAGCTGCTTTTTCAAGTTTCAGTAGCGAGATGTTTTGTCAATTGGGGAAGGTTTTTGGTGACAAGACCTGGAGATATCAAAAGTGAGAATGCTGACATCAGTAACGAGAAATCCTGTGAAAAACACAATCGCCTGCCAGTGGAAGGCTTTCTATGTTCAGTCAATCTACGCAGAGTGAATCGGCCCCTAAGGAACCCCCGAAAGGGCTGCCGTTTGATGGGTACACAAAAGTGACGAAGTTGCTTTGACTACAGAACCATGCCTGTCTGTTGGAGCGAATTCAATGATCGGGCCGAGCCCCTTCTTCCCTATGCTCTCATTTCCCTAATATGAACCCCACGTCATCAATTTCTAACTCGGCCTGGCTCGGTCGCCCTACGCGACTAGCGCTTTAAAAGGCGAAACTCTCGTAGTAGTTTGGCGACCTGACAGGGCTCCTACTTTTTGTTATCTAAAGGCGAAGACTCAGAAGTGGGCATCGACTCGGCCCAGCAGGCGAACATGCTAGGCTTCGGCTCCGCGTACCTGCCATTTTAAAGCACTTTTTAGTGTGTGCTTTAGTTTTGAATGAGTTTACAAGCCTTTCGTGTTTCAGTTCTCGCCTTCATAATCTTCAGTAGGGACCGTCTAGTCTTTTGATTAGAATAGGGGTCGCGAGAGAGTAGAGCGCTCTGCCATAGTCGTGAGTCTGTTTATAGTCGCGACTGTTGTCATAGTCAACAAGGTCACAACTTCTAGGAAAAAACTTTGAATTAAAGCCTTATCAGACTTCCGATCCTTTTTGCCGATTGAAGAATTATATGGTTTCATGAGAAACAACCCGGTGCTTTCTAAAAGCCTAAATACAATCAAACGTGAGCGCTAACATTTGCGCAGCTCAAGGAGTTGCTTGTTACTTTCGAGCCGAAGCTTGCTGGGTAGTCAAGTAGTCCGTGAAGGTTAAATCACACTTGTGTTAAACAAGCAGAGTAGTCAAGCCAGAGAGGCAAAAAAAAGCAAGAAGCGGTGATCGACAAAATCAATCGTACTTTCACTGTTGTGGACCAGCTTTCATAAAGCACCTTTGGGCAGTTGCTACTATTGGGATGGGATCCAATTCCGAGATCAATTCGATAATGAAACTCTTCAAGCAATGATCTTACCTATCTCATTTCTCTTGACGCGATACAAAAGACGACTTTCGAGAGTCACGAGACAAGATGAATAACTACATGATATTATCACCCTTAAACGTCCTGCCTGAAGCAGGCTGCATTGCTGGTTCTATCTTAAATTGCTAAAAGTTTGTTGGTTTATGCTATGATGGTTTGCTTGTAATATTCCTGACTCTAGCGTCAGTGAATATTCAACTATGTATACTTCCAACTCTGGCGTTGATAAATATTACGTGGCTAAAAAAAGAACAAAATAAAACAAAATAAATTTAAATCAGTATTTTTATTCCTGACTCTGGTGTCAATGAATAAACCAATAAAATAAATTTATTTTTATGAATGCACATATATTTTTTTTGTGGCTAAATAAAATAAAATAAATTTAAATCAGTATTTTTATTCCTGACTTTGACATAAGTGAATAAACCAATAAAATAAATTTATTTTTTTATACATGCACATATTTTTTATTTTTTATTTTTTTTGGGGTTGGGCCTAGCTCAGCCCACCAGCCCACTATGCTCCTCGTTTAAAAAAAACCCAGCACGAGACAAGATCAATAACTACATGAACACCCCCACCACCAAGTGTAAGACTCTTTATTGTGTCATTGAGTGTCACATGCTTATCTCTCCAAAGATTGTGTCTCCGCAAAGGCCAACCTAGACAACAATAATGGTCTTATAAATCCTAGAGAGCATGTACAAAATTTCATAAGGATACTAGAACTTGTAAAGAAAAAGAGTGATGTTAGGTGTAAAATTCCACCAATTATATTCCATGGATATGCCCAGTTGTGGTATCATAACCTTAAGCATAACTCTATCCTTGACCATCATGATCTTTGTGTTAAGCTCATGTCTTATTTTAGCACTAGTATGCTAGCTAAAAAAAGCATGACCAGGCTCTTTACCATCATCCAACGAGAAGATGAAAGCTCTAGAAAATATCTCTATATATTAAATGAGGAAATGTTAAACGTGAAAGATTTACTTGAACTCATTTTTTTTTGAAGCCCTGATTAGTTGAGCCCACAACTACTCTTTATAGGAATGCTTGTTTACTCTTCCTAATAGGACTTTTCTTAACTTAAAATAGACAATGAAAAACATATTTGAGTAGAAGAAGCAAGTGTGACCAGACAAGGACTTCCTTGTTTTCAGAGAGGAGAATCTTCATAGTGCCATCACTATTTTATTAGGGCATCAAAGAGGAACACCAAAGGATCCATTTATGATTGCATGACATTCCTTGAACTTTTGACCACACCTCTTACCACTACACGTGCTGAGGTATTTGTTGCCATTCAGGGAAAGAATTTCATGTGATACCCACTTCCAACGAAGAGTGATACGAATACAAGGAACTATAACAATTTTCTCTATGCATGCAATATTTTTTCTATAAAGGACATGCATCACTTTTCTAGCTGATGGTTATTTAACTGTCAATATATTTACCAATGGCACACATGGCACAACAACCCTCTACTTACTAGAAAATGTTGTCATCAGTGTCTTTATCAATAGGAAGCATGACCCAACACCTGATGACTTAATTCTCTATGAAAATATTTTCCTTCTCCATAAAGTAAGTTCGAGGACTAAGTGTATAAATACTTTAATCATAAATAAGAAAAAAAACAAAATAAGTCTTAAACTCCATACACAACCGTTAAAGGTAAGATCATACAATCTCATCAACCTCCCAACAATCCCAGGAACCACCATTAATCATCCAACAATTCCATGAATCAGCAACAACCACCCAACAATTCTAGAATCACAAACAACCACTCAAAAATTCTTACAACATACAATTTTTCTTACTTTCTCTTGATATTTTTCCATTTACTATACATTATTTTTCCTCGCACGTCCTACGTACTAACTTAAGAAATGGAGAATTTCATGTGCCCATAGAAAACTTGTTTTGCAAGACAACTCAAACAACCGCTTTTAAAGCAGGACCTTAAAATTAAGTAGCTTGCATGCTTGGCACATGGATATTTTTTGCTTAATTGGGATGTCAAAATCGTATTTTGAAGGGCTAGATAATCACTTTGACTGAATTCACTATGGTGTGGTAATCAGACTAATAGTGAAGAATGGAGGCCAGGGCAGCGAATGCCTTTTATGCTCTAGTGCAACTCAATTTCTGAACGTGACATGAAGGTAATTAACCTAAACCTTCATTTCTTTAGACTTTATTTTCAACTGTTTTTATATTTCTGGATAGAAAATAAGAGTAATCTTTGATTCTACCTTTGACTAGCTGCGAACAGTATTTGTGGGCTGAAGTGATGGATTTCAAGATTCACACTTAATAGTTAATAGTCTTAAAAAACAAAAAGGAAAGTAAAAGAAAGCAGTTCCGTCTTGATGTGAACAGTACTACATGTAATCTATCTCGCCTCTAATTGGGTGATCGTGAATTGATTCACCGAACAAGATGTATTCTGTCTTGAGGAATGATTTGCTTCAGCCAAATCCCTTTCATTAAAAAACCTGGTTGTTTTGGCTGAGGCAATGCACCTTCCCCACAAAGCATTAGAACCACAGATGACATGCTTGGCCTGTCATTTGGACTGCATTGCACACATAAAAGACCCACATGAATTGAACGAAGCACTTCAGATAAGTTGTATGATTCTTCTACTGGTCCAGGAATTAGTTCAAAATGCCTGCCTTCTTGAAATAGTCTCCATGCCTGGGAATGAAAATCAAGTTATTAGTAGGAGATTTGGTGCATAGGGTTAAGAAAATGTTTCGACAATCATTTTTTTTTCTAACTTACATGGCCAAGAAGGTTGAGGTCGTGGTCTGGATGACAGAATCCTCTATTTCTGTTCCCACTCACTATCTCTAGCACCAATACACCAAAGCTGAAGACATCAGATTTTATTGAGTAGAGACCATCAATCGCATACTCTGGGGATATGTAGCCACTGCAGACAACTATCGAATGTTAAATCCAAGTTTAAGGAATGGGCATAGATCGACTGCTAAAGCAGGAGATACTTACTATGTTCCTACCACCCTACTTGTGATGGCTTCTGTTTCGTTTTCTCCAAAACTCCTCGCTAGGCCAAAGTCTGAAATTTTGGGGTTCATATCATTATCTAATAAGATATTGCTGGCTTTCAGATCTCTGTGAATTATTCTTAGTCTCGAATCTTGGTGGAGATAAAGGAGTCCACGAGCAATTCCATGGATAATGTGGTAGCGATTAGGCCAGTCTAGTTGTGTGCTCCGAGTTTTGCCTGCCCATTTTAATTTTTTACCCAAGTCAATCGAATTCTGGCTCTCGTCAGATTCAAGAACAAATATATATGAAAGGAAGTCTGAAATTAAATTTGCAAGGTCCGGAGAGCCTCAAACCAAAAATTAGGCTGTCCAAGCTTCTGTTAGGCATAAACTCGTAGATTAGCATCCTTTCATCTTCTTGAATGCAGCATCCTAGGAGCTTAACTAGATTGCGGTGTTGAAGTTTTGCAATATGCTTAACTTCGTTCTTGAACTCTTCAGGTCCTTGTCTTGAATTCCTTGAGAGCCTCTTCACTGCTATTTCTTGCCCGTCTTTCAAAATTCCCTGCAAATATTCATTCCTTACTTGAGAAACCTTTCTTTGGATGTAAGATTTGAGAATTTTTGCAAAATGCTCCGTGCTACTCGAATTTTTCTTTGTTGAACTAAAAAGAGTTGGAGTACTTCCTTAGAAGTCAAAGTTTCATCCATGGAAAATGATAAATAAATAAATAAAGTCCATTCAGTTGAATAGGTTGAAGATAACTACCGAGGTGCCAGGGACTCCCAACATGAAATTCAGAAGCCATTGACAGCTTATTATATCATTACCTTATATACTGGTCCGAAACCCCCTTCTCCTAGTTTATTTGTAACAGAAAAATTCTCGGTTGCAATAGCCATGGCACCCAAGTCAAACATCTGCAGTTCTTGATCTTGCTCGGTGCTGTTCTTGTTCGAGCTTCTTTCGATAATACCTGTCATGTTTCCTACAAATTAGAGCTTGAACAAAAACCAAAATCCTATCCCCTCTTTTAGTTAACTGACCTTTCATTATTTATTTTAAATAGAACAAGTTCATTACGACTTTTTTTCTCATGAAGCATCCAGGTCAAATCTCAGTATAAAAAAGGCCTTGAGGATCCTGAAAGTGGGGGTGAAGATTTGAATTACTTACCGTTTTTCTGCCGTTTCTTCTTCCAAAAACACAAGACCAAGAGTAGGCCAAGTAAAAGCATTCCTGTTGGCAGCGTTGAGATTACTATGATCCTCATTTGTTTCTTTTTATTGGATTTATAGTTATTCTTCGTATCATTGTCGTGATCTAGATACCAGTTGAGGAGCAAATCCAAGAGTTAAAAATCAACAATATGAAATTTCAGAAACTCAGTGCTGTATTTTTTTGGTTGGTAGGTGTGGTTGGATAAAACAGACAAACAATATGAATCCATCCCCTGCAGCTATCTATCAAATTCAGAGTATACTGATTCATGATTTTACAACATTGACTGATAAATCCATTTAATTTTGTCAGAGAAGTTACGAAAACAGCTTCGGGTCAAGTCAATTAGTCCGCTATTTCATCATATATATGTGTGTGTGTGAATTGATTGATCGAAGGAAAAACACAACAGAAGCAAACTCCTGCTACAGAGCAACAGAGCTATACAGAAGGAAACAAGTACTAATAAGATCAGTTCCCTGTTGTGACAAATAGCAAACAAACCTGTTCTTCTTATAGATGGTTTGATAGATAGGAGTTTTCTGCAGTTTATGCTTCACAGTAAAAAGAATAGCTTGAAAGATGCTATTAATAGAAGAGTTTTCATAATTGTCACTAAATGATATGTTAGGTGACATGGAATATCCTGTGGATGCGTTTATAGATTAGTTAAATAAGGCAAAGCCCGAGAAGAATTCGGAAATTCTAAACAATTAGTATGACAAAAACAATCATCATTTTGGATTCGACCATTGGAACATGCTTAAATTTTTCACTATATGGGGCGTCATTAGGCATGTAACATGATCATGGTCAGTCTCCTATCCATATCCTATGGTGTTTTTCCAATTTCTGATTAAAAGGACGAAAAGGAAAGGAATGCTTTCCTAGCATGTTGTTTTGTATCTAACCTTTCACTTCAGTTACAAAGGTTGGGACTTCACTGGTTTCAATGCAGTGCACTTAACTATCAGTATGAGAAACTACCTTTTCAAGTCAGAGGATAGATTCTTACCTAGTTCTGACGCAGCCATCCGTATATAAATGTCTTGCCCATTTTCATTTAATCGTCTGATATCAATCAGGTCACTGAACCAGAGCAAGCATCCACTTCCTCCTTCTCTGATGTCCAAATTTGTGTAAGCTATACAGGAGCAGTTCTTCGTACACATGTTTTTGCACTCTTCAAGATTCATGCTTTTGCTGAACCAGGAATTTGCTGTCTCTGGCAACTTCACACCAGAGTATTTTCTAAACCCATCTGTTGAGCAATTTAAGGGGGTCCTTCTTTCACAGCCACCTAACCAATTCATCATCTGCCAATCTTTAGGAACTTTCGGTATAAATCCTCTCAGGCAACCACACATTGGGGAATCGTTAATATGACAGCTACCATATACACCACACAGTGCATACCGGTTACAATCATCAACTTGTGCTGTAAGATAAAATACCCAGCTGTGTGCGCTACTAGACCATGTGAAGCGCTGGATGTTGCCATTTTGAGTAAGAATTACCCTTGAAAGGATTGATCTGTCAAGAAGCTGATAGCTATAGTACATCTCCTTTTCAGTAAAAACAAACCCATAAGTGTACACAGGATTTGGCTGCATTTGAGGACAGCCACTGAATCGAATACCATTCCAAGGTCCAGATCGATACATCTGAAGTGAATTCGCTCGCAGAACCTTTTCAGGATATCCAGCAGCTTTCAATCCATATGTAAAGACACCTCTAGATGGATGATCAGGTGTCTTCCATGAAGATAAGTATCGATCCAGGCCTGTCATTGTATTCCTTCCAAGCTTCATACCTGGCAGTAAAGTGTCACATGGATAGTCAAAACTCTGCCACAATAAATTTTCCATGCTACCGTCACCCTCATCTTTCACTATAAGGTTTCCTGAATCCAAAAGCTGTGCAACTGGATTCCTTACAGATCTTGACGAGTTGGTCGACCAAATGATGTTCCCGTTATGATTGAGGAGAACAAGAACTCCCCGGTGGGTAACCCTTAAAACACCAGACGAAACGGTGAGAGGGATTTCCCTGTTGGCAACCCAAACTACAGTCCTTTCAGATATTTTGTTGTACCAGATGCCCAAATAACGGTTTTGGGAGCTGCCAGGGCTAAAAAATCCCAGCTTAAAGCTTCCATCAGCTGAGACCATGACCTCGCTATCTCTGATAGATTCAGTTGTATTCATGGTGTCAACTGCAGAGGAGATTGTCATAATTAACAACAAAGTGGAGCTAAAAACAAGTATGGGAATGTCATCCACAGGCACCATCTTTATTTTTTCTTTTTTTGCATAAAACTTTGTTATAGCATCAATCCTTAAGTAAACTATTCTCCTCTCCCATATAATTAATTTTGAGAGCGAGAAATCTCAAACATGTGTGGTAAATTAGAGAGCTGTCAATTCCTCAACAACCAGGAATTTTCAGTACGGTTTCTGTTATAGTCTTCGAAACTGATCTCCATCCTATAATGAGAAGGAAAAAGCAAAGTTCAAATAATAAAAAATGAGGGATCTCTCAATCATGAGGGAGTTTTCAAAGCTTTTCAATTTAAAAATTGGTAAATTTCTTAGTAATCTGCAATTAGTTGACCCTGGAGCAATGAAGGTTCACACTCAAATTTCTTAAATAAATGATAATTGACGATGTAAAAGTCATCAGAAAGACAAGTTTTGTATCTGAATGTAATCCAGTATTCTACACGAAACCTGACCCAGTGGTCAACATGGAAAATTGGTATAAATTGCCGTGTCCCATTAACTAAAATGCAAGAAGTCTAATCACACATGTCCTGAAAGTCCAAGACTTGGCTTCTGCGCAAATCCCATTTCCAAGGTGGACTTCACATGCATGTTATCTCTATTTGAAATTGAGTTAATTTGTATCTGAGTCTTATTTCTTTGTTTTTGGTAACACATTCATCCCATGAAAAGTGATTAATTCTCGTTCTGTTTTTTTATAGCCTTGCCGTGGCTAATGGACTAACTTGACTGATTTCCTTGACCAGGTATATGCTTACTTTTTTACATGTTTATTTTGTTTTGTTTTTCTGTGTTTAACATTCACTACACTTTTTTTACCAAATTAAGACTTTATCGAACAAATTGGGGGAGAGAAGAAGAAAGTATTTGATTTACCTATGGTGGATTCTGATAGATTTGCATGCAGAGAAGAAGAAACCCTTGTAAAGGGAATTGAATACTCCTTTTGGTTGGATAAAAACTGTCCTCTAGAACAGGATAAAATTTTTGTACTTTCCAAAAATACATCAAATAACTTCACAAAAAAATTATTATGTAGAGTTCATCTTTGTCCAACATACCAACAAATACTCCTTAAAAGAACAAGAATAAAGGTTATGATAATTAACAGAATTGGTTTTGGTGTTTGTATGATTACAACAAAGACTATAATATTTGAATTGGGTTGGTTTTGAGATAATCTAACAATTTTGTTAGGCAAGAACAAATAGATCAGTATATTTTCATTTCCTTCAAAGCAGCATCCTAGAAGCTTCACTAGATTCTGGTGCTGAAGTTTAATAATATAATGGTATTTGAGAATATAATAACAGTTGTTTTTTAAAATATGTTTTGCTTGGAAATATATCAAAATAATATTTTTTTTATTTTTTAAAAATCATTTCTGATATCAACATATCAAAATTTAGTCAACTCTTATTTGAAACGCAATGCCAAACAAGTTCTTGAATTCTTATTTAGCCTCTTCACAGCTATCTTGTCCATCTTTGAATGTTCACTGTAAACAATCACTCAATACCAAAAGCAAATCATAT
>Ga0307507_10013296_pt1 | contig 10014 bp, 9 predicted proteins | sample 7_EM_MG_FD_207223 | JGI IMG/M metagenome (GOLD analysis project Ga0307507, IMG submission 207223) | Populus trichocarpa ectomycorrhiza microbial communities from riparian zone in the Pacific Northwest, United States - 7_EM | ecosystem: Host-associated > Plants > Roots > Unclassified | place... | reverse complement strand
TGTAAGAAGGTAAATTGTCACATGACTACTACTGACAAGTATGGAAGGGAGTCATGTGACACAAATGCTAAGTAATGGAAAGTAAATGATATAGAGGAAGGATAGGATCCCATATCCTTGCTACAAAACCCATCCAGACATATCTACCAGTGGTATCTATGCTGAATCTTGACTCATCTTTATCCTCATTAAAGGGAATAGGACAGATCCAAACAGGCATGATGACGACCCAACAGTGAGGTGTAACAATGATGCAGGGCAACAAGGTGACAATGGTGCATGGCAACAACAACATGCAACAATGATGTGACCAGGACACCTGATACTGCCAGTACTATGTATCACATATAGTCAATTGACTAAGTAGACCTATGCATCCCAGCTGTCTTTTTACCAACCTTCCTGATCGGGAGGGTACCAATAGGGCTCATTGCCAGGCCCCCCAGGGCTGGCCTTGGTGCTCACTGGTTCTCATGGCTTGCTCACTGTTTTCAGGGTCCAAAAGCGCACTTACAAATATGGAAATGTGCACTGTGGCTGTGCTAAATGAACAAAAGCAATAAAATACCCAAAAAATCAGAAAAAAATAGGGGATGTTGGATGCTGTGTTCAGGGTCCAATGCACCTTTCCAAATATAGAAAGTGTGGCTGTGCTAAATGAAAAAAGCAATAGTTCAGGGTTCAGGGTAGATGTCCCAAAAAGGAAATTTGGATGTTTCTCATTTCATCAGAAAAATCAGTAAAAAATAGGGATGGTACATATAATATATGTACAGTGTGGCACCGCATTCAGGGTAAATGTCAGGGTCCTGTCCATATACTCCAAAAGGGAAATCTGACCACAAAAGTGAAGAAAAACATCACAAGGATAATTATATTTGTTAGGGTCCATCCAATGGGTCATTGGGAGGTGACATGACCATTTGCCTAAAAGGGTAATTAAAAACCAAAGTTGTAGCCCTACATTGTAGCTTTTAGAATCAGTTGAAATTATGTTCTAAAGTGCTTCCATTGTAGAGATATGAGGTAAATGTATGGGTTTTTGGGGTATTGTTTCCATGGGGGCATAGTTGAAAGATTGACTTTTGGTCATTGCTCCAACATTTGCTGGGATGTCATGCCCAAGGGTGTCTTCGATATTGGTGGAACCTCTACCACCTTTTTCATATAAGATGCCACTGGTCTATGTCTGCTCAATGATTCTTTGTTATCAGTTCTTTTCTGTCTTCTCAAGCCATGACCAATATGGAAGACACCCTTGGGCAATGATGTTAAGCACGTTGTTAGCATCAATGACAGGCACATCTCCCTCAACACTCATCAAGACCCCATCACTGGTGTCGTAGTTGCCATCAACACAGTAGAACTTGCTGCCATCTTTATTGGATGGCTTTCCCACCAGCTCATGCAGCAGACCCAAACCGCCAAGCCAGATTCGAACAATCTGAACCAGGTAACAAGTACCTCATTTTGATGTGATTGCAACTGCCACTTACTGAGTTGAATTGACTAGTCTGCTGTGCAGCTCTTGCAGGATAGTCTGAACCAATTCAAAACAAACAACCAACAGTCAGGCTCACCTATCTCAGGTGTCGCCATTTGGCTTTTCATCCCACAGACCTCCATTAATTGGGATGGAGTGGCTGGCCAAGATTGGGGATCCAATTGGGTAACAGTCAATGCCGCGGAAGGAACTAGCATGTATGTCACTATCACCAAAGTCATATATTTTTTGCACTGACAGATAAAAGCTGGGTATTTTATTGGGTTACTACAGGAACATTTACTGTCAATTCTGCAAATGTGGCAAATGATGTCAGTCATATGTTGTTTAGAGTGATTTTACAACATTGATTATCTCATTCCTGATAGGTTGTGATTGGCAGAGCATACATTTCGAGCCAAGATCCAGGAAATCCAGACCTCTGGACCTTTACTATCACTCGAACCAATTAACCTTAGTTGATGATCAATTGCCATAAATTCCTAGCCAATCAACTCAACACTGGTCATGGAGGGAGTGGTCACCACTGGTCAGAATCAAGTCAGAATTGCTAATTGTCTCCAAGGTCAAAGTTTGGAACAATTTTTTCTTTCTTTTTCTCTTCATAGTCCCCCATTTATGCCATTCTCATTTTCAGAGTCCTTCTGTGCTTGTCATCACATTCCATTTTGTTTCCTTTGATTCTCTGACGATTTTGATTTTCTAAGACTCAAGAGTTATGAAGTTTTAAGGTTAAGATGTAATAGATCAACATCTAACCTAGTGGATCATGTAAACCATAACTTTTTGACGGACTAATTGACGATTTTCTTGAATTGCTTTGGATTCTCGCGAACAAACTCCAAACGAACTCATGAAGGGGAAGCAGGAGCAAAGCAGGAGCAAACAAGGCTGTCAATCACGTGTGTGATACCTTACCTGTAACCATCATCACGACCTCATCGTCATCGTTTCGTTCAACGCTGCTCCTCACCTTTGCTAACTCAGTGTTGCTTCAAGTAGAAAGATTCTGTTTGGAAAGGGGGAACGTCAAGCTTTAGCTTAACAAACTTGGATCTCGACCACAACGGGCTCGTCGACTTTGTCTTGCTCTGTAGTCTTTTTCTGCTGCTCCAGCAGTATTCCAAGTAAGAATTGTTTTCGGAATAACGGTATGCAATCTCTCTTATCTAATGTTCGCTTTACTAAATTTAAGTTGCAGATACTGGAGCTCGTCGACCCCACAGACTTCTGTATCCCAATTCACTCGTTTGCTGCTGCTCTTCCGATGGCCCAACAAGCGGCATAGGTTTCGATTAGAGTATGGGAATTCACTGTCTGTCAATGCATGGTGAACCATTGAGGGGAATGTGATATCGGAGGGCTGCCATTGTCGCGTCGATAGTATTTCACGCAGAACCACTTCTGTTCCCTTGACATACCCTCCTGCATACCGCTCATGTCGGTGATGCCGCCGAGCCACCATAATGTCAAGCAGGGGCCTAGAAACTAATCCCCCGTGTTTCTACAGTCGACGGATGCCATGGGCCATGCAGAGTGAGCCGTCAGGCCTTGAGACCTCGAGGATCTTCATGTTTGCGTGATGTTGCAGGCTTTCATTCGTGCAGTGGACCTGATCGTTGGTTTCACAAAGCCGCGGTTCTAGAGAAATGAATCGATCGATGAGGTTGTACGCAAGGACAAATCCTAAGGCCAGTGCGCAAGCTGTGTATAGCTGAGACTGTGGTGGGATATACACGGTGTTCGACTTCGAATTAAACAAGATGGGTGCTGTGCTGCTCATAATTCATCATTGCCCCAACTTTTGAGGGGAATAGGACATGACGGAACTGCTGGAACCGTGTCAATGATATCCCAGGACAGAAGTGATTCTTGCACTTACCCTCTCCGAGTCGCTTGTCATAAACCACCCTGAACCTCCCTGACGTTCAAACGTCAACTAAAGACTGCACACCCACCTCCTTCCCTCTAAACCAACCATCAATGAACACCTCTGCAATACCTTTGTACCCTCAGCAGCAGCAACCCGCCTCCTACCTCCCAATCTCAATTTCCCCTCTACTACCTATTCTCGGCTGCAGAACCAGACTACCTAGTTGACCCTTTCGCCATCTTCCTGGATAATGTTGATTATTGAGAAGGCCTTTCAGACGCCATGTATGCATGGCCTTCTTGTTTCAGTGTCTTGTAAAAGCGATGGAGCTGGGATCTTGGATAAGATGGGGATCTTGTCTTGTTCAATGTCCACGAGCAGATATCGTGGACAAGGTTCAGACGAGTATTCTTTAGTGTGGAAAGTGTGGAGGAAGTAGGGTGGCTGTTGAGCTGCAAGGGCTGACCGGTGAATGTTCGTGGTACCCCAATCACTCACCTAAATGTTGGCTCTCTCAAAACCCAGCGTCGCGGTGAACTTGCCCTACCTTCCTTGTGGTGCCGAAGATTCAATTTCTTTGCTCGCATCGGCACCTGGAAAAGAAGGAGCTTGAAGTGCACTGAGGGGCGGAGAGGATCACATTGAGTTCATACTCGCTGAACTGGCTCCCAACTCATTGTCAACACCACTTCAAAGATCATGCGGAGGAAGGGCGAATCGGCACCACTGCTGAGAGAGGAAAGGAGGGGAGAGGTAAAGGTTGGTCGAGTCCCATACAACACAGCATCCTGAATGAATGGGGGTGCCTATGGATGAATCTCGGGAACGCAATTGAGGGGAGAGGAGTGTGTAGATGTTGATTGAGCTGGATGGGGTAGTGCTGTCACAGGTGAAACAATAGAAGACCACCGAGGGGGATGCTGAAGTGTGGGAGGCTGGAGTTGGTGGAGGGTTACCAGTTATAGGTGGATGGATGGATGTGTGGATGGAACGAGCAAGAAAGCGGTGAAGTCCGCAGTGTACTAAAGGTGTTATCAGGTGGAAATGTAAAGATGACACTCAATGGGTACTCCCCACTACTGGGTTGTAAGTAGGATGTGTACGTAATGAATTCACTTGTAACTTCTGTGTGGTGATTTTGTAAGAACATGATTTGAAAATTGATCCGTCAAACTAGCTTGATCTCAACAACCACGACGACGTCGGCCTCATTGCCTTTTTGCATTGCTCATGGTCTCGTTCTCTACTGCTCTCAGGATATTTTAAGTAGGAGACTGCTTTCTGAATTGAAGGTAACACCATACAACAATGACACTGTACTTATCTCCAAACTTGCTCCAAACTAGCCTGCACAGCTGAGGGCAAGGGGGTCCCGGGATTTGAATGCCAGACCTGGGGTAGGGGAGGGGGGGGGGTCCTCGAGCTCTTAAAAAAATTTACTACTCAAACGAAAAACTGGTCAATTGGCCATCAATTTGGAATGTTAATGTTCCTCTTTACTTGATTCCTGCTTGAGGTGCTGGCGTTTTACAGACACAGGGTGATTCATCAACAATTGATGGATTGGGAGCGATTCATCCTGACACCACCACACATATACGCAGCTCAAACATGTTCGACGTATTCCTTTCCCCTCCAAGCACCAAGGGGCCATGGATGCGGAGACCCAACGTTTGTTTCCGGGTTTGGCTCAGTAGCCCTTGTGGAAGAATGTTGAACCCTGGAAAGACTGACAGAGAGGATTTGTGTGCAATGAGTTGGCACTGGATCGTAGACGCGAGTGCGGCGAGATCTAGCAGGCGTGGGATACACCCTCAAGTTTTGTCCATTCAGCCAGTGGATGTTGGGTGCCTAGCCCAATTAGCGGGAAATTCAATCGAGTAGGATGCAGCGGTGCATAGAAAACTTCCCCATTTATGTTATTCATGAGATGCCTCAGCTGAGAGGGATCACAGACCGGTGTTGGATACCAAAAAGATCCATCGCGCTGGCTTAGAGCCAAGGGCGGCACGCCGCACTTTCTTACTTGCCATCACCCTCGGTTTCTCTATCGCAGCAGGAGACCACAGACTACAATGCAATCTTCCTCCACTGGCATTTAGGTAAACCGTCACAGTAATGTGGCATTTCATTAATTCCATTTGAGAAACAGAGCGACGTTTTACAGGGTATTTTTCCCCGCATCCTTGAGGCAAAAATAGTAGGGCAACATTATATCGAGGGCTGCAATGATCAATGCATTTTGGGAGCATGGTAAGTCGTAAAACCGATCAGGTTTCCGGTTCTTTTATCACCCAACCGATCCTCCCACCAAAGGTCCGCTTGAAGTTGAATCAAACCTACACAACGCAATTGCACAAACTGTTCTGCAAGCAGCAATATAAATACTACCACGAGTATGCGCTTTCTTCACTCATTTCTGCTCCAATATCCTGATACTTTCTCAATTCCTCCACTACTCAAGCCAGAAATATGAGAGCCTCTACCATCTTCATCCTTGCTCTCACTGCACTTGCAAGTGCCCTCCCCCAGCCCAACCCCGAGCCAAAAAATATCAGCAATGGTGCCCTTGCGAAAGACGCGGCCCTGGTGAAACTGCCGGCCCAACCCGCCAACCCGCCAAGTCGAGGTTGCGAACACAATTCCAGGTGCAGAACTGGTAATCCCTGGTAAGTTATCCAGCTTTGTGTGGGCCTTGGGAGGATTTAGTAGGCGCCTCTGGAATTCCAAGGACTGGCCTTCTCTTCCTACAGTCATAGAAGTCTCAGGAATCTACCACGACCTTAACGCGTTACTGATCATCATTTCCTTAGATGACTGAAATCTCAATGGATGTTTAACTGAACCAACTTCCCAATCTTCTATCACCACCATGAACCATACAAACCAGACATTGATAAATTCCCTGTGTATGGTCTTAGGCTGCCTCCAATCCTCACCTTCCCAACAAACCCTTCTCACTCCTTTGATGGTTGTTCCCTTTGTCACTTAAATTCATGTTTTCATTTTCCATTTCCCTATTTCCCTGCAGAAATCCTTATCTATCATTATTCTAATTAGACCCCAATTTACAAGTAAAATGGACATAGTATTCAGACAGGCCCCATCCTTTTATGGTAATCCTCAGGCTTTAGAGATAAGCAAGTGACAATATTGGGTGAATAAACAATAGATTTGTATGCTTGTCCAAGTGGGTAAAAAATCCGCCTACTTTTTATATTGAGATTTTGTACTGCGAAAAATTTGTATATCTTCCTAATACATTTTGGTTAGCCCGCCAACACTTTCTCGTTGCGCTCAAACATTTTTGTAGCCTGCTCAAACACTTTATGTTTGTGCTTAAACACTTTATGTTTGTGCTTAAACACTTTATGTTTGTGCTCAAACATTTTATGTTTGCGCTCAAATATTTTATGTTGCGCTCAAACATTTTGGTGTTCAATGTGGCAATTTCACCTGCCCATGAAAAATAACTCACTCCGCTAACATATTCTTTAGCCCTGAACACATTTTGTCAGTCTCCAAAATTTATTTTGCTTCATGCACAGATTTAATTAAGTCTTTCCATTTTTGGGCTTGCCAGCTTGCCATGGCTTAAGTAATTGATCTCACTTGGCACAGCCAGGCAGAGCTCCAAATACTACCATTTCATTGCCATATCGGCATTTTCTTATCTCAGGTAAGCTTACTATTTTTTTCTAGTGAATAAAATTTGAAAACTCCATTGTGCATACAAAAATCTAAGCCATGTCAATGTCCATATTAATTGCATCTGATTTCTTGCCATGATTCTTCTCTGTCAGGACCAACCAAGCACCCTCACCACCCTTCCCATCACTCCATTCCCAAGTTGTATCCAAATGAAATGACACTTCGTGCTTGCACTGAGAACACTGGACAGAAATGGTGTCAGCTGTGGATCTTCCCTTTCATGACCTTGTCTTCAATCGCTTGCAATCCTCCTGATGACACTGTTTACCAACACTAAATCCAAAAGGGCGCATTCCCAGATGAGTCCACCTGAAAGTTGTCACAGTCTCAGGCTGATACTGGATGATGTCAGTATGGGCACCAAGGGTTTGGTGGTCAGAAAAAAAGGTTGCTATGTTCAGGCGTTCGAAGATGAAATGGGAAACAGCCCAATCCATAACAAATTTATGTGTTGTTGTGGGCTGGAAATTGGGCTGAGAAAAGCCAAGTACTTTTTTGAAAAGATTACTGGGGCACCAACATTAGAGAGCTGTCATCATTTAACATCTCAATAGACTGATTTCTTGAGGATAACACAGTGAATGTTCTCAGTTCACAGACTGGATATATATAAATACCATTCAACAAAAGCAATCTTGATCAACTGAATGTAGTTCTGAATCTACTTGACACACCAGAATGAAACAGGGAGATAGGGAAGGCCATTCAATGTTTCTCATATCACATATTCTTGCATGGCCACAACAGGACCCCAGCATTGAACTCAGAAAGTAATAATGACCTTGCATATTTCCCATTGGCCACACCACAACGATGGCAGTAAACCCAGCCAAAGTTCTGAACTTTTTAGGGTTTATAGCACAAGGGATGGGTGCATCAACTTGCCCCTAGAGTCACCAGTGCTTGTCAGTTAGTTGTCAACATAAAAATAAAAAACACTAATTGCTTTTCAACACTTTGCCCTTGGCAAAGGCACCATATGATTTTCAACCATGTCATCAGGAGCATTGTAAAGCTCATCCCAGAAATGCCTTTTGGTTTCAGTTTTTTGCAGAGACCTTTCTAAGCCAGCACCAACAATGTTTGCCACCATAGTCAGTTGGTGTATAGCGCTGCCCTTTCCAGCAGTTGAACTGACAGGGCACCCATTAGCTAGGTGGGACTATGGATGAAAGATTAAAATATAATATAATATGAGAAACGGCACCTTGGGTTTGGGGGATGTTGGCACCCTTTGAGCCCTTAGAGTTTGCTAAATATACAGGATTAACTTCGTTTAAAACAAAAATATTAATGACTTGCTGACAGTTGAAGAGGCAAGAGCCTTGGTATTGCTTCCTCAACTAGCCTTTTGGTTGACCAAAGTGGCCTTACTTTTCTTGCCAGCAAGGCTTTGGTTTTTACCTTTTTGGTGATTCTGGGAGGCAGTATTTTTCTTATTGGTAGTCATGTTGATAAGCTGCTTAGTTCAGTTGGCTGAGGGATTGTGAAGGGAAAAGCTAGACAAAAAGCTGATGGAAATGTAGACAGTGATGGATAAAAGTCAACTAAGTTTTGATTGTTTTGGGAAGGGATATCCAGGCTGCTGGAAAGGGCTCCCACAAGTCTGTTTTGGGTCAAATGTTGTGCTGGGGTTCTGTGTTGGCCACCAGATGCCCAGTGTTGGCAAATTGAAGATAAAGTGTGTAGATGAGAGGTGTCTATTGAAAATACAGTTACTGAAAGGTGGCTCAGGCCACAAGAAGAGATCAGTGCTATGAAAAGCACCAGCTCCAACTGACAGAGATAACAATATAGACAGTTTGCTAATCCAAGGTAATAGAGAGTGCTCCTCTGTGGGGAAGGGTTATAATTCTGTCAGCTGAATTTTCTTTAGTTCCTTCATGGTGTGATTGAAATCATAATACTGACTTGCACAATTATATCATCCCTTGCTGGCTGGAAATCTGAGGATGGGAGGATAAATCCACTTTTCCTAACCCAGTATTGCACTTCACCACCATATAGTTCTGCATTGAGGATGTCCTGGCATGCAATAAGAATCTTTTGTTGGAGCCATTGAAGTTCAACAAGGAGACATGCTTGGATGTTACAGTGTAATGATTCTTGTTTAGATGCCTCACATAGGAGAGAGCTTGCCTCCCCAGCTGATTCTATCTTCTTTGCAAACTGCTGTGGAAATCTAAAGTGGGCTGGCAGAGTTTCTGAAGATGTTCGCCACTAACTTCTGGCATCAGAGGGTCTGTACAACCAGCAGTGGCCAGGACAGACACCTTTACAATTGGTGGTACTGGCCAAAGGGTAGATGAGGCCTACAGTCAGAACAAGTGGAGGATTGAGCTTATCAACAGACATTACAGAGTAGAAATGAGAAACAGAAAAAGTGGTGGTGAGAGCATTGGTCAAGAACAAGAGTTTGAAAATCACATGATGCTGTGAATCAGAAAAGCTTATTGTCAAGGCAAGTATATCATCAGATATGTCTGAACTGTTTTGGAAAGCAAAGGAATATTTATAGCAGCACAGTTAGTCTAATCCATTCCTGAACCCATGTGTGTTGTGGAACACATATACATGTTATGGTCCCATCTGTTTCAATTTTTAGCCCAACCTCTAGCAGCCTTGTTGGTATGAAATACCAGAGAAACCATTTTGCCTATGTAGTGAAGATTTAGGTGACTAATCTCAGCTGACTTGAAAATGACCAAATCCCCAGTATATAGTTTCATTACCAGACCAGTGAGAAGACCGGTGCACGCAGAAAGGGGGAAGCGTGTGACGTGTGGACTGAACAGGTGCATGAACCACACCTAAACAACACACACACACACACTTTAAAAACCTTAACACACTTTCACCCACTATACGTGTGCGGTGCTTCGAGTTCGGGGTTCTCAAGGTATTAAGAAATACCCAAATGTTTTAT
>Ga0307507_10013295_pt1 | contig 10014 bp, 11 predicted proteins | sample 7_EM_MG_FD_207223 | JGI IMG/M metagenome (GOLD analysis project Ga0307507, IMG submission 207223) | Populus trichocarpa ectomycorrhiza microbial communities from riparian zone in the Pacific Northwest, United States - 7_EM | ecosystem: Host-associated > Plants > Roots > Unclassified | place... | reverse complement strand
TCTTAAGCTCCATGGTGGTCTGAACGGGCATAGCACCATTTGATTTGCCAAATAAACTCGAGTCAGGCTTGCCAATCTCGAGTCTCTTCAGATTATCTAGAAGAACGGCATTGGCAACGTCACCGTCTTGGTCATCTCTGGGATCGTCAAGATTGTTGACCTTGCTGATAGCAGATGCGGCGATATCGTAAGAATGTCTAGTGACCGCACGTCGTCGCTTGGTTGATGCGGCTTTCCAAAAGCACTCTCGAAAGACCCTTCCAAAATAACGCCGGATTCCGTCAAGACGTTATCATCTGGGCATAACTGGTGGATGTAAGGAGAGCGCATTAGCCCAATGAGAAGTTCAACATACTATTCACAGCGCGTTTTCTAACTTTTCCACTCTACTCTCCAACCTCTCCAGGTATCTAGAAAACCCGTTTAGACAAAACTTGCGAGTTGAGCATGGCGATCTGCGAACCTTTAGGAAATCCTCGTTTCTAATCAAGCCAGATTAACAGCGCGCACACCATAAGGTTGGCGCGTGTACTCACCTTCACTACCGCCGGCTCGACATACGTGCAATCGAAACTCCAAGTGATACAGTTTGTACATCGATTTCCAGGCCCATTGCCTGACAAAACATCAGTACCGTTGAAAAGCTGCCTTACAAACACTTCTTATCAACTTTCTCGTACTTCTTGGCACCATCACCGCAGGCATTCCTAGAGATCTTCCTCTGTCCCAAGAAGCCCTTGTCCGTGTGGTCGGACTTTCCAGTATATACGCCAGCAAGAATCAGCTCTGGCTCAACAGGACGCAATTCCGCTTTGGACGAAGGTGTAATAGCTAGCAAAGGAGAGGTGAGATCTGATAAAAGGTACTACGTGAGTGAAATAAGAACATACCACTCGTAATCCTCCTCCGCACACGAACAATTATCCTCATGCTCAATGGGGTCCACGTACGTCTCACCAACATAGCAATCCGTGCCCGATTTTCAGCGTTTATACCATTGCTACCAAAATACAGCTTAACTAAAACCACATACAGCACAAGGGTGAAGCGAACCTTGTCACCCATCAAGCCTCTGTCTTAGAACTGCGCGCATACCATTTCTCAAAATCTCCCTCCCCACATTTGCGTTTCCTCGTCCCGGAAAAGCCGACTTGGATATTAACGACACGTCTTGTATCCTTTGTCCGGTGAGGAACAGATGATGAGGAACGGATGTCAGAAACACAGCGACGTACCATCGTCTTCAGCTGCTTCTGTGCACCTCGCCCCTCGACATCCTTCACGTTTGATACAACATTGGGAAGGCCCACCCCAATGATGCCGTACAGCTGCCCGTAGCCGACGTATCCCATATCGTTCCAGTTCGTGTCCTTCAAACTCTCGACGAAGGTGTTGCTGACGAACAGTGTCCCAATGCAGCTCTTATCTTGAAGCACCACGTCAACAGCGAGGGAGTGCGTCGTCGATTCGACGATCGTATACGCGTTTTCGGCCGAGGAAGCATGGGGGAACTGCGCCTTTGCCACGTGTTCGTATCGTGACGCGTCACTGTCGATAACCCTAACCCAACATTTTGCCGTCGTTGGAGAAAAGTCCTTCAATGCGACTACGGCGTATTTGGAGACGATGACAAAGGCAATGATGCCCTTTGCGTCCTTCCAAACGCCGAGGATCTCGACTTTGCGGTCTTCGTTGAAGAAGTCGGTGTTAGAGAGGAAGAGAGGGCATGGGAGGCGTCGACGCTTGAGGTGTCGAAGGCGACGCAATAGATTAGGTCGGAGTGGGCTTCATGTTTGAAGTCTTTGCTGCTGTGAGCTGATTGACATCGTGAAGTTTTGGAGAGGAGGAGTTGGGGTGTGTCGTTGAAAGCTTCTTTGGTATAGTTATGTTAAATTATGAGTCAGAGAAACTGAGAATGACATCTCTCGTCGTGGCAAATGGCGCCCTCCCTTGGAAGTTGCACGCAGTTCCCTGATAGAGTATGGATCCCCATTTCTTGGGATCTGAGTGGAACAACATTGGCCTGGCGACGAGAGTGGTGTGGTACTGGAACTTGAAAAGAGTGCCACGTCTTTCCGCGGTCTTCGGTGTGGTAGTGAATCTTGCTAACGTGAGCGCGAATGCCTTGAAGCCATGTAAACATCAGTCGAGGTCATTCTAAACGTTCTGAGGAGACTCACGTGTTGTCGAATTGGTGCTCGATTACCATGACTCCCCTCACATAATTGTGGCAAAGGTGTTCTCGATGGCTTCGACTGCGGCAAATTCATGCGAGACGGTGGGCGCTGTGAGGAGGGCGCGATGCACGTTAAGAGCAGTAATGAGGGGGGAGACAACGCCTTGGGGGCATTCTGTGAACTGGGCAGAAATAGTTCTGGGGAAAATGGTGAAGGAGCAGAGGATGGCAGGCGCGTTGTGAAATACGAGGGGAAGGACTACGGCTCCTCCTATCTGGGAAAGGTTGAGCGAGAGAAAATGAGTAACTAAATTCTTACCAGATAGGGAGTTAAGACAGCCGTTGTCAACGAAACATCTACCAAGCATTGAGTTCAATGATCTTTGAAAAAGAGTGAAGAAATTTCCTAGGCAGATGCAAATATCATGAAAAGCCACTTTGTCGACGTCGTGCTTGGTGGTGAAAAGGACAGGATCGTTGTTTGGCATTGTGTCTGATCGGTATCTTTGTTTCTCCACACCATCAATTTATGCGGACGCACTGAGCGTCTGAACATCCAAAGTGTCGCTGTTTGCGGCGTACCAACGATTAGTGTCAATGAGTTCCTCTTCCACGTACGTCGTATCATTTTATTTGGTGAATTTGTCATTCTACCCGAACCTGCGTGCAGATCTTCTGCGCTCTGGACAGTATCGAGCGCGTCTCCCACCCGCACCCACGGACGCACTTTCGGCGATTCGACACAAGTCGCCAATCGACATTTTTATCCTCGTATCCATGCCACTGAGTGGATGGAGTTGAGCATTCCGTTTGCAGTCGAAGCATTGTTGGGCGCGGATGGTACTTCGTTGGGGGGAGGGTTGGGAAGTCCGATGATTGAGGGAAGCAGCATCGATAGTCCAACTGGACATTCCGCCTTTTCAGTCTCCTCGCTGCCTTTGATGTCCCCTTTATCATCCAACTGGTCCACGTACGCCCTCTCCTTTTCCTGTCAAAAGGCCAATCCTGACTTGCGTTGTTCACAGATCCTCGGCCCTCTCCTCAGTATTCGAACGCACCATCGAGTATCCTCGATCTTTATCCTCCTACGCGCACACCAACCACTCATGTTTGCTAAACCAAAACCCGCACTACGTCCCCCCGAGTCCATTCAATTGACCAACTACTTCTCTGTTCCGTCCATCCTTGATAGCGCCCTCGGGTTACTATTAAGTCCAGCAGGGGAGGTGGACGTCCGCGTCTCAGTCGCTGCTTCCTCAGGAAGGGGTAGTGGTAGTGGGTCCTAGACCTCCAGCAGCGGAAGGAGCAGGACCGCCAGTTCATTCGTGGATCTGGATTCAGATACCAACTCCCTCGCGTTGCCTTCGTCCATTCATACGCCCCATACATCTTCGCCGAATTCCAACAAAGGAACAGAGATTGGATATTAATTAGCTGGTTATAGGTTTAATCTAGTATCTAAATGTCGCTGAGCAGTTTCTAATCAAAAGAGAAAGCACTCATAAGTTCTCAACGGTGTTTGTGTTTGGGGTTCAGGTCCTGTCGATCGGCCAAAAGTACAGGTTGATCCAACTTGGGAGGTTCTCCCATCGCTTTCTTCAATTGCACACTGTGTAGAAGCTTCGCATAGCGCGGTTGAGCAAATGTGGCACTATAGAAGACATCAGAGCTTCATAAGCTCGCAAAAAATGAGGCCTTATGTTGCTTCTACGAGGAGAGTTCCATTCAAATCCTCAACCCGTCCTGTAACGGTCGCCTTGCGTCCCTTCACTTCTTGAAGGGATGTCTTTATGACGACGAACTGACAAGAAGATTACAACGCGTCCTTCTCGACAATGAGACAGTTTACCTGGTCAGCCATAGTCGGCGTGCGGTAATTTAATGACAGGTTCGCATTGACACCAACTTTCTTGGGAAGATTGGTGCTAGCCTGCAAGAGCATCAGGATCTAGAATCATATCCTCCAACAACAGATTTAACTCACAGTCCGAGCCAGAGTTTCGTCCAACGGTGTAGCCAACAGCCCTCCATGTACAATCCCATCATGGCTGCAAACACCCCTCCCCAAACGTAAAAAGACTGCACTCTTGCTCTCGTCCTTCTTTGCCCGTATCAGAGGGTATAACGCCAATTTCCCCAGTCCCCGCAAAGCACCTGCGATCAAATTATTTACACACCTCTCTTCGGGGAAGGCTTGGTATGGCCGAGTCTCATACCACTCATCGGCGTCGGGCATCGACCTGAGCTTTTGTAGCAACGGCAAGGTTTGAAGCCTAGCTTCGAGCTCTTTGGTGAACGCCATTGATTCTAGAGAAAAAGGATCTGCTGGCGGTCCTGGCGCTACCCTCGGAAATAGGATGGCCATGGGTGGCGGGGGGGAACATAGCACTGAGTGTACCTGCTGTAACAGCTATGCCGAAGGAAAGTTACGAGCGGTCTCCTGAAACTCGATGATGCTGGCGGGGTGGTGGATGAAAGACGAATAATACGATTTAGGCGTGTGGCGCGGAGCACGAGCCCATGAGCAGGCAACCGTCCAAGCAATGGCAACGTCGACATTCTATGACAAAAGACTTGGCCTTGACGTTACTGATACCATAGCCAGGCTCTTGATCTGCGGAGGGTACGCACCAGCCTCGACATGAACTCCAGAGTATCAAGGTAAGCTTTCGGTGGCTGTGTATCGAAGTCGGTTACCAGCCATCTCGTTGCCGGATTTTTCAACACTTTGCAACATAGTAGAACTCATAATGTATCCATATATTTTGCCCGTTGAGATGGGTGAAGATGTAATTAATATGTCAGGGAGAATAATCAGCCACTGGTACATTCAGAAAGCTATCCCCGTGTTTAAGCAGGTACCCATCAGAAAACAAAGTCAAAATTAGTCTTCGACCATTAGTGATGGGGGCAGAGCAGTGGACAAGAATTTTGGTCATCACTGCAAGAGCTTGACCAGGTAGCACAGGGATCTTGACCCCCAATTGGGGGAGGCAGAATTCTCCCCCAGTCCAATCCCCAAGTGGGATAATCCATGAGACGGAATGGGGGTCGTCATGGAAGTCGAGGTGGAAGATCTCCGAGGAACCTTCCTTGGCTGCCACTGTGAAAAAAATTCCTCCGAAATCTAGAGCAGGTCTTGCTCTGAGCTGGGAGTCAAGGAGGATTAGGACCCGTTCGTAGGCCCTGTAGTCAACGTATTATTCAGTGATCATAATTCACTTGATTAATGCCAAATTTTACCTTTCCTGACGGAGGTATTGGCGAGGGAAGTATCGTTCCAGTAAATTTCCAAGCTTTGGTGTGATAAGCTCTCCGACAAGGGACAAGAACTTATCCATTGCCACAATGACATCGGGTGATTGGTGGCGAGAATTGGCCGTAACGATCGGGAGGAGGCGATAAGTCTCCCAGACACCTAGATGTAAGGCAGGCGATGCCTTTGAACGTTGTGGCTCGACTTTGGGGTACTGGACCTTCAACGAGTTAAGAGAGTCCCACGCAATGAGAAGCACTTCTTGGGCGGGAATTTTGAGGACATCATGAAACCTCACTGCCAGGTATGGAGGATGTTGAGGATCAAGCTGATCTTGGGCAGGCGATGGGTACATCAGCCTGCCTTCCTCTGATTGCCTGGGCAGTTGATCCACAGTGAGGTTGGGAAAATATCTCGCCAGCGTGGCAGAAACTTGATCACGACTTCGGTGCCCAAGAAATTCGTCGGGGTAATCAGGGATGGTGGTGGTGTCTAGAAAATAAGTAGAATAGTGAAGAAAATGCGTCAGAATCCATGGCACCTACCAGTGCTGTCCTGGATTTTTGTGAGGGCGCAATCCAGTGCACCGGATTCTACCCACTTTTGGGTCGTTTCTTCCACCTTCATGGGGTTTCGTTTCCCCCGGCGAGTCTTCTTGGTTCGTGGCTCGCGAGGCATTGCCGACAGAATAAATAACTTGTTCGGAGCTGGTTGTTACAGACGCCGAAAAGCGGGGAGAGATCAAAAGTGATGGCAAACAAGAGAAAATAAAGAAACAGTATAAAGCAAGAGACCGCTGACCAACTTTTGCTTCAGGACATGTCGCGATCTAGGGATTAGCACTGTTCATTGTTAACGCCCCTCCTCTCCACTTCTCACAAGGCCATCCAGATAATCACACTTCTCATTGTTCACTTCCCCACCTCTCTGCCCCTCAACAGACACGCGCCGGAGTCGATGACCGAATTTCTAATATGCACGACCTCAGTGCAAGCGCCGAAGTCATAATTCATTTGCCTCAGTCAGTAACACTACCCCGTCAGCGGACGCAGATGTGCGCCCACACAAATGAGTACGCCGAAAAGAGAAGCTTCCTCCCTAACCTGCGATTCATACCCAAGTGGCACCTTTGCCCAATCCCAATCCCCGCGATAGTTTGCCCCCCTCTCCTTCCGCACCTCGGATCACCTCCCTTCATTTTATAGATCACACCAGTGCGGTGTTCTGGCGAACTGGCACTCCACAACGTCACCTTTGCGTACCCATCACGTCCTACCGCCCCCGCCCTTTCCAACGTCCCCATCTTCATCCCCGCGAACGAAATCACGTTCATTGTCAACTCGTCCGGCTCCTTTTGAGGATGTACAACCCTCAAGTGGGACACATCACCATCGACGAGCAAGACGTCCGGTTCCCCGACGACGGATGGGCGAAAGCCCATGTTTCTGGGGTGGGTCAGAGTGGAGTGGTCATCCTAGACGGGAAGAGCGTATTCGAGAATGTCGCTGCTGGTATGTTGGGTCGACGAGTACATGCTGTGGTAAAGGAAGAGGTGGAGGATGCGTGTCGTGCGACGCTGATACATGAGTTCGTGCGTGATCTGCCGCATGGGTATGATACCCTGCTTGGTGGGGGCGCTGGTGGTGTTGGGCTCAGTGGTGGGCAGAAGCAGAGGCTGGCTATTTCCAGAGCTCGGTTAAGGAATCCCTCGGTTTTGATACTTGGTATGACTTTCCTTTTCTGTCAACTCTTTCTTTCATTCTAACCAACTCAGTCCCTTTCAGACCAGGCGACTTCTGCGCTGGACGCTACCTCGCGCACTCTCGTATTCGAAGCCATCAAGCGTTGGCGTAAGAACAAGACCATCATTGTTATCACACACGACTTATCCCAAATTACCCCCAACGACTTGTGTATGCGCTCAAGGCGGGACAGGTGGTCGAGCAGGGATGTTGGTCGTAAAGAAGGCGGCGTGGGTGAGTTTAGAAAGATGATGGAAGTGCAGCGGGAGACAGATGGATTTCTCCCTGAGAAGGATTGGGAGAGTGAGCGTGGGATGGACGACATTCAGGACGCATTGGACGAGGAGAGCGAGAAGGAGTGGGTTGGATGTGTCCCGGACCATCTGAAGCATCAAAGTATGGCTGTTCGCCCTCTCACGTTCGGTGCTTGGATGTTCGAAGCCGTAGCGGAGCTCGTCGCGCCTTCCGTGCCTGCCCTCCCTCATTCGAGGTCCACTTAATTTCCTCCCACTGACAACTTCACCCCCATTCTCGATCATCGACGAAGGTCTTCCAGTATTGATATCCCTTCACCTACTTTACCCCAAGTCGCACACACCCTCACGAGCAGGCGTTTGAGCTCGCAGTATCCACCCACCTCGCCAACATCCAGGACAGCATTCGACGCGGACGCTGAAGAGGTGCTCGAGAAGGAGAAACAGGCCATCGAGAAGAGCGGCGTTTCCGCTCGCTTGGGACGTGGTGCCAGTTCTCGTAACGGCCGGGAAGTCGTTCGTGAACGTTGGGACACGGACAAGGTCGCAATTGCCAAGGTCCAAAAGCGTGACAAGGAGGTCATCGTTGACTTCGATGAACAGCATCCCTCGATATGGAATGTCATGTGCAGCATATACCCCACCGTCCCTCGCAAATCCCTCATCTTCCTCGGCCTCGTAAGGTGCTGCCTCTCCGGCACCATGACTCCCATCTTCTCCTTCCTCCTCTCCCGCCCCCTCTCCGAAGTGTCCATTGGCGCACAGGACATATCAACCATCAATAAATTTGGCGCAATCCTCGTTGGTATCGCAGCTATCGACGGTATCCTCCTCGGTACCAAGTATTTCATCACGGAGATCTGTGGTATGTCGTGGGTCACGCGTATCCCGTCTACGGCTTTGTACAACGTCATTGTGCAAGACAAGAAGTGGTTCGATCGCCCGGAGAACATGGCTAGTAGGATGGTGCAGGTGTTGGTGAAGGACGGGGAGGATGCACAGGATCTGGTAGCTGTGGTTTGGGGTTGTGTTTTCGATGCTTTGTGTTGGGCTTGTGTGGGCGTTTATTAGAGGGTGGCAGGTGACGCTGGTTGGTGTGGGTTTGGCGCCAGTGTTTGCGGCTTGTATGGCCGTTCAATCGCGCCTATCTTAATTAGTTTGTTATTCGACGGTCGACTGACAGAGTATTTAGGTTAGGCGTGCGCGCGGTCAAAACGTACTCGACTATGAATTGTTTTAGTCTCTATTGATGAAGTAAAATATAAAAAGTACCTTCTGGGCCAGACAGTGGAGGTGATTAGCACTCTGCGTGTGTGTTCGTCTTCGACGAACAGACTTGTAGTGGTTTGACAATATTCTCATGCCACCTGCTACTGCGACTTATTGATTTTATGTACCGAACACAGTGGTAGTACTTAGCTTAAAAAAGATCTCGCTACCGCGGGATGCAAGTCATTTGTTGTATGCGTCGTGCACAGTGCATTGTTCGTCAGAGACGAACACGCTGGTTGTAGCTTGAATTATAATCTCACGCCACAGGCGTGCACAACATGTGTGCAGTAACTCTGACTCTGTGTTCATCTTTGACGAACATACGTGGGCAGAGTCAAAACGTACTTGTTAATAATTTATTTCAGCCTTTATTGACGAAGTAAAAGATGAAACGTACCTTCCGCGCCAGACTACTGTAGTGATGAGGACTCTGCGTGCGTATTCGTCAAAGACGAACAGACACGGACACCTCCGAACAGAAGTAACATGCACAACACTCTCTGTGTTCGTCCAAGACGAACAGGCGTGCGCGCGGTCAAAACGTACTCAACTATGAATTGTTTTAGTTTCTATTGATGAAGTAAAATATAAAAGGCACCTTCCGCACCAGACAACTGAGGTGACTAGCACTCTGCTTGCGTGTTCGTCTTCGACGAACAGACACGGACACCTCCAAACAGAAGTATCATGTACAACACTCTGTGTTCGTCCAAGACGAACAGACGTGCGCGGGGTCACAATGCACTTGACTATGGCTTGTGTATGTGGAGTATGTGGTGCATTCGAACGTGTGCCGTCAACCCGAAGTCGATTGTGTTGCAACGCATTTTGATACGCGGAGAGGGCATCTTGTAAGAACCAAGTAAAGGGTATTCATAACGCAATAGATGCAAAAATTCGTGTAAAGGCAATATACGTTGTGGGCATATTAAACTATTCTAACCCCCCCTGCGAGCTGTCTTCCCGACGGATTTGATATCGGAATTTGTCCGTCACTGGGGGCGTCTTCGAGGCTGCCTTGAGGAAATTCTTTCCCCCAACCGGGTTAGCCCCTCGAAGCCGCTCCTGTGCTTGAGCTTTGTGTTTAGAGGGAGCTCCAAATGGTTGCACGGGGGGCGTCATCGAAGACGCTGACAAAAATATATCAGAGTTTAATCATCCTAACTGGAGACTGACTTACGAGTCGAGCCACGAGCTGTGGATGGTCGTGCCACAGAGTGGGGGGATGGGTTAGAACCCATATCAACATCCGGTTGCTGGTAGGACGGCTGCATCCCTGGACGACTCTTGTGCGGATGATTGCTCGCAGAAACT
>Ga0307507_10013293_pt1 | contig 10015 bp, 3 predicted proteins | sample 7_EM_MG_FD_207223 | JGI IMG/M metagenome (GOLD analysis project Ga0307507, IMG submission 207223) | Populus trichocarpa ectomycorrhiza microbial communities from riparian zone in the Pacific Northwest, United States - 7_EM | ecosystem: Host-associated > Plants > Roots > Unclassified | place... | reverse complement strand
ATTTAAATTATTAAAATTTATTATTAAGTGGTTGTTAAGATATTAAAGTGTGATTTTTCCATTTTTTGGTGTGTTTTTGAAGTGATCAGCTTACCCGTTTGACCAGCTCACCCGTGAAATACGTTAGCAGTTAAAAGAATATAATTACTATATAGATAAAAGAGGTACAAATACCCATTAATAATAATTTTAGAAGATTTAATAGCCTATAAAAAAGGCATTATTAACCTTAAAATAGGACCTATTTAGATACCTATTAAAGAAAAATAAGTTAAGATATCTTTTAATATTCTACCGTTGGGATAGGATAAGGTAGTATTAAAAATACTTTAGTTATAGAAATATAATCCAAAGATCGATTAGGTTATAGATTAAGTTAATATTAAAAATACTTAATAATATAAAGTGTAATAAGTAACTAAGATGGTATAGTACTAAGTTGGAGTATTATATAAGGAGACTTATATTAGGATTTTGTTGGCGACAGTAATTTGCTCTAACTGCTAGTAAAATACGCAGTTAGCTAGCTGTTGGCAGATTTTACCAATTCGCTTAATAAGCTATATTAAAATCTTTTAATAAGTATCTGTTGGTAGGGGGGGTACTTAGGGCAGTCTCTTTAAGCTTAGCGACGTATTATATAACAGCGCGCGGGTGTAACGGGACTAGCCCAGTTACAGCAGAAATGTCTCGGTGAAACACTCGATAGATAACTGTGAAACTGTCTATAACTGTCTATAACTGTCCGCAATTGTCCACTATAATCTACCGTTTTCCACTAGATCCCGCTAACTTAATTAAATTCCACTAAATTCCACTAACGTAATGGAATTTGGTTAAAATCTATTAAAACTTGCGTGCGCTTATGCCTACGCGTCTACTGCCAAGACCCTTAAATATTTAGTTACACGTTTCCTATATTCCTTTCTCTTCTTTACGTAACGTCTTGTACTCTACAAGAGCTATATACCCTTAGATTTAGATAGAATTTATATTTGTTTCTTTAAATCTTCCCTAAAGCCTCTTCGCGCCCTTATATTATATTATATTAAAATAACTACTATTAAAATAGTAAACGAACCCAAATCTCTCTTAATAACTATAAGTATTATAACCCTAGTTAGGGAATAGTTAACTATAATGCAATAAGCCTTTATAGATGCCTTAGCTTAGCAGTGGGCTGTACTAGAAGCCTAGTACTAGCAATTAATGGAAGCACTCTACAAAGAACTCCGTAATGTTAAGGCATTTACGTTATAAACTCTAACAGTAATACCTATAAATAAGATTAAAATAATGGTACCTAAACCTAATACGTTAAATACAAATACCAAACTAGTAATAGTAGCTTAATTTATACCTATAGCAAACCTAGTACCTATTATAAAATCCAAAAAGCTCCCTAATCCTCTAATATTTAATAAAAACCAAAATAATCTATATCCTTTTGTAATTAAGCTCCATCTTAAACTCTTAATAAACTATAATTAATACCCTACTAAGGCTAGTAAGGTTAGCTATAGAATATCTCGTTTAAGTAAGGACGCTGCATAAACTATAGATCTATTCTTTTGCAATAGCACTTTTATTAATTTTAAAACCTTTATCTCTCTACTAGAATAAATATATAATAATACTAGCCGCAAATATATAGCTGTTACTAAACTTAAAAACCTATAATAACGGAATTAAGACTTTACTAGCTTCTTTTTGGAATTTTTAGGTCTTATTAGCAAGCTAGATTAGAATAAAGCCGCTAGAGTCACTGCTCTTTAATAAGCTATTTTAGATAAGATTAAAGCCTAGTTAGTAGGTAGAGAACTGCTAAAGAACCTATTCAAATTTGCTATAATATATTAACAAATTAATAAGGATGTTACGACACTGGCAAATTGCCGTCACGTGACTAGAAGATTGTATATAACTTTAAGCGGTGTTTCCGTTCTTCTTGTTTCCTTTCTTTAGCTTTAGATCCTCGTTTATAGACAATCCAATCGTATAGGCTTGCGCGTCCCTTTTGCCGTGCTCGTGCCTTAATTAACTAAGTCGCTAACATTATCTAAAGCTTATTACTACTCTCTCTTCCTAAGAAGGAACTTAAAAATATCTATAGACCACGAAAAGGATAGAATAAGGACATAGAAACGGACCTAAAGGACATTATTAGAACAGAATAGGACCCTAAAAATAGAACAGAACTAAAGAATATAAAAGGAATATAAAACCTAAAAAACAGGACACGCATAGACCAGAACCCCTTAGAAAATAAATAAATACCGGAAATTACCTAATACCCCTACCACTATGCTAAGAAACACAGTAGCTGGTAAAGCCGCTGTAGGACCCGCAAATACCTTTAATAGTGAAATAGTTGCCGTCCCGACCCCCTAGGAAGAACTTGCAGCAGCCAATGCCAAAATTAAACAGCTTTAAGAGCTGCTTAAAACTAGAGATACCCCTATACCCTTTAAGGAGTTATTAGACACCTAAAGACTTGCTATAATCCTTAAGGCCCTAGCCTAACGTATAGCATTAGCATTATTGCGGTCCGTAAAGGTTACGGATCCCCTATTATTTACAAACGGAACTAACCCTATATTTAATAATTGGAAGCTTTAACTATAAAACAAGCTTAAAGTTAATATAGACCACTTCCCTACCACCTAAGCTAAAATGGCCTATGTCTTTGGCCGTACTAGCAGGGACGTATAGACGCATCTATGTCCGCAATATGCCTAGAACTTGGCAAACCCCTTCCTTTCTAGAGAAGAGATAATTGACTACCTGTCTTCTATTTATAAGGACCCCTTTAAGATATAGAACGCCTGCCTTAATTATAAAGCCCTTAATATAAAAAAGATAGAGACCTTCTTGGCCTTCTAGACCCGCTTCCTATACCTAGCTGGATAGGCTTAAATCCCCTAGGAAGATCTAATGCTAGACCTCTTTAATAGGCTTACCCTAGACCTATAGCGCGCCGTACTACCGGTTTATACTACCGTATAGACGCTAAAGGAACTTATGGACTAGTGCTTAGCTATTGATTAGGGCCTCTGCTAAATTTAGGCATATGCTAAGCAGTATAAGACTAGAAGCTTTGCCAACTAGAATATAAGTACTATAAGAATGGGCTATAGCGCCCCTATAAGATCTGCAACCACTATAGTACTAACTATACCGCCTGCTATTAACCTAGCGGCTAGCTAAGTAGCTAGCCCTACTATAGGTCTGGCGTATACTTAACCCACATATAATAACCCCCGTAGATAGGCCCTTAGTAATTAAGGAGCTTGCTTTTTATACTGCCAAAAAGACTACTTTGTAAAGGACTACCTTATAGCAGCAAAGATAAACGAGGTCCTGTTAGTTTAGGAAAATAGTATAGAGCCAGAAAAAGAGGAACCCTAGAGGAAGACTCCTCTCTAGGGTTAAAAGGAATTAATATATTATATGTTAATCTAAGTTGGCTAATTAGTAGAAGAAGCTGTACTATCCCTTATACTTTATTCTATAATGGATATTAAGTTTTAACCTCTGCTTTGGCTAACTCTGGAGTAAATGCCTTTACCTTAATAAATATATAGTGTGCTGTAAAGCTGGCTGACTTTTTAAATATACCCCTTAAAGAACTGCCCAAACTAATTCCTATTCGCGGGTATAATGGACGGATAGGACCTCCTATTACAACTATTTTGCGAATTTACCTCCGTGTAGACGGATAAAGGTAGTATTATGTCCCCTTTCTTATTACGGACCTAGGAAGCTATAATATAATCTTAGAAAGAAAATGGCTAGCCTATCTAGGCTTACAGCTTAATATATAGAGTAGATAACTTATCTGGCCTAAAACCCTACCCCTAACCCCTTCCTTTATAAAAGAAATTAGTATTACAATGGAAAACCTTATACGGCCGTAGATAGACTCCATTTATTAGGCCGATGCTATGCATAGGGACTAGGCATTTAAGAAAGATATATAGCTTGATCCGTAACGGATCTGTATACTACAACGCCCCTAGACTACCGACGTTGTGCCGCCGGCACTAGGGACCTAGGAAACTTATAATAAGCTAGTTAGACCAGGCCCTATATAGCCATAAAGAATAGCAAGGAACATCAGACGCTGTACTAAACGTATAGACCAGAAAGACAGCTTATAGAAGATGGAATATGTCACGGCACAGTCCTAACGCGTACTGTCTCGTACTGTTTCCTACTATTGGCTGGCCCACCACTAGCGCCTTGGCGGCTGCCCCTACTATTTGTATACAATACCCCCTTTTACCTCCTTCTCCTCTTTATACCACAATGTAGTTATTCAGCCTATTAGCATTATAGCACTATAACAGTTTATGGTATCTCCTCTTGCGCCCTATCGCGATCTTTATTCTCCCCAGTCCACTGTCTCTATTTTCCCAGTATAATCGCGACCTGGCGTAACCAATAACACTATACCACAGTCTTAGATAATCTTAGTACAGTCCTAGATAATCTTAGTATAGTCCTAGACAATCTTAGTATCGTCCTAGATAATCTTAGCATTATAGCTAGCCTTATAGATTTTAATTACCCTACCCAGATCCCCTAAAATGGGTAACTAGAATACCCTATTAATAAACACACATAAAGCGCTTACCCGCCTCTTTAATACCTCCTATACTAACATTGCCTGGGTAATTAGGAGTGGTCTAGAGTACCCCAAGGACCTTAATATGGTAGAAACATTTTAGCACCTCTCTATATATACAACCCTTTTAACTAGCGTTAAGAGCGGTCTCCAAATAGTCTACAATAAAGACCAAACTGTAAAGTCCCAACTTAAAGAAGCTTAACACAAAATTAACTCCCTTAAGATACTTAAACTACGTATAAAGCAATATAAATAGCAAGCTTTGGTATATACTGAGACTATACAAAGCCTAAGCTTTTAGATTACTATACTTACCTAAACCATTACTAATAAGAATACCGCTACTAGCTCTCCTCCCCTAGCTAAGCCCTATAGAAAAAAGCGTAAAGTAAAAGACCCTACCCTATTTAATGGCAAGGGATCGCCAACTAAAAAGCAAGAAAAATTTAAAATATAGGAAATAAAGATCCAAGGCGTTTTCTATAGAGATACAAAGTGCTTTAAGACCCCAATAGATAAAGTCCTCTATATGTTAGACATGCTAATAGATAAGGCTTATATATATATTAAGCATAGCCTTAATATGCTACGTATACACCCAAATAACCTAAGTAAATAGGCCTTCTCTAACTAAGAGTCTATGTTTGCGTATATAAAGAAGCACTATAAGACTATAGATACAACCTAAGCGGCTAAAAATAAATTAGACACCTTAAGCTAAGGCAAGCATAATTACTGGTCCTGGAAAGCAGAGCTTAATAAGTTAATAATAAAAGCAAACAAGACTAAGGAACAAAAGGTGGATCTGCTTAAGAAGAATATTTTGTTTAAGATAAAAGACTTAGCCCTTACCCTTAGCCATAAAATTAACAATGCTAACTATAAGGGCTAAAGTAAGTAAATGAACATATTTGCTTATAACCTATAGAACCACGCCTGCTATACTAAACTAAATACCGCTAAGCTAAGTACTGCTAGCGGCTATTAACCTATACTACCTAACAATAACACCTTAGCACTAGTACTATAGAATGACCCAATAGACCTTAACGCCATTAAATTTAGTAGTGGTAGTAGTAGCCTCCCTAATAACGTCTAAAAATATTATATAGATAACAGACTTTGCCTAGCATATAGTTAACCTAGCTACTGGAAAGATGCTTATAACCCTAAAATAAACCTAAATCCCCTTCTAATGCTACTGCGCTAACCCCTTCCTAGCCGCGGCGGATTCTTTAGTAGAGGGATTAGTAACTGAAACAACAACCGCGGATAAGGGTATAGGTTTGGACACAGAGACCTACCCCTATAATTCCCTTCCCTAATACAGCCCTAGCTAATAGTCCCGTATATAAACTACAGACAAGTGCTCCGTGCCGCTACTAACTATAAGACTAGCTATATCCTTGGCGAAGTACCCCCTAGTATATATATACCGTCGGAGACTAATACGTTAGGATACACTAGCTAAGACTATAGTTACTAGTTAAGCCCCACGATCCAATTATTAAAAGACCAACCCTTGGACTAAGTCGCCTCTAAGGGTTAGAACTATATAGGGAGGAGGATAAAAGGATTAGATCTATACTACTAGATTAGTTAGATTTTATTCTAAGTTAGCTACTATTTAATCTTAGAATAGTAAACAATAATAGGAATGCTATCCTTATTCAAACCTACCTCTCTTTACTACGCAACCCACTCCTACAAGTTTTTATTAAAACAGTAAGCCTTGTTAACAGTGGTAGTACAGCACTAGCATTTGCAGACGAAGACTTACTTATAAAAAAGCATAATATTATAACAAAAAGACTCCTAGTCCTAAAACCACTCCGCTTTACTAATGGACTCCTATCTAGCTTTATTACCCACTACTTTATAGCAAGAATAATAATTGGCCACTATACAGAATCTATACTCTTCTATGTTATAAAGTTATTACCCTTAATACTAGTAATTCTTAGAATGCCCTAGCTTAAAAAGCATAACCTAAAACCAAACTTCCCTGCTTTAGAGCTTAAGTTTAACTCCAATTACTATACCTACAACTATCTCCTATAGTATATTCCTAACTGTAACCAAGTAGCATCACGCGGACGCATTGCACGGCCAACACTTAGATACTATTAGCCGACAGTAAAAGAGGTACCTAACACTAGTAAGCCAATATATATAGTAAATAAAACAGAGATTTTAGAAGACTAGATTACCGCCCTATTCCCAAAAAAATAAATACCGCCAGAACTATAAGTCCCCTATATACACCCACTTAACCTAGGTCAGCTAATAAGACACCCAACTTTAAGTTATTTACCGTACGTATATATAACCGCACGTATAATAGCTAAGGGTATTACAGCTAAAACCAAAACTAGAGCAATTAAAACCTTCCCCCTATAACGCCTAACCTCACACCCGTCTCCCGCGCGTACTGTATAAGGCCGCCGCCTTATTTCCGCCCCCCTAGGCCAACCGAGCCGTGTCAGCCTAGCCATAGCACTGGAGAACTAGACACGCCCTAACCTAGACAATATTAAATGCACTTATACCATTAATTTTACCCAGTTCTATAAATAAAAAGGCGTAAAGGTAATAAGGATCTATATAGCGGAGCTAGTAGAACTGGTTAAATAAGAAGAACACTAATAGCTGCTTAAGGAGCTACCTATAGGCCTAATAGAAGTACCGAACCTATTAGAAAGGTCTTTCCGCCGGCTAATAGAAGGTAACTATATAATAGAGAAAGCCTATAAAGCGCTACCCCCTTATTTCTATAACTTCCTTAAGATAAACCTAAAAACCAAGTCTAAGTTTCTACGCTGAAAGATAGTTAACACTAATATTAAGAAATTCCTAAAAGGCAAACCAGGATTAACCCATAAGGATATTTTATAACGCTTACTAAAAGAGTTTTATAAATATATTAAATACTTCCTCTCTAAAAACGCAGATAAGCTGCCCCCTTACCAACCATAGGACCACAAAATTGAGATTATACTAGGAAAGTAGGCCCTATACTATAAAAACAGACCACTCTCACCCGCTAAACTCAGCTGTATAAAGAAGTGGATTAATAAGATACTGGATAAGGGTTTTATCCGCGAATTAACCTTACTAGCCGCCGTATTACTCCTCCTTACAGCAAAACCTAGCGGTAGTGTACAAATCTGCTATAACTACCGAGGCCTAAATATAGTTACTATTAAGAACTAATACCCACTACCACTAGTCCGTGAGATACTTAACGTACTCTATAGTGCTAAGTACTTTACTAAGCTTAATATAATTGCTGTGTTTAACCAGATCCAGATCGCAGAAGGCCATAAATAGCTTACAGTATTTATCACCCAGTTTGGACTCTATAAGATGCTAGTTATACTATTTAGTCTTTATAACGCGCCCGCCATATTCCAAAACTATATTGACTATGTTTTATACAACGCCCTTAATAACTACTATACTGTATATCTTAATAATGTCCTTATCTTCTCAAAAACACGCGCCAAGCATATAAAATACGTAAATGAAATTATTCAAAGACTTGGTAATACTAGACTCCAAATTAATATTAATAAGTCTAAGTTTTATGCTACTAAAATAAAATACCTTAGCTTAATTATCTCGACTAATGGCATAACCATGGACCCTAAGAAGGTGCAGGCCTTACAGAAATAGAAGGACCCGACGTTAGTTAAGGAACTATAGTAATTTCTTAGCTTCGCGAACTTCTACTAATAATTTATTTAAGGCTATTCCAAGGTAGTTAAGCCCATAACCAGGCTACTAAAAAAGAGTATTAGCTAGTTATGGGGCCCTAATTAAGCATAGGTATTCCAGACCCTAAAAACAGCGTTTACTAAAGCACCGGTCTTAGCGTATTACAACTACACAAAGAAGACTATAGTAGAGATAGACGCCTTAAACTAGGCTTTAGGTAGAGTGCTCTATTAAGCTAATAAAAGTAATAAGCTTAAGCTAGTCGCATTCTTCTCTGCTAAGCACTTAGCCCCTAAATACAACTATAAAATATATAATAAGGAGCTCCTGGCAATTATTAAGGCACTAAAAGAATAGCGTTTTAAACTATAAAGAACTAAGTAGCCATTTAAAATTATTATGGACTATAAGAACCTCTAGACCTTTATAATAATAAAACAACTAAACTAGCGCTAAGTCTACTGAGCTAAGTTCCTTTTCTAATTTAACTTTGTTATTACCTATAGGCCTAGCACTAAAGTTATAATCCCAGATGCTCTTAGCTGCCTTCTAGGCGTTGTACCTGCTAATGCTAATAACAAACGTTTATAATACCAAGACCGCGTTATCTTACTACCAAAGAAAGTCAACCCTACTATCCTAGAAGAACTACTAAGCGAATCCCAAGACCAGAGCATTAAAGACTTTATTGCAGTAATAGACCTAGAGCATAAGAAAAAAACCCTTAAGGAGCTTATTAAGAATGCCTATAAAGAGAACAAACTCGCTAGGAATATGTTAGCTATACTATATAAACAGGAAGACCGTAAAGCACGCTATTAGCCTAAGCAGATTAGGAAGCTGCTCCACTATAATAAATCCAAATATTTAATTATTAACGGCCTAATCTACTATAGAAATTAAGTATTTGTCCCTAATTTATATAAACTTTAACTAGAAGTTATATACCGCATATATAGTTTAGGCCCTGCGGGTTACCTAGGCCGCGTTAAAACACTAGACCTCCTTAATTAAACGTATTAGTAGCTAGGTATTTCACAGTTTATAGCTACCTTTGTAAAAGACTACGCTTTTTACTTCCGTATAAAGACCCTACACTTAGCACCACCCGGTTTCCTAAAACTACTAAAACTACTAGTCTGCCTATAGACCAATATCTCTATTAACTACATTGTTAACCTGCCTAAGTGCCTTTATAACGGCAAAACATATAGATATATCTTTGTCGTTACATCGGGAAAATATTCGCAGGATAAGATTTAAGTAGACTTTAATTTTCGCGTTTCGCGTAATTAACATGCAATTTAACTAACTTAACACGCAATTAACCAACTTAATACGCAATTAACCAACTTAATACGCAATTTAACCAACTTAATATATAATTGACTAACTTAACACGCAATTTGACTAACTTAATATGCAATTAACCAACTTAACACGCAATTTAACTAACTTAATATGCAATTAACTAACTTAACACGCAATTTAACCAACTTAATATATAATTAACTAACTTAACACGTAATTTAACTAACTAAACATATAATTAACTAACTTAATAACTTTAAAAGCTAACTATATATTTCTTAACACGCAATTAACCTACTTAGCAACTTTAAAAGTTAAATAATACGTAGTTAACCTACTTAACAACTTTAAAAGCTA
>Ga0307507_10013289_pt1 | contig 10017 bp, 12 predicted proteins | sample 7_EM_MG_FD_207223 | JGI IMG/M metagenome (GOLD analysis project Ga0307507, IMG submission 207223) | Populus trichocarpa ectomycorrhiza microbial communities from riparian zone in the Pacific Northwest, United States - 7_EM | ecosystem: Host-associated > Plants > Roots > Unclassified | place... | reverse complement strand
TTCTTTTTGTAGATTTAGGAGGTGGAGACGACATTATTGAAAGCTTTGCAACGTTCAGAGTTTGTGATGCAGTGCACTGTTTGGCAGAGTCACCAAACCCTAATTTGGTAAAACATCTAATGTAGCTCGTTCAACGTCCAACTTGCATGCATACACTTGGTGATACATTGATACGCAACAACACGGATGTATGCTCCTTGTCCATCAGATTGGAATATGTTGCAAAGAATTTTAATTCGTTGTTGTTCATAAACGATAGCGGAAAATAGAGATACATAGCAAAGACGCAGAATACGGACACATGAAAACACCACCCCCATGGATCCCCTCTACCGTGGGTTCTCTATCGATACATTTCCAGGTTATCATGTCGGGAGCACCTGGGTTGTTTTCTCACTTCCCGAGCGTTTTATTCCCTGTTTACAGGTGCCTATTTTGAATGGATCTCCCCTCTTCCAGATAGTCCTGAACCCAATGACCTTCTTCACAAGGTTTCTCCTCTAAAAAAAGCCAGACGGGACCCACATTTGCATTATTATTCCTTTAACTTTAAAAGTCAACGAAGGGTAAGCATATTGATTCCTGATTCCACCCGAGACTCTGAACGTTGGTGCAGCATCCCTCCTGACCAACAACTTTACTGGGAAGCAACCGAACGATGTTTGTACACTGTCCGATTACGTTCCAAAGGGGTCATGCAGATTTTCGGCAAGACGTTGACATGCAAGTCCATCAGCCTCGAGGTCAAGTCCTTCGATACAATCGACAACGCCAACGAAATTTAATATAGGAAACGGTTGAGGAAGGGTTAGTGTAGGCGTACCCTCTCCGACTACAAATTCAGGAGTCGCCCTTCCGTGTCTTCACGACCACATGCAGATATCTATCGAGACGCTCACGGTCCCGGACGAGACACTCATATTGGTGGTCGAGTCCTCACAATATTCAGAAGCATATCCACGGTGACGAGTTGGTTTTTCAACTTATTTATACAGCAGTGGGTATGCCTGCTATTTTTCTTTGATTTATATACTGAAGATTATTTCAACCACAGAAATATGTCCCTCGGGTTCTTTTATTGTTCCCGACTATCAGATTAACAACCCCCGCCCAAAAAACCTTGTAACCTTGCACCGGCCCTGCTCAAACGACTATTTCAAGTGATCTCAACCCCCTCCGACAGCAGCAATAGGACCACGAGCCATTACGTCACTAACATCGTCGTAACCAACCGTAACCACCACCACCAACCACTACACCACCGTCACCGTGACACTAACACGATGGTGCGCCACGTAACGAGGGGCAGAGAAGGGAAATGATGAGGCAGGGGGGTGGGCTGTTGTGTCAAAATCAGATTTTCAGGGACGAGCCGAAACACTCGTTTTAGCTTCTCTGGCCAGCACCCCCACAAAAGCAACCTTATCTAGTAATAAGTACACCTTAATGCATTTGATTTTCTGCCACAGAAACATGTGAGGGTTCATCTACGCCGTGCACCATGTCCCGGACGCTAGGTCAGCTTGCTGGGCATGGCCTCATCTAACAAATGAACGAAAAATCAAAATCAAAAACAAAGAGCTCCAGATCTGACCTAAAGTGTCAGTTAGCTGGTCTATACCAAGCCTAATATCATATCCCGCCAACGAAGTGTCGCCGCCGCTCTTCTCTCCCACTTGAATCCACCACAGTCTCGCACAAACCATGACTCATACGAGTCATACGAGTCATACCCGTCTTTGAACCCAGAACCACTCTCTTTATATTCTTCCAGTCTATTTACTGCTGAGTGTGATAACAGCCGATGCGCGGCCCTTCAGAAACCCAAATTTCAACTCTAAGTAATACAGTACATCAAATGGGAGCCAAAGCAGCAATTGGTAAATGTAAATGAAAGGTATGAGAGTCAGGAAGACTCTGCGGAAATGCATTCCAATGCTCGTTCCACCCTCCGACGATTCTTTTCTCTGACTGAGACGTCGACACCATCAGGACTACTATCTGTGGGTAGAGATTCTGCGCACTGAACGGCAGCCGTAGCATAACACAATGCAAGATCGTAGAACCCCTGACAATGCGCCATTTCTGCAGCATTGCCGAGACAAAGCACTTGTTCCCGTTGCACACCGGATAATTCCTCTTGATACATCCCTTGAGAAGCGTTATTGAAGTTAACCATTGCCGCAGCCAGCTCGGCAGCTGTTGCGTACGCAAAATGCGCATGTCCCAGATCCTTTTCTTTGCGAAACCTCTGATGACCGACTTCGCGATGCACAGTGATACGCATTCTGGACACACTGAGCACTTTTCGAATGCGATCGGGGGTACAGAGCTGCTTCAATTGAACGAGTGTCATGTGCGTCGAGATCGACATTGGAAGCGATATTTTAGAGGGTTCTGCCAGAATATTGTTTGCAGAGAGAAGTGTCAGAAGCCGAATATGTGCAATGGGTCCCATATGGAGCTCATTCGCTACTTGCAAGGGAGACTCGACTTCGGCTTCAAGGATGAGTGAGTAAAACGGTTTACGATTCAATTCGAAAGTTTTTTCGATACGTTGGTATCCGGTTTCTGAACACACGCCTTGATTTGGGGATTTACTTGAAGGACGAACAGCGGCATTGGTAATGCGGACCAGGGAAAGAATATCGTCGTTCGCAAGCTTGTTCCAGGCGACAGCATATGTCAGCGTCGTGATGAGCCTTTCGATGCAAATGCGGCATGACCCTTGGAATGGCTCAGGTGGGGTCTAGCCTGATCGCAAAAGGAAATCGTACCTCTATATCCGGAGATTTGGTCGAAATCGTCGGAAAGGTAAGGTGCTTGTGCATAATATTTTGATTCAGCCTCCATGAGAAACCTGATAATACTTAGTCTAGTCCAAGGTAGTTCAAGAGTTATAGAACAACGCACTTTCTCAACTCAAGGGGCTTTTCAGCTTCGATACGATTCCATACACCGAGTAGCAACTCCACCCACTTTGGTCGTGAAGTGAGTAACTTCAAGCAATCTACCAATGCGTCCCAATCGCGTTCCTTCCCCTTCTGGACATCGCTACAACTAACCTTGATGTCCACTCCGGGAATAACCAATTCGGGAAGTCGAAAGATCATCGCGACAGACTCACACAGAATGGCATCGACTTCAAGGTCAGCGTACCACGGAGGACGCTCTATATTGGCCGCCCTGAAAAGAAGATCTATCACAGAGGGATCATGCTTGAGCACTTCGTAGCAAAACTGATTGTCTGGAGGAGGGGATCTAAGGAATAGACCATGAATTGTCCAGGCAGCATTTTCCTGGGCCATGGCATAAGCTCTTGGAGCATATTTTCGTGCTTTCGTTCTTGGAGTCTAAAAAAACAGCATCAGAATACAATAGAGCGTTACCGAAGGGATGTGCAAACCCCAAATTTTCCAAAGGACAAGAAGCTTTGCCAAGTAAGTGAAGCATCCCCTAGTTGTTCGATGAAGAACTGGGGTCCCGACAGAATAAACTCGCACATCTGGATGATAATCCTGGAGGTATCGGCAGGGGACAAGAACGCCCCCAACGTACTTTCGGCTGCTAAACACTTGAGAACTCCAACGGCACCATGTCGATGGATCCCCAAAGGGCTACTTTTGATAGTCTGCAATTACTGACTCGGTTAGGCGACTGGATCGCGATAAAAACGACCTACATCAAGGCAGAGGTTGACAACATCATGCTCCAACAATTCCTTCAGTAGATCTTCCCTCTCTTCTTCGGTACCCTTCCTCATCAGCATGCACATTGAATGTAATGCGAAGTGAGCACCGAGAGCAGGCCACTTTTCAATTTTCGGTTCCTTTGCGATCTGCAAAAATGTTTTGACAATTCCACTTTCCAAGCAGATATCTGCAAGAATGTCAAAACCTGATGGCTTCTGGTCGGCATGGACGCCAAATCCGAGTCGATCGTGAATAGATTTCTGCAAGAAACTGTGAACAGAATCGTCTCGCAGTGAGTGAAAGACGCACACAGTACGTATAATGGGTAAATTCATCAAGGTTGGGTTCGAGCAATTGTTCGAAAACCTCTGGAAGTACGCGACACAACCGCTCAGGATGTTCTCCTAATACAATATCAACATTCTGGGCCGTGAGCAAGATTGGCATGGTCTTTTCGAGTTGAAGGTAACTAGCTGACCCCTAAGGCCTAAGTCTGCAACCCTGGCTGCCGTAAGCGGCGAAGTTCCCACTGGCACATCCACACTTCTAACGCAGGTGTTATTGAAATTCTGTTTGAATATTTGTATACACAAATAAAAATACATAGATGTGGGCGAGATGGCGGACAATGTTGAAGTCCGAAAATTGCTACAGATACTGGTATGGTGAACGTTGAATCTTCTTTTTAAATCGACTAGAAATAATCATGGAGACCTTCAGGCTTCGTCAGCGTCGAAACATCAACACCAGGAAGTGGCCATTTGCTCGCAAATACCCGAACTTCATCACGAAGTTCTTTGACTTGCTGGTGGCCAACTTTGCCATCTTCGGGGGTGGTGGCGACTCGAACAAAGTCTTTCAAAAGTTTTGAACCAGCTTCTTTCTGGAGGAGAAGAGAAAGCTGTACGGCACGATGGAGAAAACCAGCAACGATCTGTATATCCTCTTCCTTCATGTCTCGGGAAGTTAAAGCAGATGTGCCCAGACGAATTCCACCAGGGACTTGGGCAGACGCATCACCAGAAACGGCGTTCTCTAAGGGCAAGTTGAACCCGGGATCTCACAGGAGTTTGAAAGAAGCACCTACTATTGATGGTGATGCCCATAAGATCGCAAATCTTTTCAACTTTGCTCCCCGTCAAACCGATTGGGCGAAGATCCCAAAGGACAAGATGGTTGTCCGTGCCTCCAGTTTGCAGCCTGTATCCGTGGCTGACAAGGCTGGCAGCAAGGGCACGCGCGTTAGCAATAACCTGCTTAGCATACACACGGAACTCTGGTTGTGCGACTTGAAGGAGGGACGTGGCGACCGCGGCAATAGTGTTGTTATGTGGCCCACCTTGGCATGCAGGAAATACCGCATCGTTCACCCTCTTTTCAAGATCAGGTGAGTTTTGAAGATCCCTCCTGAAGAAGATGAGACCTGCGCGAGGGCCTCGGAGAGTCTTGTGAGTAGTCGTAGTGACGACATCGCAGTATTCGAATGGGTTATTGAGCTCCTGAGCAGCTATAAGACCACTCGTGTGAGCAATATCAGCCATGAGCCAGGCGCCTTCGCGAACGCAAATCTCCTTCAACTTGGCATAGTCCCAATCACGGGGATAAGCCGAAGCACCACAAATAATGAGCTTTGGTTTGTAGATTTTTGCTTGTGCAGACAGTCCTTCGTAGTCAATCAAGTTGCTGTCTTTTGCGATTGCGTATGGTAATGATTGGAAATAGATCGAGGACGCTGTCATTTTTTTCTTTTGTGTCTGCAAATCATGGTCAGAAAAATTCCACGTTTCCAAAGTGACGGCAGAGAAGATCGCGAGACTTGTGTACGCACATAATAACCGTGTGTAAGATGACCGCCATCAGGAAGTCCAAGTCCCATGAGACGATCTTGTGGTTGGATTAAGGCTGTGAGGGCAGCAAAGCTAAGAATTCAAAGAAGAATTTGAGCATTAGCGACAGAACTAGCCTCATACGTACTTGGCAGTCTACACAAAAGGCATGGTTCATTGGCTGGAATTTACGGATACGTAAATGTCAACTTACACTACCAGAATAGGGCTGCACATTGACTCCCCATTTTGCAGGCTCAACGTTGAAAGCATTCAGTGCACGTTTACGGCACAGATTTTCCAACTCATCAACATACTCGTTACCACCATAATAACGAGCACCGGGAAGACCTTCAGAGTACTTGTTGGTAAAGATAGAGCCGTTGGCCTCCATGGTAGCCTGACTAGTCAGGTTCTTTGGATCGTCGGGAAGGTCAGTTTACGTTCGACTAGCAAAAAGTCAGATTCACCTCAGAAGCAATGAGCTCCAGACCTGTGAACTGCCTCCATGTTTCCTTGTCGATAATATTCTTTACCTCTGGGTCAACCTCGGCAAGAGGCTTATAAAGTACCCTGTTCTAAATCAAATCCCACATGAAAACTGGATCAAAATCTGCGATTGAGTTGCCGTACGAAATCAGGGGTGTTGATAGTGGCCATTTTTCTAGATGATAATCGGGAGACAACAAGAGGTAACTGGATGGCAGCAGTCAAGGGCCTGTTCAACAATCGTAACATGTTTGTCCAGAAAAAATGAATATGTCGGCGATAACCGGAAAAACGGCCGGCTTATCCGACCCACACTTGCTCTAATTTTAGTTATTGGTCGCTTTCACATTTTTTCGGCTCTTGAAGTTGTCCAACTTACACCCATTTTGTCCTTAACGTATGTATGCACCTTATTACTTGTCTTATGGAGTGAAAAATAGTTGTATTATCCTTGTCTGCATCAAACCGACTTGTCTGGCGAGCGACGAAGGGTGAAAAATATAGAGAGAAACATTACAACCGACGCTATCTTTGTCTGCATCAAGCCAGCTTTTTTGACGAGCGACAAAGGTACAGAGAAAACAAAAGCCGTAAACAGTATACAACTGACCCCCTCGGAGTCTAGCCTCGAGCGACTTCAACGAGTAAGTGAGTTTACGTTGGAAACAAAGAGAGATAGCCACGAAAAGCCCCAGATAGCGCCTAGTTTGCTGATTGGGCAAGAACATTTGTCGAGGAAGGTTTCGAGTCAAACAGCTTCCGACACCGTGAGGATTAAAGGAGATAGAGACTCGAGAGTTGACAGGCAAGATTCCGAGCGATGCGCAGAACAGAAATTGAGATCGCCGAGTGATTACGGCCCTACCATCCGTATATCAACCCCAGAATCCGGGAGAAAGGTGTCCTATTGCGTTTCGAGGCATCAGAGTTTTCAACAGGTGCGTCGTCAGGCTTGGTGACTCGGACATTGGTGTTCTGATCCTCCTCCAGGAGACCACCGAGAGAGAGGGCAGTCGGTTTCAGGAAGATGACATCCGTTTCACTGTTCTTGATTACGAAAGAGCTCTGCACTGTTTTAACCTTTGGAGGTAAGGAATCGAATCCCGGAGGGAGTAGTTTGTAACGAATGGGGTTCGAAGGTTGGGATTGGGGGGTCAAAAGAGTTCCTGAAATGCAGCTAGGAGTACAAGGTATGTCCGTTTCAACCTTTTCAACTTCTGGGGGAGTACATAGTGTGTCCGAGTCCGAGTTGAGGCGCGGGGATGGTTCAGAATCAGAAATTTCTGTCACTGTCACCGTTGCGTCGTCCGAGTCGGTCATGGAAGTCGACATTGAATCCGAATCGCCAGGGTGGACAAGCGTCTGACTGTCGTCGGTTTTGACGACCGAAACCAAGATAGGTTCTTCGGCGATGCATTCCAAATTCGTAGCTTTCTTGGCTTTTGACCGAACTTTGCGTTCGGCCCTTGAACTCTTCCAACTAAGCGTCGGAGAGGGCGGAGGCGACGGTATATGGGCCCAGATGTCCTTGAATACGCTGTCACTGATTAGTGCTTTGTATCGGATCAACTTCTTCAATGGAGTCGTGGGTGACTTTAAATTAGTTTCTGAAATAAAGTTAAGTTATGAGCACGATGCAAATCGTTTAACACATGCACTCACTGAATGGATCCTCCATGTGGTTAGTAGAAGGAAGAGGGGTCAAATCGCATTGATAAGGATGCCGTCTGGGAGTTTTGGTCTTCCGTGTGCGTATGATTCTAGTAGGTGTCTCGAAAGAAGCGAGTGAATGGTCTTCCTTATGCTTCGTCTGAGCCATCTTCGCCTTTAACCCCTCTCCGAAAGTCCCGAATCGGCCGAGGGGCCTGTCCTTAAAACCAGGACTGGCATCTTGGGTTGTACGGTGGTTTGGCAGGAGACAGTTGATTGGGGGCTCATAACCCTCGAGGGCTGAGAGGTATGAGAACTTTTTCTCGTCAAAGGGGCGTTCGAGGTCAGAGAATATGTGGAAGGGTTGACTCGCAGGGGAGTCAGGTACTTCCGTGACGGCGGCATCCACATAGGGAACAGAGGAAGTTGGAACAGGGCCTGGGGAATTACCAACTGTGTCCAGTACTTCCGTGGCGGTGATTGCACTCATGGCCGTCGGAGGTACTTCCGTAGTGATGATGGTATTCACAGAAGAAACAGAGGGAGTAGGAGAGGGAGTAGGAGCAGAGGGAATAGGAGCAGAGGGAATAGGAGCAGAGGGACTATGACCCGGGTTCCAAATCGCGTTCATAACGTGCTTGATATCTGTAGGAGGCCCTGAGGCAGTAAGGGTAGAGGTACAGGGACCCGGAGGAATAAAATCGTCCGTAATGGCTAGCCGTTCCATTCTGTTCGTCAGATCCTCAACGTGATAGTCCTTGAACTGAAGGAGACGGCTAAAGTTGACGACGTTGAAGTCGTCTGTGTGAACAATTGGAGTGCCATCGAGATGAATTTCCCGAATCGCTCTCTCGCCATCTTCGAGAGTGGTTGGTGTGACGCTCGGTGTTTGGGTTCCCGCATCGCCTCCTTCACGGTAATCCCAGTTGGATGGGACGACGACCTCCGCATCTTCGGATTCGATGGGCTGAATAATAGGGCTCTGCACGACATTGGGGTGGGTATCAACGACTGGGGCGGGGTCTATTTCACGGTTGGGGTCAGCCGTGGGCTGGTCCTCCAAGGCGGGGAGGTGAACAGGAGGGAGGACTTGAGGGGTGGTCTGAGTAACTTGGATGGGTTCTTGGCGGGCAAGAACCGAAGGAAGAATGGTGGGAGAGTCAATTACCATGGGTTGGCGGGGACAAGTCGAAGGAAGAAAGACGGGAGGGTCAACTTCCATGGGCTCGCCGTGAAGAAAAACCGGAGGGTCGACATCCATATCGCCATGGAGAACGCCTGGCGACCCTGAAAAAAAATCGCCATGAGTGGTTGACAATATCCGAACAAGACGACACGAACCGGGAGCATTCCATAGGAAAAGAAAGCATGGCTGGCCTTGTGGGACCACGGAATATAATGGCAAGACACTCTGAAGAACGTGGGACAAGACCTCTTTGCATGGTGGAAGTGAAGGGGCCCCCATCTGTGCGGCGTGGAGCGGGACAATATGTTGGTAGACACGCTGAGGATGCATCATAAAACTTCTGTAGCAAGGCGGGCAAAGTTTGGCATAAAGCGGGGTGAACTTGAATGGAGTACAGAAGGAAGCAGTTTAAGCCCAATTATAAAGCTCTCGCGTCTTATAAAGGTTGCCGAGGGGGGCTGACGATCAACCACGCCATCATGGGGGGTTCAATTTTCTGTAGGCAGGTCGACAGTTTGAACAACGCCCAAGGTCGCAGAGACATGGAATTAACGCATCTCGATAGTGTCATCTCGCTGTGAAAAGCACAAGTCGAATAATGTTTGCGAAGAACTGTGGAACAATAACTTGAAAGTCTACTACTAGACGCGACGCGTCTTTGCACGTGCTACTACATGGTGACATCACGGGATAATTGTGTACAATGTCCCATCCTTTGAACTTTGAAGTTTGCTACCTCTGTTGCTTTAGCTTCTGACGCGATACTGGTCCATCTTTGTATTCCAACGTCTTGAACAACTAACCTCGAGCAACCCTCGTCTTGGATTCACGACCGCAAACAAATGTCTCCCTCAATGTTCAGCAACAGTCATATCGATATCTACGATGGTGTATTCACAATGGAGAACAACATGGTGAGTATACAATCGAACCTGTGATATATACTAATCGCCTGGACAGAAAGAGGACTTCGAACGTTTGCGCCCCTCCCACAAGGCCGACTACAGAACTGTTGTCGGAGACCTGGCCCTGAAACGTGAAGAATGCACCACCGGAACGCGTGTCAAGATATTGGAAGACATCACTAATTGGGCTAACGATTGCTCGCCACAGAGCCCCCGTGTATTCTGGCTGACTGGCCAAGCCGGCTCTGGAAAAACTACGATTGCATATA
>Ga0307507_10013288_pt1 | contig 10017 bp, 10 predicted proteins | sample 7_EM_MG_FD_207223 | JGI IMG/M metagenome (GOLD analysis project Ga0307507, IMG submission 207223) | Populus trichocarpa ectomycorrhiza microbial communities from riparian zone in the Pacific Northwest, United States - 7_EM | ecosystem: Host-associated > Plants > Roots > Unclassified | place... | reverse complement strand
AACCCGCCGAACTGAACCTGCTGATCCAACTCGTGGCGATCACGGACGACCCCGCGAGCGCACTCCGGCCGCTGCTGGAGCGCCGACCGGACCTGGCCCTGGACCAGGTGCTGGACCTGCCCGTCATGCTGGTCGGCACCCTGGAACAGATCACCACGAAGCTGCGCACGATGCGCGACCGGCACGGGTTCTCCTATCTCACCGTGCTGGAGCCGTACCTGGAGGCGTTCGCGCCGGTGGTGGCGGAACTGCGGCGAGATCCACTGCATCGAGATATCCATCAAATCCGGGGCGGTCCACTTCATGGCTGAAACAGTCAGCCCAACACCCCGGCCAAATCCCTTGATCACCATGTCGCCCATTTGGGACCGATGCGTAGCCCGCACGCTCTTGTCCAACGCCACCTTCGTCAGTTCCCCGCCACAGAAACCGCTCGCCGGACGAGCGAGCGCTGTGCTTGGCTCACGCTCATGAGTGATCTCCACATCCACTGCGCCACCCTCTCCGACATCGACACCGTGCTGCAGTTCTGGCGCGAGGCCGCGGAGGGAACGAGCATCAGCGACGACCACGACGGAGTGGCCCGGCTCATCACACGAGATCCCGAAGCCCTGCTCCTCGCGACGCGCGACGATCTGCTCGTCGGATCCGTCATAGCCGGCTTCGACGGATGGCGATGCTCCGCCTACCGACTGGCCGTACACCCCTACCACCGACGGCAAGGCATCGCCACCGCCCTGCTGCAGGCCGCCGAACAGCGATTTCTCGCTCTCGGCGGGCGACGAGTCGACGCCATGGTCCTGGAGGCCAACGAACAGGCCCACCGCACATGGGCCGCGGCTGGATACCATCGCGAGGACCACTGGCGCCGCTGGGTCAAGCCCCTGTAGGCGCGGACCGGGAAGCTGGTGAGCAGCCAGGATTCGACGGCCGGCGCCGGGTGAAGTACCTCACGAACACATCGCTTTGCCTATCCTTTACTATTGGTGGACGACTCGGAACTTCGAATTCTCCACGAAAGGTGTGAGCGTCCGCCCATGGGCGAGCCTCCCAGTACGCGACATCGCGCGAACCTCCCTGCCCTGTCCGATCATGGGACGGAGGTGACCCGATGACCGAAGTGCTTCTGCTGCTGGTGGCGATCCTGCTCTCGCTCGCCTGTGGTGCCTTCGTCGCGGCCGAGTTCTCCCTGACCACCGTCGAGCGCAGCGAGCTGGAGCGCGCGGTCGAGCGCGGCGAGCGGGGCGCCGCGGGTGCCCTGAAGGCCGTACGGAACCTGACGTTCCAGCTCTCCGGGGCGCAGCTCGGCATCACCGTCACCAATCTGGTCGTCGGCATGCTCTCCGAGCCGTCGATCGCCGCGCTGATCGCGGGCCCGCTGGAATCGCTGGGCATCTCGCACTCCGCGTCGAAGTCCGTCGCGCTGGTGCTGGGTACGGCGCTGTCGACGGTGTTCCTGATGGTCGTCGGCGAGCTGGTCCCGAAGAACTGGGCGATCTCGTCGCCGCTCAGCGTGGCCAAGCGGGTGGGGAACGCGCAGCGCTGGTTCAGCGCCGCGTTCCGCCCATTCATCAGCCATCTGAACAACACGGCCAACCACGTGGTGCGAGCCTTCGGCCTGGAGCCCGCCGAGGAGCTGGCCTCCGCGCGCGGGCCCCAGGAGCTGGCCGCGCTGGCCCGGCACTCCGCCAAGGCGGGCGCCCTGGAGCCGGACACCGCCGAGCTGTTCGTACGGACCCTGAACCTCGCCGACCTCACCGCGGAGAACGTGATGACGCCCCGCGTCCAGGTCGTCGCCCTCGATGTCCAGGCAACCTGCGAGGACGTGGCCAACGCAACCCGGGCGACCGGGCTGTCCCGGTTCCCGGTCTACCGCGGCAACCTCGACGAGGTCGTCGGCACCGTGCACATCAAGGACGTACTGGCGGTGCCGGCGGACCGGCGGGCCCGCTTCCCCCTCGCCGAGGTCATCCGCGAACCCCTGCTCGTCCCGGAGTCCCTGACCGTGGACCGCCTCCTGGACCGGCTGTCCGGCAAGCGCACGATGGCCGTCGTCATCGACGAGTACGGCGGTACGGCCGGGGTCGCGACCCTGGAGGACATCGTCGAGGAGGTCGTAGGAGAGGTGCGGGACGAGCACGACCCGCACGAGACGCCCGACCTGGCCCCCGCCGGCACCGACGACGAGGGCCGCGCGCTGTACTCGGCGGACGGCGCCGCCCGCATGGACCAGCTCGCGCGCGTCGGGCTGCGGGCGCCGGAGGGGCCGTACGAGACGCTGGCCGGTCTGGTGGCCAACGAGCTGGGGCGGATTCCTGAGGTCGGGGACGTCGTCGAGGTCGCCGGGTGGCGGATCGACGTGGTGGACGCGTCCGGGCGCAGGGCCGCGCGGCTGCTGCTGCACGCGCCGCTCGACGAATCCGATTCCGACGCCGATTCCGTGAAGGGGGAGCTGTGACCGCCGTACAACTGCTGATCGGGTTGGCGACGCTCGTCGTCAACGCCTTCTTCGTGGCCGCCGAGTTCGCATTGATCTCGGTGCGCCGCAGCCAGATCGAGCCGCACGCCGAGGAGGGCGACCGGCGCGCGAAGAGCGTGCTGTGGGGTCTGCAGCACGTGTCGGCGCTGATGGCCGCGGCCCAGCTCGGCATCACGCTGTGCACGCTGGTGCTCGGTATCGTCGCGGAACCGGCGATCGCCCATCTGCTGGAACCGGTGTTCCACGCGGTCGGCGTGCCGGAGAGCGCGGGGCACGCGGTGTCCTTCGTGATCGCCCTGGCCGCGGCGACCTATCTGCACATGCTGCTCGGCGAGATGGTCCCGAAGAACATCGCCCTGGCCGAGCCGGTCCGCAGCGCGCTGGTCCTCGGACCGCCGCTGATCACGCTCTCCCGGGCGCTGCGCCCAGTGATCTTCACGATCAACGCGTTCGCCAACACGCTGCTCAAGCTGTTGCGGGTCGAGGTCAAGGACGAGGTCACGGCGTCCTTCTCGGACGCCGAACTGGCCCGGATCGTAAGGGACTCCGGCGAGGCGGGCCTCATCGACGAACGGGCCCTGGAGCGGCTGAACGACGCCCTGGAACTGGGCAGCAGGCCCGTCCGGGACGTCGTACTCCCCCTCGAACGCGTCGACTACGTGGTCGCGGGCGTCACACCGGCGGAGCTGGAGGTGCTGTCGGCCGAGTCCGGCTTCTCCCGCTTCCCCGTGGTGGACGCCGAGCGCCGCATCATCGGCTACCTCCACGTGAAGGACGCGCTGGACGCCTCGCCCCGCAACGAGCCGTTCAAGGTGGAGGACATGCGGTCCATCGCGAACGTGAAGGAGAGCACCCCGCTGGACGACGTCCTCACCGCGATGCGCAGCAGCCGCACGCATCTCGCGGCGGTGCTCGACGAGGAGGGACGGCTGACCGGACTGGTAACGATGGAGGACGTCCTGCGGGAGCTGTTCGGGCAGCGGGCGTAGGCGGGGGCGGCGGCCGCTGGAGGCTCGTGGCGGCTGGTGACCGCTGATGGAGGCCGACCTACCGGCGGGTAGGGACGCGGGATATCATTTTCGTCGCCATGCAGACGAATCCCACGCACACCAGCCTGGTCGCGATCGGCGACTCCTTCACCGAGGGCATGTCGGACCTGCTCCCGGACGGCACCTACCGGGGCTGGGCCGATCTCCTCGCCGGCCGGATGGCCGCCCGGACGCCCGGCTTCCGGTACGCCAACCTCGCCGTGCGCGGCAAGCTGATCGCGCAGATCGTCGAGGAGCAGGTCGGCCCGGCGGCCGCCATGCAGCCCGATGTGATCACGCTGGTCGGCGGCCTGAACGACACCCTGCGCCCCAAGTGCGACATGGGCCGCGTGCGCGCCCTGCTGGAGGAGGCCGTCGAACGGCTCACTCCCGCCTGCAAGCAGCTGGTTCTGATGCGCAGCCCCGGCCGCGAGGGCCCGGTCCAGCAACGCTTCCGGCCGCGCATGGAAGAACTCTTCGCCTGCGTGGACGACCTCGCCGACCGGCACGGCGCCCTGGTCGTCGACCTGTACGGCGCGCCCTCGCTCGCCGACCAGCGCGCCTGGGACGTCGACCGTCTCCACCTCACGGACGATGGCCACCGCCGCGTCGCCGAGGCCGTCTGGCAGACCCTCGGCTACAAGGCGGAGGACCCGGAGTGGCGCACCCCGATGCCGCCGACCCCGCCCCCGAACTGGACCGCCCGCCGCATCGAAGACGCTCGCTTCACCCGCCAGTACCTCCTCCCCTGGATCGGCCGCCGCCTCACCGGCCGCTCCTCGGGCGACGGCCTCTCCCCGAAACGCCCGGACCTGCTCCCCTACGAGGGCCCGGCGGCGTAACTCCCCATGACCACGCGGGTGATCAACGTCAGGGGCAGAATCCACGACTTCGGCCCCCGCCTGGAACTCGCCCCGCAGGAGATCCTCTACGTCGGCCGCCGCTGGACCCTCGGCGGCTGGGACCTGCCTCGCCACCCGCTCTACAACCCCTTCGCCTACGACACCCCCACGCGCCGCCGGGACGGCACGCGCGCGGAGGTGATGGCGAAGTACCGGGCGTATCTGCTGGAGCGACCCGACCTGCTGGCCCTGGTGCCGGCGCTGCGCGGGCGGACGTTGGCCTGCTGGTGTGCGCCGCTGGTGTGTCATGCGGAGGTGCTGGCCGAGCTCGCCGACAGCGGGGAGTACGGGCCGTGACGTGGGTCTCGTAGCTTCCGCCGAATCGAACCCTGGCGCTGGCCTGCACGAATCGCCAGTAGAATCCGTACACGTGACTTCCGCTCCCGCCAAGCCCCGCATCCCGAACGTCCTCGCCGGACGCTACGCCTCCACCGAGCTCGCCACGCTCTGGTCCCCCGAGCAGAAGGTGAAGCTGGAGCGTCAGCTCTGGCTCGCCGTGCTGAAGGCCCAGAAGGACCTCGGGATCGAGGTGCCGGACACGGCGATCGCGGACTACGAGCGTGTGCTCGACCAGGTCGACCTGGCTTCGATCGCCGAGCGCGAGAAGGTCACGCGGCACGACGTGAAGGCGCGGATCGAGGAGTTCAACGACCTCGCCGGGCACGAGCAGGTGCACAAGGGCATGACGTCCCGCGACCTGACGGAGAACGTCGAGCAGTTGCAGATCCGGCTCTCGCTGGAGCTGATGCGCGACCGTACGGTGGCCGTTCTGGCGCGGCTCGGCAAGCTGGCCGGTGAGTACGGCGAGCTGGTCATGGCCGGCCGCTCGCACAACGTGGCCGCGCAGGCCACCACCCTCGGCAAGCGCTTCGCGACGTCCGCGGACGAGCTGCTCGTCGCGTACGCCCGGGTCGAGGAGCTGCTCGGCCGCTACCCGCTGCGTGGCATCAAGGGCCCGGTGGGCACGGCCCAGGACATGCTGGACCTGCTCGGCGGCGACGCGGCGAAGCTCGCGGAGCTGGAGCAGCGGATCGCCTCCCACCTCGGTTTCTCGCAGGCGTTCACCTCGGTCGGCCAGGTCTACCCGCGGTCGCTGGACTACGAGGTCGTGACCGCGCTGGTGCAGGTCGCGGCGGCACCCTCGTCGCTCGCGAAGACGATCCGGCTGATGGCCGGGCACGAGCTGGTCACCGAGGGCTTCAAGCCGGGCCAGGTCGGTTCCTCGGCGATGCCGCACAAGATGAACACCCGCTCCTGCGAGCGCGTCAACGGCCTCATGGTCATCCTGCGCGGCTACGCCTCGATGACCGGCGAGCTGGCGGGCGACCAGTGGAACGAGGGCGATGTCTCCTGCTCGGTGGTGCGCCGGGTGGCCCTCCCTGACGCGTTCTTCGCGCTCGACGGGTTGCTGGAGACGTTCCTGACCGTGCTCGACGAGTTCGGTGCCTTCCCGGCGGTCGTCGCGCGCGAGCTGGACCGCTATCTGCCGTTCCTCGCGACGACCAAGGTGCTGATGGCCGCGGTGCGCGCGGGCGTCGGCCGTGAGGTCGCGCACGAGGCCATCAAGGAGAACGCCGTGGCCTCCGCGCTGGCGATGCGTGAGCAGGGTGCCGAGCGCAACGAGCTGTTGGACAAGCTCGCCGCCGACGAGCGCATCCCGCTGGACCGCGCCCAGTTGGACGCGCTGATGGCCGACAAGCTGTCCTTCACGGGCGCCGCGGCCGACCAGGTCGCCGTAGTCGTCGGCCGTGTCGAGGAGCTCGCGAAGCAGCACCCGGAGGCCGCGGGTTACACCCCGGGGGCGATCCTCTGACGCGCTTCACCCAGGCGGAGCTGGAGGCCGCTCGCGACCGTCTCGTACCGGACGTCGTCGCGGACGGCCTCGCCGTGCTGTTCTGTGGGATCAACCCCGGTCTGATGACGGCGGCAACGGGCCATCACTTCGCCCGTCCCGGCAACCGCTTCTGGCCGGTGCTGCAGCTGTCCGGCTTCACACCGAGGCTCATGAAGCCTTCGGAGCAGGGCGAGTTGCTGTCGTACGGGCTCGGCATCACGAACGTGGTGGCGCGGGCGACGGCTCGGGCCGACGAGCTGAGTGCGGAGGAGTACCGCGAGGGCGGGCAACTGCTCGCGTCGAAGCTGACGGGGTGGAAGCCGCGGTGGCTGGCCGTGCTCGGGGTGACGGCATACAGGGCCGCGTTCGACGACCGGAAGGCCCAAGTGGGGCCGCAGGAGCGGACGTTCGGGGACACGCGGGTGTGGGTGCTGCCCAATCCGAGCGGGCTGAACGCGCACTGGACGGCGGCGACGATGGCTGAGGAGTTCGGGCGGCTGAGGGACGCCGCGCGGGACTAGCGGGTCACGGCGGGTCTATCTCCGTGACCGTGGCCAGGAGTTGGATCTCGTCCTGGTCGTCCCGGTCGGCGACGCCGAGTGCGATCCAGCGGCCGGTGTCCTCCTCCTGCCACACGTTCAGCGCATCGGTGCGGAGGGCGAGGCTGGCCCAGGGCTCCGGTATCTCCTCGCCCCGCTCCATGCTCACCCGCACCGTGAGCTGGCCCCACGGGAGTTGTTCGCCCAGGCGGTCGTCCAGTCGTTCGGCTATCCCCTGCCGGTACGCATGGAAGTCGTCCGCCGTCAGCTCCTGGTCCGTCTCTAACTCCACCATGAAATAGCCGGGCCCGGCCGTGCAGCGAGCCGACCGGCTCCGCTCCGCAGGAAACTCCTGGGCGCAGAGCCGGTCGATCGTGGCGAGGTGCTTCGCGATGTCCATGTGATCCAGTAAAGCGGTTGCCACTGACAATTGGCGGGGCGTCAGGGGCTGCCGGGGGTTGAACGTTCCGGCACTTCCGGTGTCAGGCGTCTCTGCGCCGCACGCTCCACGCCCCCGCCGCCAACGCCGCCGCGGCCCACAGCGCCGTCACCCCGAGCCCGGTCCACGGTCCCATCGCCCCGGCCCAGGTCTCGTGGAACGCCACCTGACCGGCCCGGTCGGGCAGGAGGTCCGCGACGCCGCTCGACGCGTCGCCGATCACGAAGGACACGATCAGCAGGAACGGCACGAGGATGCTCAGCGTCGCCACTCCACTGCGCAGCACCGCCGTGAGACCGGCCGCGAGCAGTGCCATCAGCGTGAGATAGCCGGCACAGCCGACCACACCGCGCACCTGTTCCGCCCAGCCGAGTCCGTCGGCCTTGGTACCCAGCACCGCCTTGCCGACCGCCAGCGTCACCACTCCGGTGACCAGGCCGACGGCGAACACGGGGAAGGCCACGGCCGCCGCTTTGGCCGCGAACCAGCGCCCCCGGTGCGGCACCGCGGCCAGCGACAGCCGTAGTGCTCCGCCCTGGAACTCAGAGGACACGGCGGTCGTGCCGAGGGCGATCGCCGCGATCTGGCCGAAGGTCACGCCGAAGAAGACCGAGAACAGCGGGTCGAAGTCGTCACCGCCGGTGTCGGACGAGGCGAGCGCCGAGAAGAGTGCCGTCACCACGGGGATCATGGCGAGGGCCGCGACCTGTGACCGCAGGGTACGGATCTTGATCCACTCGGAGTGGAACACAGGCGTGAATGTCATGGTCAGGCCTCCTGGTGCTGTGCGGTGAACTCGGTCTCGGTGGCCGTCAGATCGAAGTAGGCCTGCTCCAACGTGCCCTCGGTGGCGGCCAGTTCGAGGATCGGTACGCCCGCGGCGGACAACAGGGCGCCGATGTCGTCCACGCGCGCGTGCGCCACGGTCCAGTGCCCGTCCTCCTGCTCCACGGCGTCGAGGCCGTGCCCGGCGAGTGTGCTCTTGAGGGCGCCGGAGTCCGTCGTACGGATGCGGACGTGGGGTTGCACGCGCGCGTCGATGAAGTCCCGCATCGGGGTGTCGGCCAGGAGCCGTCCGCGCCCGAGGACCACGAGGTGGTCGGCGAAGGAGGCGGTCTCGTTCATCAGGTGGCTGGAGACCAGGACCGTGCGCCCCTCCGCCGCCAGCCGGCGCAGCAACTCCCGGATCCAGACGATGCCTTCGGGGTCGAGGCCGTTGGACGGCTCGTCCAGCAGAACCACCTCGGGGTCGCCCAGCAGGGCCCCGGCGATGCCCAGCCGTTGCCGCATGCCCAGGGAGTACGTCTTCACCCGGCGCCGCGCGACCGACGCGAGCCCCGTCGCCTCCAGCACCGCATCGACCCGGGCGACCGGAATGCGGTTGCTCGCCGCCAGGGCGCGCAGATGGTCGCGGGCGGTACGGGAGCCGTGCGCGGCCTGGGCGTCGAGCAGGGCGCCCACGTGGCGCAGCGGCTCGGTGAGCGCGGCGTAGGGGCGACCTCCGACGGTGGCGGTTCCGGAGGTGGGCCGGTCGAGGCCGAGGACGAGGCGCATGGTGGTGGACTTTCCGGCGCCGTTGGGGCCGAGGAAGCCGGTGACCTTGCCGGGGCGGACGTCGAAGGTGACGTGGTCCACGGCTCGCCGGGTGCCGTACTCCTTGGTGAGGTCTCGTACGTCGATGCTGGTCATGGCCAACAGCCTTGCCGTTCACGGGGGTTGAGGCCTCCCCCAACCGTGGAGATCGTCTCCCCCGCCCGAGGGAGGTCGATTGTCAGTGCCGGCTGTCACGATGTCGGAATGGCCCGCTTCCTGCGCCCGCTGCTCCGGGGGACGACGTACACGCGTCTGCTGCACCTTTGGGTGCCGATGCTCATCGTGAGTGTCTGGCTGTTCATCGACATGTCGACCCCCTATGTGCCCGCGCTCATGCTCCTCCCGGTCGGCCTGATCCCGGCCGTGCGCATGGGTGAGGGGGTGCAGGCACGGCTGCTGCTGACGCCGGACAAGCAGGACTCGCGCATCTCCGTGGCGTCGGCGGCGACCTGGCGGGACCGGGGCCGGACCGTGTTGTGGCTGGAGACACGGATGGCGCTGAGTGTGCTGACTTGGTTCAGCACCGTCTGGGGGCCAATCCTGACCGTCACGCTCGTCGGGTTGGCGATCGGCAAGGCGCCGGACGAAGTCCCCGTGTTGAGCAACGCTCAACCGCACTGGGGATACGCCGTCCTGGCACCACTTCCCCTGATCGCGACGTACGCCGCCGTCGTCGGCCTCGGCGAGCTGGCCACGCTGCTGGCCCGGAAGCTGCTCGGCCCCTCGCGCGCGGAGCAACTCGCCGCCCTGGAGGAGCGCACCGAGCAGTTGCTGGAACGCACGCGCATCGCGCGGGAGTTGCACGACTCCATCGGTCACGCGCTGACGGTGGCGGTGGTGCAGGCCGGTGCCGCCCGGGCGGCGGTCGATCCGGAGTTCACCGAGCGGGCGCTGGGCGCCATCGAGGAGACCGGCCGGGCCGCGCTGGAGGACCTGGAGCGGGTGCTGGGCGTGTTGCGGGAGGCGGAGCGGCCGGTGAGCAGTCGGCCGACGCTCGTGGACGCCGACCGGCTGCTGGAGTCGGCGCGGGCCTCCGGCGCCAAGGTGGACGCCGAGGTGACCGGGCCGTTGGAGACCGTGCCGGGGCCGGTCTCCCGGGAGGGTTACCGGATTCTGCAGGAGGCGCTGACCAATGTGCTGCGGCACGCGGGTGCCGTCCCCGTGCGGGTCCGTATCGGTGTCGCCGACGGCACCCTCGATCTG
>Ga0307507_10013287_pt1 | contig 10017 bp, 17 predicted proteins | sample 7_EM_MG_FD_207223 | JGI IMG/M metagenome (GOLD analysis project Ga0307507, IMG submission 207223) | Populus trichocarpa ectomycorrhiza microbial communities from riparian zone in the Pacific Northwest, United States - 7_EM | ecosystem: Host-associated > Plants > Roots > Unclassified | place... | reverse complement strand
GGTCATGTAAATATAATATTATTATATATGTGGAATAGATAAAATCTCCGAGAAAATTTTACCAGAGATGTGTGAAAAACAAGCCTAATTTTTTATATGGATGAAGTTTGAACAGCCATTGTAGTAAAAGGGCAGGTTCCCTATAAAAACATCGCAGGTAAGGGCAGGTTCCCTATAAAGTGCGCAAAACATCGCAGTAAAAGGGCAGGTTCCCTATAAAAAGGCGCAAAAACATCGCAGTAAGGGCAGGTTCCCATAAAGTGTACAAAACATCGCAGTAAAAGGGCAGGTTCCCTATAAAAAAGCGCAAAAAACATCGCAGTAAGGGCAGGTTCCCATAAAGTGTGTAAAACATCGCAGTAAAAGGGCAGGTTCCCTATAAAAATGCGCAAAAAACATCTCAATAAGGGCAGGTTCCCATAAAGTGTGCAAAACATCGCAGTAATACTAAAAGGGCAGGTTCCCTATAAAATGCGCAAAACATCGCAGTAAAGGGCAGATTCCCTAATAGTTGGCACATAAAGCCTAATGATAATAATTATTGGCACATAAGGGCCTAAAATTATCCTGACCGACGCAAAGTCAAGTCTGCGGCTGACAGATCACCGACGCAAAGTCAAAGTGACACGTCACTGACTCACCTTTGGGTTGTGTGTTGTTGTCGACTTGGGTGAGAAATGAGAAAAAATCGTGCGTACGAGTGCGAGACGAGTGCTAGACAATGAAGAAGGCAGGAGACGAGCATCCTAAATATTATTAACTAATATTACATAAGTGTCACATGCGCGTCCCATCATACTCCGCTTTGCTAGTCGTCAGGTCTTTCCACGGTTAGCAATTTGCAATCCAAGGACAATAATTGACATACATGATCTCAACGGAAGTTTCTTCACACACTTTCAAGTTCACGGTGGAACCATTTTCGTAGTGCTTTATTTGGCGTACCCTCCAGTGGTGCCCATCAGGATGAACACTTAGTAGTTCGATAATAGTAATATGATACTCCAGAACTTGGCCGCATTTGTTACACTTATATTTCAAAAGGGGACCGGGCGACAGTACCATGGTGAAGACCTGTTTCAATTAGCTTAAATAATTTGGCATAAGGTTTGCTCACTTCGGTGTAGGAGGGTTGAATTTGAACGTTGCTGTACGAGTTATCATTTCTTATATTCCACCGTCAGGTTTCCCATCAGTTTCCTCACTGTCGAGATGTTAGTAGTAAGGTTATGAGCCAGAAATCAATTATATTGCGAGCGTGCTGCAGTGTCTCAGGTTGGATCCGAGCTTTAAGATCTGACCACAAGTTGCTTCCTGCAGACTAAAGATTTCAAGTTGAAAGATTGTCGACATCAGATTCAAGGGTTGTTGAGCTCTGAGTCGAGGTAATGCGGCAGTTGGCGAGCAGGAATCGAGTAAAATTAACAACGACACAAGTTTACGGTTACGACTTGCCGTTTTATTCATCTCAATAAACTCGGGACTGGACACCCGTTGATTGGGAAAACCGAGAACAAGGGAAGTGGGTTCGCGTTTCACTGAATGACGAGCCCGCAGGATTGGTCGATCTGTATGGAGTGCAAGCTGGGCAGCACCGGTCTTGCAGATGGTCAACATTCCATTAATCTGGAACTCGCTGGGGAGAGTATGAAACCATACAGCCGCGATAGTGGTTATTGTGGCGCTTACTGTCCGCATCTTGCTGTGAGTGCATTAATGGGGAGCTCTCATGTTTTACACCAGTGATCGGAAAATTATATTTTAGAATAAGTGTAGTTTTGACTTTGTTTTGGACAAAAGGACTTGTAGTTACTACGTGCTTTCAATGGTACTGTGTCGTTTCAACTTGAACGTGTTTCGTCGACACCCCTCAGTTTATATTAGAAATTATGCTGCTCATTGTCAGTTTGTGGGATTGAGATACCTTGTCGACGTCTGCAGGGAGAGGACCAAAGCTCAAATGTTAGGAGTCAGAGGACGGGGTATGAGAGGATGCAAAGGTGCTGTTGACGATCTGTACGAAAATGAATAAGGATCTGACCACACTCACCGTTTTAAAACAGGTCTGCTTTCACAAGGGAGCGATGCTAGGACTTTCGTTGACTGAACAGTAATGTTTTCTCACTTCGGACCCAAGCCGCTTGGTCGCAGGAACATGCTTTGTCCAATATGCAAACATGAATTTAGTGTGACTGGCACGTTCGAGTTTTATTTTTGTCGAAATAATGTTACATAGTAATTAAATAGTGTCACCCCTCGGACAAATTCTGGTTTTCGGTTAAGTAGCAATCTGCAATCAGGACGACAATTGACATACATCAAAATTTCGTTATCACATTGCACGAGTTTGTCCCCCAAGGTTTTGTGGTTCAGTTTGAGTTCAACCGAAATGTCATTCAAGTTTAGGGGTTCAGTTTGAGTTTTAATATGGCCGCATTTTCCACATTTATAACTCAAAGTACTGGGCGAGTCTACCATGATGAAGACCTGGTTCAATTAGCGTAAATAATTTGGCATAAGGTTTACACTAGTCCACTCACTTCGGTGTAAGGGTTGAATGTTGAACGTTGCTGTACGAGTTATCATTTCTTATATTCCACCGTCAGGTTTCCCATCAGTTTCCTCACTGTCGAGATGCTAGTAAGGTTATGAGCCAGAAATCAATTGCATTGCGAGCGTGCTGCAGTGTCTCAGGTTGGATCCGAGCTATAAGATCTGGGGGTCCGACTCCCGAGTCAATCACTTCCGGCAGACTTAAGATTCCAAGCTGAAAGCTTGTCGAGATTCAAGGGTAATGCGACGGTTGGCAAGCAGAGATCGAGTAAAATTAACAACGACACAAGTTTACGGTTACAATTCAGACTTGCCGTTTTATTCATCTCGGGACTGGATACTCGCAATGGAGTCCATCCACACATTGATTGGGAAAACCGAAGTGGATTGTTGTAAAGACTGTTGAGAGGGTACAGTCATCAACTGCGCTCGGGTCGATGGTTCGGCAGTTTTTGAAATAAATATGGTCATCATTGCAGTGAAAAGGCCTCCTCTGGTAACTGGTTGATCATGATGTTAGAATGTATACCCCAATGACGTGTCTTCTGGACGGACCGGCCTCCGGTCTAACTATTCAGGCTCACTGAATTACGCCCTTTTCAAAACTTGACATCCTCGAGTACTTTCCATTGATTAGGTGTCCATGTGATGCTACCTAATACAGGGCCGATTCGACGGAACAAAATGTCAAGGGTGCACACAGACTAGGTAGGTAGCGGGTGTTGCTACTGCCTTATACTTATTTTGTTACGAAATGATCATAAAGAGCGGTGAACCTTAACAGCATGTCAACTAACCAAAACGCCATTTCCAAGCCACACATAATAAAACGGCATAGGAAACACTCCACCCTCACTGGGCATCCTTGATGTAGGCATTCGCGAGGGGTTTGAACTTGTGGGTTGCCTCCATGATGAATTCAATTGGGGTAACGTAGGTCAGATCACTGGAGTCGGTGAGCCCACTACCACCAGTGAGGATACCAGCTATGCGCCCCAAGCCATCGACTACAACGAAGCCAGAATCTCCTTTCTTGGAAAAGGGGCCGGATTCCTTGTTCAGGGGGACAATGGCCATTCTTTGGACATGGCCTTGTCATCCACGCCGAAATACTTCCGAGTGTATGAGACGAAGGTAGTGGCCCTGCCTACAGTCAAGTCTGAAGTCCTACCCCGCTTAAGGACTGACACAGGCCTAACCGTCCTGGTTCAGCATCTGAGGCTTGCGCATTTCCTCCTTCGGGACGGTACCCCAGAGTTTGAGAAGGTGGTTGCCCGGCCAGGTAAGTTGCGAGGGTTGCGAGGGTTTGGATGCATCTTGCGCGTGAGCTCAGCAGGTGTGTACTTAGTCCCAAGGTCGATAAAGTTTCCAGGAAAATCGGCAGGCTTGATCTTAGAGTCGTCAACTTCGATGACCGCAATATCCTGCGTGTACTGCTGCAGTTCGGTGCCAGCAGCGACGACGATTTCGGGAGAAAATATAACGTGGCCGAGAATCCTACTCTTGTCAGTGGACCATTTCCCTAAGAGCTCCTGGTGGAAGCGTATGAGGGTCTTCGCCCGCCTCTCTGCTTTCTCCTTCTCAAGCTTGGCACCCTCGCGGATTTCCCGAGAGTCAGCATCATCCTGACCTGCTACCCCCAGTATACGGTTCTCCTGGACAGCAATAATGATGTCTTGGTCCTCGATATCTCTCTTGATGGAGAGGAGATGCTCCTGGAATGATGTTTCGCTGAGGAGTAGGATGTTGCGGCGGGGCTGACTCCCACGGGTGCACTCAATATGTGTATTTTCAGTCCGAGGAAAGATAACATGACGGGCAGTAACCAAGAACAGCTTGTCGACGCCAATGACGCCAATGAAGAATCCACCGGTCCCTTCACGCCATGGTGTTTTTTCGGCACAGATGGTCATGCCAAGAGTGGTGGTGAAAGGCTCACGAGGGATTGACGTGGGGTCGATAGTATCTGTGGGCTTAAGAAGATGAGGACCAACCATCTGGATGATGTTCGATTCGCGGAGTTCGACGTCAAGATCCATAATACCGTGGTCAACCAGAAGCCGCTTGCATTGTAGAGCTACCTCGATTCCAACCTCATAGGGGAGGGAAGTCCAAACACCAATCCAAAGGATAAGGTTGCCATCAGGCTCGTCGACGTGGGCAATACGGACGATATCGGTACTCGACCAATCAACCTGATTCTGGTTCAGGATGTCATGAACCATGATGGCAAGGTTATCCTCCCACAATTCCATGAGAGCCTCGTGTTCTGGGACCCGCAGCTCCTTGCTTCGGAGGTATGCCTCGGGGCCTGAGGGCGGGTCCCATGAAGCACCCGTGCGGGCAATGAGGCGTGGCTTAGAAGGCAGCCCGTGGTAGTAATGCTCGGCTTCCACTGCAGAGACACGCGGCGGGAGGATGAGAGCCAGACTGGATATGTTGGTTGTGGAAGAGGTGTCAGCCTTTCCAAGCTTCGAGCGAGTAGAGGACGACACTGGAAGGTCAATGTCTCTGAGTCTCATAACCGGGCAATGCCGAGGTCACAGGATCAGAGAAGTGAAATGGTTCAAGGTAGAAATCCCCAAAGATAGGGTCGTCGCGGTCGACGAAGACAAGAGGGGTGACGGGCGAGTATCGATCAAAGCCAGCAGACGTGTCGGATGGATCAGAGGAAATCGGGAATGATGCTCTTTCTGAGCGAAGAAGAGAAATGGGCTCATCTTGGGCTCATCCGAGTCAAGTGGAAAGGAGTAATTGGTGGTGGGCATGATGAAGCGAACGAATAGAGAGTGGAATAGATAAACGTTGTGGGCGATCCAAGAATTTATAGCTCGGATGAGTTTCAGACATTATAGAATTTTAATTTTGTCCAGCAGGTTGAAGATCGTGTTAGGCAAAATTTTTCATCGCCTTAACTTGAAGTATGTATATTATCACATTCTCCTTGATCCGATGACTTGCCCCGTGCTTCGACCACCCTCCAGCAACCCGAGGCTAACACTCCGTTTCTTCGAATGTGCCCTGAAGAGAGTTAGGTCCACCATAAAACTAGGGTGTCCAACTTTGGGGCCGCCTGATTCCTTGATGATCTTGAGCATTGGTAAGGGCATTCCTTTAAGGAAGATCCGTACTCTCTTCTGAGCGGATGGATAATTCTTGGGCTGGACTTGATTGTGAGAACCATGGAAAGGGAGATGAATTGTGAGCCGTTTCAGAAAGTCATTGCGCTCATAACCTGTAAATTGTAGAGAAAATTTAGGAAGGGATAGCGATAATTTCAGACTTAAGCATGAATGATAACTCTTCATTAACTCCGCCCACCAGCACCTCCTCTTACATACCAAATACAGAGTAGAATCCGCCAAGGTCGAACTGTTCCTTGGGTACGGTGTTTTCGAGTACAAAGTTATCGCGGAAGAGTCTAAATGGATTTCAATAGAATTAAATTTGAAGGGACATTTGATTTATTCTCACTTTTTTTTTTGAGAGCTCTGTAACGCCTGCTCTCCGTGGAATACTGCGAAAATTTGCCTGTGTCACCTATGAGAGGTCCCTCTTCATCCAACTGACTTATTTTCATCTTCCTTGGCCACTCCCTTCCTCCTCGTCACCCTCAAGTGGCAGAAAAACGACCTCGACTGTAAGCAACTCGCCTTGCCACTGTGAGTTGAGTTGAATTAGGAATGCTTCTCAGCGTTCTCCTTTTCTATGCTGGCCTTCAAGTAGAGATGAATCTCAGTAGCGCGACCACGATGTGATGGTGAAGGTGCCACCAGGTCCTGATTCCCATGTATTATTCGTTTTCGTTAGGTTTCGAGATGAGTCGGATGCGCTCAGTTATGAGATAGGCTGAGTAGTAACTGATACCAAACTGGCCAGTCGTGGAGATGCATCAGAGCCTCCTACAGAAGCAGTAGAGTTAGAAAAAGGATGGAAATAGAAGACTACAAAACTTTGCGATCGTTCCGATGTTACTGATCACGTCGGCTTCGGTCATCATGGATAAGGAGGGATACGCATGAAAATCTCCTTGGAGCAGGTGTCTACGATGAGCGTCGGCAATGAGCATGGCAAAAGGCACGTTGGGAAAGGGGCATATACCGATGGGTCGGTGCTGCAGAGGATGGTCACGGCTGTCTCCCATGATGTCCCACAGGCGTGTGAATTCTGCTCAGTATACTTTCATGCTCGTCCGAAGAGTTTTCCGATTTCTACGATGGGCCATACGCGACTGACGCCCTCATCGACGATGCAAAGGAAGTTATCAGTCACAACCGGACACTCTTATAAGACGCTAGTGAAGATCGATACCGTCTTGATGAATTACTCTTGGGCATGCTAGAACACGCGCCGGATTCTTCTGGACAACGATATGTCGCCATCGTTCTCCACATTGCAAACAAGAAAGGGATTGCTGCAATAACGGATGCAGCCAAAGCTTGGTTGGACTACCCATTTTTCCCAAGTCAGTTCATGTCTTCCATGTCGCTTAGGACCAACTTACTTCTCGATCATTTAGTGTTGACTTTATCTAAGTCTACGAAAACGGTGCGCAGCAGTAGCCAAACCCCTACCCTCGATGACACGGCGACGCAAATTCAAATAGTCACTCGGGCGGAACAACATGACCTCAGAGCTGCTGTGAGTACAAGTCTGTCCTTCTTCTTCTCACTTTTCTAACTATATAAACACCCAGCTTGCCGCACGCGAGCAATATAGATGTGCTATTACCAAAGATTTTGATTTTGCTCGTGCGATGGAGCTCACTGCGCAGGGCAAGGAAGTACCTCCATCAAAGACGTCTACAAAAGCCGCGCACATCATCCCGTTTTCACTCAACAAATTCAACGAAGACAAGGACCTCGTGAGTCGAATCTTTTTCGTGTACCTAACTCTAATACTTTTAGAAAGAAAGATCTTACACCTGGGATATGCTTCAAGCTTGGACCGGCCTCGACCCCCAGCAGGCTGGCAGCAGCTCGTGGGATCAAACATAAACTCTCCTGACGATGGCATTTTTATGAACGATCTCGACCATTTACGGTTTGGAAGTTTCTTCTTTTAAGATGAGGTTAGGAATCACTAGATTGCTGCTTACAAGTCTAATACTGTACATGTTCCCAGTAGATTCCCCTAACAAGTACGGATGGCTCGAACGGGACAGTTAGCCAATGGACATATAACCGCCGATGTCGAGGGGTTCCGTCCCCTAACCCTCGGTTCCTCAAGATGCCGCCTTCGTGAAAGTTCTCGCCCGCAGTCAGGCAGCTGCGTACATGGATCGTGTCGAAATGAGCAACCAAACGACAGATGCAAAAGCAGAAAATGATTTTGCAACGCTCCTTAGATACAAGCTGCAGGCTTCCGCACCTTAGAATCCACCCTGCAAAGGAAATTCTACGAAAATATGATTGACATGCTTCAACGACAGTTCCGGAAGCCATACGCATTTAGTGACAACAACTGTGTGAATATTGTATTTGCATAGGATTCCTGTAGCAATATTATACGAGTCTATTTCTCTTTCTTGATATCTAGATTCGGACATGTCGACTCGAAAATGTCGCGAAAATGTAAATATTAGGATTTCGAACTCCGACGATAAAGCATCTACGTCTCCCTCGTTTCTGATCGGTAGCTACACACTGGGACCCGTGGCCGCTTGTCAATTTCCTTCAAACTTACAACCTACGATTGATCAGGCCTCAGGTTTTTCCCTTGCCGTGTACGTTTAGTCGACCTTGAAAGGCACTCCATTAACAGTAAGATCATTCGATAGTAGCACGAGCGGTATTGCTGACGAGACGTTCGTAAAAAGGTATATGAAGAGAACATGGAGATGACGTTTTCGGTGCGTCTGATACTGGTGTGTCCATGTTTGAGAAGGACGAGTACTCAGCAGAGCAGGGCCCCAGTAAGCTCTAATGATTCTTTGCTTCTGAAATAGGCCTACATCTCTCAAACACGGATAAGTAATTCTGCGGCGCAGAGGTGGGAAGCCAGAAGTCGATTGCAGTCTTGAAATCTGACTGGTGAAGGTATGAGTTCACCGGACCACCTAACCCTCATTCAACAACCCTCTATTCAATGATTCCAATCCCTTCATCGCCACCACCGTCTGAGCGCCCTATCCCACAAAAAGTATTTTAACTTTATTTTATATACTAACTATAAAATTCTGTAGGTTGTACAAACGGACGAGTGGGAAACCCGCATATTACCTTTCGAGGCGATAAAGGGTGCACCCCTCGTTCCTTGTTTACAATGTGATGAAGACCAATTTCACTTTCCCTGTCGTGTCTTACCTCAAAGTTTAGCACGACGAGGGAATTGGATCGTTATTTTATTTTTCGATGCGACATCTCCCAAATTATCTGCACGACGATGAGCTCGTTTCATTTTTTTCACCCTCACATTTCCCTCTTTGTCATATCTTGTCTCAAACTTTAGTTTTCCCTTTTTTGTTGTGTTATATCTGCCTTTCTCTTCCGTGCGAATCAGCATTTTGCCGCGTCGAGGTCCTTGACGTTACATACAATTTTATATTCAATCCCATCTTAGTGAAGAACGGCCGCTGATAACCACCTCTTCCCTAATGACGAAGACTAGACCCAACGCTGGCAGCACGAGGTATCATCGTTGCAAGTTCAATGCGAAAGGCATTTGTGGCGCCACACCTCTCAAGGCGTCCCACCATTGACCAATGCTCGTGAAACTGATTTTATTCGCCTTGCCCCTTCTTCACCTCGTCTCGGCTCTCACTAATGCTACTGCCGTTTTAGGTGATAGTCACATCATGTATAGTCCTTTGACAATTTTGCTGGCTAGAATTACTAATTTGGTTGTTGCAGTACGACAGGAGTGTGGACTGAGACAGACAGTTGTGGATATTATACCTCAACTCTGAAAAGCACTGTGACTCTTAAGTTCATTGGTATATTTATGGCATGATTGTAGACATTGGACTCACGGATTTGATTTAGGGGTGTCCATTCATGTTTTGGGCGATCTCAGCTTGTATGGAGGTGTAGTCCGAGTTACGCTGGATGACCAGCCTGCAAGATTGATTGATCTGTATGGCACCTCGAGTTGCGGTCAAGTGCTCTTCTCCAGCACCGGCCTCGCAAATGGCCTACATTCCATTACTTTGGAACTCGCTGGGGATAGTCCGAACTTCATAGCTTCTACCGATGGTCCAGCCAAATTATTTGTTCTGAAAAGCTTCATGCACGTCCTTATTCGTCCGTCAACTGCTGGCTTCTAACAGATTATACAGATGGTCGACTCCGAATTCATCGTCTGAGCTACCGTTGTCGCCGCAATTGACGAGGATTACATCCAGAAGCTGGGCATGTCTCTTTTTTTATGTATCTTGGTGTTTATTGACCTATTGTAGGCGTCAAATATATGGAAAAGGCAATCAACACGGATTGGACCGCCGCCGCCGCCAACACCACCTCCAAC
>Ga0307507_10013286_pt1 | contig 10018 bp, 5 predicted proteins | sample 7_EM_MG_FD_207223 | JGI IMG/M metagenome (GOLD analysis project Ga0307507, IMG submission 207223) | Populus trichocarpa ectomycorrhiza microbial communities from riparian zone in the Pacific Northwest, United States - 7_EM | ecosystem: Host-associated > Plants > Roots > Unclassified | place... | reverse complement strand
AAACACTGAGCTTGTTGCTCTTATAGTAACTGTAGTTCCCAAACTTTCTGAGCAGTTGCTTACTTCTTTTTAGTTGATGAATGAGTAAACAGTTATTCGAATTGTGACCAGGCATTCTAATTTTTCACCCCTAATGTGTTTTGTGCAATGTTAGGAATTTTCTGTTATCAATTGATTTATTACCAGGTTTGTTATTCCAAGTGTCTGCATATTCACCAACTTGATGTTTGATCTGGATAGTTATGAGTTTGGCATATGCTTTTTAACCAAGTAGAATGTGGTTCTTTTACTAAGGGGGTGTTTGAGAGTGTGGTAGCGGTTGTTTTTCAAAGTGTTTTTCGCTCAGAAATGTATCAAAATAATGTTTTTTTTCATTTTTTAAAATTTATTTTTGACATCAACACATCAAAACGATCCAAAAACACTAAAAAATAAATTAATTTGAAGCCAATTTGTTTTTCAAATTTTCATGAAAAGCATGTTGAACCGCATCCCCAAACAGGCACTAAAGCCTTTTATTTGTTAGTTATGCCGCTGAACTATGAGTTTAAAGTGGTTGTCTGATTGGCTTTCAAATGAAAGTGCACTTATATGTACAGATGTATTAGATTCTTAATTTATGTCTATATCGTTAGAGATGGTGGGAATACATAATGCTCCCCGTCATCATTGTTCCTGTGGAATATGGAGTGTACTGACAAGGGAATATTTGACCCCATTAACACTGGCCCATACCACATTGTGTTGTGGCGCCATTTAGTCATAATCCACTTTGTAGCTGCCACTAAGTGCATAATTTTAAAATATAAGTTTCTATATACCCTTAGATTCCAACAAACTTGAAGCATTTTCCCCAGAACAGTAATCATCCATTCATCATCACCAATTCCAGGAGGGGTTGGTTTGAATGGGTCTTTTGTCATTTTAGTAGGTACCCAGCATGTCATATTTGGGTTCACTTAGTATTTTAGGAAACACAAACGTGGCTAAAACTAATTCTAGTGTTCGATGTTTTTCCTATTCAGTCTCGGTGCTAAAAGATAGTTTGTATCAGTTTCTGTTTGTGATTTTATTCATTGACTACCCACAGATTTCATTGCTGAACGAGTAACATTCTTAGCTCATTAAAGCTTTTTTTGTGGCTATATTAAAATCTGCATGTTTTGCTTGCATTTATTAAAAGATTTGTATATTTTTGTTCCAACTTTTTTTAGATTTGACACGACTTTTAATATTACCAAAGACTTGCTTGTTAACCAACTCTAGGCAGATTTATTTGGAGATATAAATCAGATGCTAAAAACGTTATAATGCTGTCAACAGATCTCAATTGTAAGATTGCATTCCAGTTGCACTGTACTCCAAGCTTGTCCTGGAAAGCTCACTTTGATCATCTTTCTCTTGCAGGTCGTTTGTGCCTTGAACGTTTTCAGATGGAATTTGTAGAAGAAGGTTATTTCAAGTGCTGTCGTGAAGGTTTCTTGTTGATTTTGTCTGAACTCATTTCAACTTTGCAAGTGACTTCAACTACTGTGTATCTCTCTTATATTCTAGTGTAGGATTTGGTCGATGTTATATCACAATATGTTATTCTAGCAGAGCATCCACTACCAAGAGGAAAAGTTATATTAGCAAATCTGATCATTAGACGAAACAAACTTGGGGCAGTGCAGGCCTTCAACTAAATTAGTCATCATATAGTGTTTGCGATTTTGGGTGCATGATGCATGTGCTCAAGCTACATGAAGCTGATCGCCTGATGTCCATTGAAAAAAAGATGCTGTGGAAATGTGGCATTGACAATTTCTTGCCTAGAGTAAAATGAGACTTGAAGTGATATATCTGGATGTTTGGTGGTGTCTCTGTGCTATTAAATTTTTTAGGCACTTTGTTATGTGCTTCTATTAGTGTCAGGCTCTCTGCATGCGAGTTAGCCCTGTTTTCAGCTCTTCTCCCTCCCACTAAGTGAATGCCAACTTAAACTTTGGATGGCTGGACCTGGAATAAAAAAATTTAGATTATAATGGACTTGTTTGTAATCCACTCGTAATTCACAGGCGCTGTATGTTTTTCCTTTACTTTTTCGCCTTTTCAATTGTAGAGATCTTAGAATCCGGCAACCTTTTTCAAGCAATTCTATTCTCGTTTTACGTTGGAATCATGAAGCTAACAGGACCTCTGTCCGATGTGCACATGAAGCTGTACAAGGAAAATTTTGTACACATACAATAAAGTCTGACTTCGGATGTAGCTCAATCAGGTCTATAGAAAAACTCAGTCTTTTGTTTTTTAGTAAAATGACAGTTTTTAGGGTGTTTTTTTCAAGAATAAAAAATAGTTAAAGCTTGGGCTGCCTCCCTAGTCAACTTGCTTGGCTCCGGGTCTTGCAAGAAACTAATAAAAGAAATGTTGCTGTAGTCAATCTGCAAGAAACTAGCCCTGGTATTGCGTTTAGCAAAATTTGTTTTAAAAAAAATTATTTAAAAATTATTTTTAAAAATAAAAAAAATATTATTTTAATATATTTTTAAATAAAAATCACTTTAAAAACAACAATTATCACACTTACAAACAACTTCTATAAAATAAATGGCGCTGGAGTCCGGGTCTTGCGAGAAACTAAGAAAGTGACATGGCTAATGGGTGGAAAGCTACAATCTTGACAGTAGAGAAAGGTAATGGTTAAAAGGAAGCCAGCCTTTCGGCTTGGCGTGACCGAAGGCGAATTGGAAGTCCCTTTTCAGGGGTTGGCATCATGTCACCAACGATCTTTTCCGCTGGAAATGCTACCTCCCACCTGAACCTCTTCACGACATTGTGAACAAAAGTCAGAATAGCTAGTCGAGCATACTCTTTTCCAGGGCACATCCTAGGGCCACCTCCAAAGGGCACAAATGTGAACGGAGGAAAAACCTTTTCATCGTCGTATCTCGATGGGTCAAATTTCTCGGGATCTGGGAAGTACTGTGGATCCTTGTTTGTTGTGCTAACAGTCCAGTATATCTGCAAATGTAGAGCAAATCAAGAGTTAGTGGAAAGCATGATGTGTAAAGCAGTGCAGACAATTATGGACTTGAACAAAAACTATCACATACTTTCCATCCCTTTGGAATGGTGTATCCTGCGTAAGTAAAGTCAGTTAGGGCCTCTCTGAAAGTTCCCTGGAGTGGGGGTGTGAGCCTCATCACTTCATACATCACATTCCATGAGTATTTCATCTTCTGAATGTCATTCCAATCTAGCAGCTCTCCAGCCTTTTTATCTGCTGCAACCTCTATTTGCTCTGGATTTCAAGAAGACAGGCCATTGATAAGATCAGTAACATGACAATCATATGTGTGTGTGTGTGTGTGTGTTGATACTCAAAATCATCAAAAACAGGAGAGAATGATTTCTTTACCAGCTAGGATCTTAGCATAAATGTCAGGCCTCTCTCCAACATTTTTCATAAAGAAAGTCATAGCAGTAGCCACTGTACTATATCCTGCAACTAGTAAACCCATGATCTTGTCAGCAATTTCAGCCTCTGCCATGTGTTTGCCTGAAGGGTCAGTGGCCAAGATCATGTGGCATAGTATATCCTGCACCTGTGCTCCTTTGGACATATCAGCCCTTTTCTCATCGATTATTATTCGTAGTTCCTTGCGGATTGCAGCTGCAGCCTTGTTAGCTCTGTAAAAAGTTGTTCCATAGACATTTAAAGGAATGGAATGCATCCCCAAGGTCATTTCATCAAAATTGCTGACAAGCCTAGCTATACGTTCAGGATCATCCGAGCCCAAGAAAAAGCGACACGCAAGAGACAGAGTCAGTGTCTTAGCAAGAGCAAAGGCCTTGACTTCATCTTTTCCTTCCCAATAAGTCTGCATATGCAGCTGTGTGATAGAGTCCATTTTCCCCAAGTACCCGACCAATGCCTCAGGCTTCAAGAACCCTGGCGACCTTAATATTTTCGACTCAGCTTCGCGTGGAATTTGAGCTTGAGCAGGAGCAGCAGCTTGATAGGAACGAAAGATCTTTTGCATCGCATGAGGTCGAAAGGCAGTGAAAAGCTTCTGCTCATTGGAGAAGAGGAATTTGTGTCCACCAGGGCCACATATGACAGCAGTCTCCTCTCCAAGAATCTTAGTCTTGAAGATATCAGAAGAGTACCTCTTCATCCTGTCAGAAACAAACTTTTCAGGCTTACCAAACAAGAAATCAAGCGTTTCGCCGAAGATAGGCCATCCTAAGCTCCCTGCTGGCAGGTTCTTGGCACTGTGGGATGAGTGCTTGAAAGCAAAGATGCTAATAGCTAGTGCTAGGACCAAAAGAACCATGGACAACAATAAACATATTACCTCCATGACTATTTTTTATGCTAAAGAATCTGTTCAATAGTTTTGGGAGCAACTTGTGAAGATTTGAGGTTACAGTGGATGGAATGGTGGGTTCATATAGGCAAAGATGAGTAGCGTTCTAGTCTAAAATCGCATTGTCTGCCTGCCAATAATCTAGTAGTCAAATGTGAACCATAATATGATGAAGTAACTGAAATCTATAAGAAAAAGGACAAAAGTAATAAACTTGGCGCAAAGTTATTAAACTCGGTTGTACTAACATATTAAAGTTAATTTAATAACTTGCCAAACTCGATACCTAACCTGTTTATGTAATTCCATAATCCGATACATGAACTAGACATCATAAAAATGACAACTTTAATCCTGAGAGATAATTTAACTAGTCAGATCTTGAGTTTGCTTCTCAATGATCACAAGTCTGAGTCTCCTCAAGGTCATTGGAAGTTTGTATGGTCATTAACTTCAAGACTTGTGGGATTAGTTAAGGTGCACGCAAGTTAACTCGGACACTCATGTTAATTGAAAAAAATAACAACTTTATTTAAAAAATTATAGTTTTGATCATCCTTCTCATTGCCCAATTTATGTCTAGCAAGAACAATTTGCTTATCATCCAATTTATCATAATTAATTTGTTAATATATTGGTTAATTATATTCTAAAATACAAAAAAAAAATTTAATTCATCATGATGTTAATGATCATATGTCAAAAATAATATTTAATAATCCTAATTTTAACAAGGTTTTGAACACTTGGATTTGAGGACCGTTTGGAAACCGCGGGTTTCTAAAAAATTCATTTTTTTGTGTTAAAAAATAATTTTTTTATGTTTTCAGATCGTTTTGATGTGCTGATCTAAAAAATAATTATTTTTAAAAATAAAAAAAATACACGTTGATGCATTTTTAAGCGAAAAACACCTTGAATCACAACCGTAACGACAATCCCATACATGCCCTTAATGATATAGAATTAAAGAATATCTTAAACCCAATATATAGGTATCAATACTATGCTTTTAATTTTTTTTATCATGCACATATGCCTCAACATTGGATTCTAAGGCTTTTTATCATGCTCTTTTGCGTTGGAAAATACTTTGGACAAACTAAGACCTATATATAGCCAAATCATATATTTTCCTCTCTTTTTTTTTGGGAATATTTCATACGAGTGATTATTCTTTTCTCCATTTTTGTTCTTGTAATCAAAACTTAATATCATAAACTAATCACTATGTATCTACAAAAACTTTTTGGAGATATATATCAAAGAACTATCTCATCCAATAACTTAAGTTATTAGGTGAGGTTCCAGGAAATGATTTATATTATTATCTAACACACCCTCTCAAGTGAAAGCCAGAGATTCAAACTCGTGATCACTTGATCATCAAGGTTCTGATACCATGTCAAAGAACCATCTCATCCAATAACTTAAGCTAGCTAATGTCAACATGCTGAGGTATTTTGAAACCAGTGTGAAAGAGATCTACAAAATCAGTTCATGTGGAAAGATTTTGAATCTTCAACTTTGGATAATCTATCTACTGCGTAAACTTTATTCCCTTTTTTTATTATAGGGATTGCGTTGGAATCTTCACTAAGAATTAAACCTAAGATGATAGCTCAAACCCTCTCTAGAGGGGGGAGAAAAGAACATAAAATGGCTAAGCAACATGAACATGAAGACAAATAATTCCAAAATATAATTTTAAAGTTATTAAATAGCACGTGAAGCACAAAAAAAAAAAAAAACGAGGTTGGATATGGAAATTAAAAGAAAAGGGCAAATTAAGTGATCTTAATCCCATGTGTAATTGATGAAAAAATAAATTGTTAATTTTCTCTATTAGGAGACTCTAATTTAGTAGTGTTTAATTATTGTTTTGAGATGTAAAAAATAAAGATACCAGAGATAGAAAGTATGTTTCCATATATATTTTGTTTTGAAAATATCAAAATTTATGGTAAAATTTGAATTTTTGCAACAAAATTTAAATTTTTTTATTTTTTTATTTACTTTAAATTAATATTTTTTTAGTGTTTTTTAATCATTTTGATATGCTAATGTCAAAAATAATTTTTAAAATATAAAAAAAGATATTATTTTAATGTATTTTTAAATAAAAAATATTTTAAAAAACAATTATAACAGTACGTAAAAATAACTCGATTTCCATTATCTTATGTTCTCCGACTTAATAAAATTTAATTAACCAGAAATAATTAGCTTTGTTATTTTTCTATGGTTAGCAACATTCCAAAAAGAAGAGAAAAAACAAAAAAGACAGAGCTGCAGACAAAAATCTAACGTGTGATCCAGGAGTATCTCTAAAGTCGTAAGTGCTGTCCCCTCGACCTCCTTTAATGTTTCACGATGAGTACTTCTCTTTGAAAAAACAAAATATTTTTTTATATATTTATTTGTCTTGCACGATATTCACGTTGTTTATACTTTATACCCATCATTATAAGATTTGTCGGCCCAGTGGTGTTCGAGAGTTTAATAATAATTATTTTATAATTTATTTTTTAAAATTATTTTTCATACCTTAAATTCTTCAGAATGATGGCCATAAATTTCTTAAAAAACTAAGCATATCTTTTTTTAGAGCATGTATGATATTGTGGTAGCTGTTATAGTTATGATTTGAAAAAAATTATTTTATAAATAATGCTTTTTAGTTGAGGTTGATTTGGTATTTATGTATGTTTGGTTGAAATTGTGGTTGAAATTGAGGTCGAACAAAAAGTTGTTTAATGTATTTGGTTAATAATGCTTTTGAAATTGAGGTTATAAAATAATTTAAAAATATATATATATATATTAATATTGATGGTTTTTAATTTAAATATTGTAGATTTAACTATTGTTATTATATCATGAAATAAATTAAATATTGAATAATGTTAAACACTAGTTTTTCGAATAAAACACAATTAAAAAATTAAAAATAATTTTTATTTTTTATTTTACTGGATCAGACCCGGTTCAATGCATATAGAGCTTTGGACCGGACCCAGTCCGGCCGAAACTGGTCCGACTGGAACAGTGCAGCATGCTACACTTTTCATGTTAATTGCACTGTTTCAGTGAACAATGCAATTAACATGAGCAGTGTAACATGTTACTGTTCATGCTAATTGCACTGTTCACTGAACAGTGTAATTAACATGAAAATTGCGTGGAAAGCAGGTAAGATTCGCTCACACTGTTCATTTTAATGAACAGTGCGAGAGAAAAAGCAACACAGAGCTGCTTTTATTTTTTTGCGTTTCAAACGCAATATATAGCAGACCCTATCAAAATTTAACTGTGTTTACCAAACAATTATTTAGCTGTAGTTACTTCAAACTTAGAAACAATCACGTAAACAAACATAGATCGATTCCTTGAAATTAGAAGGTTTATAATATATAATAATAATTTAATTATGAGAGTAGGTGTGAATTAGTTAATTTGATGAACTGATAATTTGACCAAGTACCATGTTAAGTTGTAGCGGGAGACATTGTTTTCTAGTACAATATGCACTAAAGATTCAAGTGGGTGGGTTCACATGCAGGGGCGGAGCTGTAATTATATAATAGGAAGGAATAAAATTCAAGATATAATTTATTATTAGAAAATTTATTTATTTAAAATAAAAATATATTATATTATTCTATATTTAAACACTAAAAATGCAAATATTTAAAATATTTTGCAGGACCGGGTCCTGCTCGCCTCCCCATGATTCAGCCCCTGCCATATGCACCTTCCAGATAATATGTTTAGTCCCTCTCCGTCACGTGGTTGATGAAAGTTAAAGTCAACTTGTATGAACATTTTTCTAAATCAAATAATTATATTTAAAGATTCTAAGAAAATTTACTTGAGAATTAGGCTCATTTCTGGATATAACCTAATAAGCAACAATATTTATTAATAATGTTGACATAATTCAATAAAATGTGTTATTGTTTAAAAATAAGTTTTTTAATCATTCTAAATTCGGATGAGGCCGACAATTTTAATTTTATAGATTTTTGTTTATCCAAAACATCTTTCAAGCTATTAAAAAAATATTCAAAACTATATATTATTTTAGAATAGATATATGCTAAGCTTGCTAGCACGCATCCAAGTTGACCTAAGAAACCCGATTTTTGATTTAGATAACTATATTGGTAACTCTTGGGGCCATTAAAATGAAAAGTAAGTGTTTAAATTAAATTCAAAGTATACTAAATACTGGCTTTAAACATAGAAGAATCTTGGGGCACATATCAGATTAAACCTTACCTTAAATACAGTTTAACCTTGGTCCAAAAACAGGATGTCTAAATTTCACTTTGTTTTTTTTTTCTTTGCTCAATTTTCTGTACAGAACAGACTCAAGAAGAATCATATCCCACACTAGGAGACTATCTATCAACAATGTTCAGACCTCCACTTTCAGCAGCAATCACAACAGTGCATCTGCAACAAGACAATAAAGTCTCATAGTTATCAGTTGAAAACACATGTTTGAGGAAAGCAACCAAAAAACAAAAGTTTGTACATGAGAAGTTCAAAAAATGTGATGTAGTCTACTCCAAAGTTATTATACCCTGACCAAGGTCTAGATTACATGCGGGCGTGTTAATCTGGTTTGACCCGAACCAAATCAAAACGTTGTTTCAAGGTTTTTTTTCTAGTTCAAACAAAGATGGCTTGGAAGAAAATCAAATCAGGTTTCGACCGGATTAACCAGGCACGCCGGGTCAATTCCCATCCAGTTTAATTTGAAACCTAGCCCGGGTAGACGGGTCATTATGTTGACTCACTAGGCTGGGCCGGGTTTAATAACACAGATCTACTCCTCCATAGTGAACTGCTGTGAAAAATTTGGCATGATTTTGCTTTAAACTGCATTGTTACAACCTTGTACACAAGTAAACAAATATAAGGAAACAGGTAAGAGTTTGGAAGGAGACAAGAAGAGAACTAACGGGAACTTGGAAAAAACTCCATGATCAACAACGCCATCAACTTTATCAAGACTTTCAGCTACTTCAGCTGCAGATTAGGATTAGTGTGCGGTCGTGGAAAAGAGTAACTTAATGCATGGACAAAGAGATTAGAATGAGAAGAACTCATGATTATAGACCTACCAAGGCTTTGTATTGGAGATGTGAAGATGACATCAAGAACGTTGTGACCTTCTCTTGTAATGAAAGGGTAATCGCCCCCCGTCGGACCAGCTTGTCCTATCGATGATCTCCTCCATACCTTTGAATGCCAAGCAAAAGGAGGAAGGTAGTAGTTGGGCATTAGAGTATGAATGAAGCTACTAATCACAACTCCATATTTCAAGAACCCTTATTGCATGATTTAGTTTGTTCAAATCTGCCGTCGTTTCAACTAGGAAGGGTTCATTAAAAATCATTTCATCAGAAAATATTGAGAGTTAAGAGCCTGTTTAGTAGAGCCTAAAACTGTTTGCGGCAACGATCCTCCTTAGGCAGGAACATAATTGAGAACCAAAATCTCTCATTAGATTACATCAGAAGGTACAGAGATTAGTAAATAGAATGCAAGCTTTCTACCATGGTAGAGACCACTGCTTATTGTCCAGGTGATATTATGCCCCAATTATGCTTCCCTAATTCAGGTTTTTACATGGAAAGTTAAATTTTCTGCTACTT
>Ga0307507_10013285_pt1 | contig 10018 bp, 10 predicted proteins | sample 7_EM_MG_FD_207223 | JGI IMG/M metagenome (GOLD analysis project Ga0307507, IMG submission 207223) | Populus trichocarpa ectomycorrhiza microbial communities from riparian zone in the Pacific Northwest, United States - 7_EM | ecosystem: Host-associated > Plants > Roots > Unclassified | place... | reverse complement strand
CTCGGTTTTGTGCATTGCGGTCGGGCCCACGGAATTTGACGTTTCGTCAATCGGGTCCGTTATGGGATTGCCACCGTATCGACACGGGAAATCCCGAAACCATTGGCCGGAGAGGGCCCGGCCCACCCCGCACGTCGGGCGAGGGCACTGCCCTTCTCCCGGTCTTCCCAGGTCATGTTCCGGCTGCCCGGGCCATTGTCGGACGAGACGGCGGGGCCGAGGGAGTTGACGACTTCCGTGACATCACCGATGAGAGCGTTCACGCCCAACCAATAGGCGGATGTCCGGTCTCCTGAGAGTGTGGTGGTGACATCACACCGAGGAGGTCTCGTATGACGGCCACGGACATCGGCGCGTTCGAGGAGGACGGGTTCACGGTCGCGCGCGGATTGTTCAGGTACGACGAAATCGACCGGCTCTGTGCGGAGTTCACGGCGCTGCACGCGGCCGGTCCGGTGCCCGGGCACTTCGCGCCGCACGCCTCCGACGATCCTCTGCTGACCCATCCCAGGGTGATGCACCCGCACGAGATCAGTGACCTCGCCCTGCGTTTCCTCCTCGACCCGCGGCTGCGCGGCGTCCTGGAGCGCCTGTTCGGCGAGGAGGTGCTCGCCGCGCAGAGCATGTTCTACTTCAAGCCGCCGGGAGCGCGGGGGCAGGCGCTGCACCAGGACAACTTCTATCTGCGGGCCGAGCCGGGCACGTGCGTGGCCGCGTGGATCGCCTGCGACGAGATCGACCGGGACAACGGCGGCCTGGAGGTCGTGCCCGGCACCCATCGGATGGACGTGTTCTGCCCGGAGGAGGCGGATCCCGGGGTGTCCTTCGCGCGCGAGTACGTTCCGCCGCCGCCCGGGCTCGCGGCCGTACCGGTCGACATGGCGCCCGGGGACGTCCTGTTCTTCAACGGCAGCCTGGTGCACGGCTCGCAGCCCAATCGCAGCGCGGACCGCTTCCGGCGTTCGTTCATCGGGCACTACGTGGGCCGCTCGGCCGACCGGATCGGGAGTTTCTACCGCACGATCTCCATGAGCGGCGAGCGAGTGCCGTTGGCGGAGAGCGCCGGGGCGGGTCCGTGCGGCACGGAGTTCGCACCGCACGGCCCGCACTGACGGTCCGTCAGGAATGGCCGCTGATCGCGTGTGGAGTGTAGGACTGCTCCAGTTCGTCCAACTCCTTCTCGCTCAGCTCCAGTTCGACGGCGGCCACCGCGTCCTCGATGTGCGGCGGCTTGGCCGCGCCGACGATCGGTGCGGCCACCGTGCTCTGGTGCAGCAGCCAGGAGAGGGCGACTTGGGCACGCGGTACGCCTCGGTCGCCCGCGATACGGGTGACGGCTTCGACGATGCTGCGGTCGCCCTCCTGGTACAGGCGGTTGCCGAAGTTGTCGGTGCTGCTGCGCTCGGTGGTGGTGCCCCAGTCCCGGGTGAGGCGGCCCCGCGCCAGCGGGCTCCAGGGCAGCACACCCACGCCCTGGTCCGCGCAGAGCGGCAGCATCTCGCGCTCCTCCTCGCGGTAGAGGAGGTTGTAGTGGTTCTGCATGGACACGAACTTGGTCCAGCCGTGCCGCTCGGCGATGTGCTGGTGCTTGGCGAACTGCCACGCGTACATCGAACTCGCCCCGATGTAGCGGACCTTGCCCGCCTTCACCAGGTCGTGCAGCGCCTCCATCGTCTCCTCGACGGGGGTGTGCGGGTCGGCGCGGTGGATCTGGTAGAGGTCGACGTAGTCGGTGCCGAGCCGGGCGAGGCTGAGATCGATCTCGGACATGATCGCCTTGCGGGACAGTCCGGCGCCGTTGGGTCCGGGGTGTGTCCGGCCGTGCACCTTCGTGGCGAGGACGATCTCGTCGCGGCGGGCGAAGTCGCGCAGCGCCCTGCCGGTGATCTCCTCGCTGGTGCCGTCGGAGTAGACGTTGGCCGTGTCGAAGAAGTTGATCCCGGCCTCCAGCGCCTGCCGGAACAGCGGGCGTGACGCCTCCTCGTCGAGGGTCCACTCGTGGGTGCCGCGGTCCGGGAGGCCGTAGGTCATGCAGCCCAGACAGATCCGCGAGACGTCCAGGCCGGTCGAACCGAGCTTCACGTACTGCATCGTTGCTGCTCCTGCCTTCGAGTTCGGTACCCGTCTGGAGCGTACGACTTCGTGAGTACTCGAAGTCGCCCATGTGCACGCGCCCTTGACGGCCGGTGCGGCCAGGCGCTTTGATCCTGGACGTGCCCGCGCGTGCGGCGCGGTACGCAGAGGTGCGCCCAGCCGGTAGCGGACAGGTTCCAAGCCCGGCCACAGTCGCCAGGACCGCGTCGCCATCCGGTCCGAGGCGGGGTCGTACCCGCGATTGATGGAGCGGACATGCCCGCCAAGGGTGTCTCCCGCGTCGGAGGTCTCGGGACGGCCGCGGTCCTGGGCACCGCCGTCGCGACCGCAGCGGTACTGACCTCGTGCGGGACCTCGACCAGTTCGGCGCCCGGCAGGGTGCAACTCCCGCCGCTCCACGCCGACTTCGACTACCAGATCGGCGGCGCCTATCCCCCGCCCGCCGGCGTCCGGATCGTCAGCCGCGACCGTACGGCGTCGCCCGCGCCGGGCCTCTACAACATCTGCTACGTCAACGCCTTCCAGGCCCAGCCGGACGAGCGCGCCTCCTGGCCCGCCGACCTGCTGTTGCGGGACGCGCACGGCAAGGTGGTGGTGGACGAGGACTGGGGCGAGGCGCTGCTCGACATCGGTACGGCGGCGAAGCGGGAGCGGGTGGCGGCACGGGTCGACCGGTGGATCGACGACTGTGCAGCCAAGGGCTTCGACGCGATCGAGCCGGACAACTACGACAGCTACACCCGCTCGCAGCACCTCCTGACGGCGAACGACGCGACCGCCTTCATCACTCTGCTCTCCCGGCACGCGCACGCCCGCCAGCTCGCCATCGCCCAGAAGAACACAGTGGAGTTGGCCGGGCTCAGGAAGCGGACCGGGCTCGACTTCGCGGTCGCGGAGGAGTGCGCGGAGTACGACGAGTGCGGGAAGTACGCCAAGGCCTTCGACGACCGGGTCATCGTCATCGAGTACTCCGACTCCGGTCTGCGCAAGGCCCGTTCGGGCTTCGGCGGGAGGCTCAGCATCGTGCGCCGGGATCTGGACGTGTCGACGCCCGGCAGCGCCGGCTACGTCCGCAAGGTGCGGTGAGGAGGCCGTGATGAGGAACGGGATGTCACGCCGTGGGCTGCTGCTCGGGACGGCCGCGATCGGTGCCGCGACTGGTTGTGCGGGCGGTGCCTCGGACGGCGTCGGTGCGGACGGCCGGGTGAGCGTGGAGCTGTGGCACGGGCAGACCGACACGGGCCGCAAGGCGGTGGAGGAGCTGGTCGCCGAGTTCAACCGGACCCACCCCACGATCCGCGTGGACCCGGGCGGCGGTGGGGTGTTGGCGGACGCGATGCTCCAGAAGGTGACCGCAGCACTGGCCGCCGGCTCGTACCCGGACATCGCCTATATCTTCGGTTCGGACCTGGCGAGCGTGGCGCGCAGCCCGCGTGTCGTCGACCTGACGTCGGCGATGCGCAACGGGCCGACGCCGTGGGACACGTTCTGGAAGCCGGTGCGGGACGCGGTCACCGTCAACGGGCGGGTGCGGGCCGCGCCCGCGGTGCTCGACTCGCTGGCCGTCGTCTACAACAGGAAACTGTTCCGGCAGGCCGGGCTCGACTACCCGGAGCCCGGCTGGAGTTGGGACCAGTTCACCGACACCGCACGGCAGTTGACCGACCACGACCGGGGCGTCTTCGGCACCGGCTGGCCGGCCGTGGGCGACGAGGACACGGTGTGGCGGTTGTGGCCGATGCTGTGGGATCTCGGCGGCGAGGTCGTCGCACCGGACGGCAAGCACATCGGCTTCGCCGACCAGGGCGTACGAGCACTCCGGACCCTCGCCCGACTCGGCCACGACAAGAGCGTGTACCTCGACACCAAGCCCGGCAGCGAGCAGCTGTACCAGGTGTTCCTCAACAGCCGGATGGCCATGGTCGCCACCGGCCCCTGGGAACTCCCGGACATCATCACCGCGAAGATCGACTACGGCGTCGTGCCCCTGCCGACCTACAGCGGGCGCGTGGTCACCATCTCCGGGCCCGACACGTGGACGGTCTTCGACAACGGTTCGGCGCGTTCCCGGGCGGCCGTGGAGTTCGTGCAGTGGATGAACTCGCCTGTCCACGACGTCCGTTGGGACATCTCTGCGGGCGGGCTGCCGCTGAGCACGGGTACCGCCGCACGGCCCGAATGGCACGAGCACAGTGCCCGTACGGTCGGTCTCGACGTCTTCACCGACACCCTGCGCTCGGCCCGCGTCCGGCCCGTCCACGCCGCGTACCCGCAGATCTCGCAGGCGCTGGGCGAGGCGATCGTCTCCGTGCTGCTCGGCCGGGACTCCCCCGAGAAGGCGCTCCGTTCCTGCGCCGACAAGGCCGACGCGGCCCTGCTGATCCCCAGGTGACTTCCCCCTTCCGGGAGACCCCGATGTCCACACTGCCCCGCGCTCTCACTCTCCCCGCGCAGCCCGCGGCCACCGCTCAGGCAGCACGCCGCGCCGCCCGCCGTCGCGCCCGTCAAGAGCGGTCCACCGCCTGGGCGTTCATCGGTCCGTCGGTCGTGGTGATCCTCGGGCTGAGTGTCGTGCCCGTCGTCTGGTCGCTGCTGCTGTCGTTCCGCGCCGACGACCTCGTCACGCCCGGCCGCTGGGTCGGCCTCGACAACTACCGTGCTCTCGCCCAGGACCCCAACTTCCGTACGGCGGTGGGCAACACGCTGCTGTACGCGGCTCTGTACGTGCCGCTCAGCCTGGTCGGCGGCTTGGCGCTGGCGTTGGCACTGAACCGCCGGATCCGGCTCATCGGCCTGTATCGCACGCTGGTGTTCATCCCGTTCGTGGTGTCGGCGACCGCGCAGGGCGTGCTGTTCTCGTTCATCCTCGACCCGGAGTTCGGCGTCGCCAACGCACTGCTGCACCAACTCGGCATCTCAGCACAGGGTTTCCTCGCCGACCCGGACCAGGCGCTGTATCTGCTGGTGCTGATCTCGCTGTGGAGTGGGGTGGGCTTCTGCGTCGTGGTGTACCTGGCCGCGCTCCAGGACGTGCCGCCCGAACTCGTTGAGGCGGCCCGTATAGACGGCGCGAACCGTACGCAGGTGCTACGCCATGTGACGCTGCCCGCGCTCACGCCGGTCACGGTGTTCCTGCTGCTGTGGCAGCTGATCACCTCGCTCCAGGTCTTCGACCTGATCTACGTGACGACGAAGGGCGGCCCGCTCGGTTCGACCACGGTGATCGTCTACTTCGTCTGGCAGCAGGCCTTCCAGATGTTCACCGCGGGCTACGGCGCCGCGTCGGCGTACGTCCTCGCGGTTGCGCTGCTGGTCGCGGGCGGCGCGCTGCGGGTCGTGCGGCGCCGACAGGGCCGTACGGACGGAGGGGTGCGATGAGTGCGCGGCGGGTGAGTGCGTGGCATCTGGTGCTGGCGCCGCTGGCGTTGTGCTTCGCGCTGCCGTTCGTGTGGCTGCTGCTCAGCTCGGTGATGTCGGACGCGGAGATCAACCGGTTCCCACCCGCCTTGTGGCCCAGGGGAATTGACCTGGGCGGCTACCGGTACGTTCTGGGCAACGCGATGTTCCCGCGCTGGTTCGCCAACTCGCTGATCGTGGCGTCGGTGGCGGTGGTGTCGAATCTGCTGCTGGGGTCGCTCGGCGGGTACGCGTTCGCGCGGATGCGGTTCGCCGGGTCGCGGCTGCTGCTGGGGTTGATGCTGGCGACGATGGTCGTGCCGTTCCAGCTGACGATGATCCCGACGTTCCTGGTGATGAAGTGGTTCGGGCTGATCGACACGTTGGGGGCGCTGATCCTGCCGTCGTTGGTGACGCCGTTCGCGGTGTTCCTGTTCCGGCAGTTCTTCCTCGCGCTGCCGAGGGAGATGGAGGAGGCCGCCTGGATCGACGGGTGTTCGCGGTTGCGGGTGCTGTTCTCGATCGTCATGCCGCTGGCCCGTCCGGCGCTCGCCACGGTCGCCGTCCTCACCTTCCTGTCCACCTGGAACGACCTGTCGTGGCCACTGATCGCCATCAACCACGACACCCGGTACACACTCCAGTTGGGCCTGACGACCTTTCAGGGACAGCACCACACCAAGTGGTCGGCGGTGATGGCGGGCAACGTCATCACCGTCCTGCCGGTGCTGGTGGCGTTCCTGCTGGCGCAGAAGACGTTCATCCAGTCGCTGACGTCGAGCGGCCTCAAGGGATGAGCAGCACCCTAACTCCGCTTCCCTGAAAGGAACTTGATGAAAGACGGCAGCGCTGTGAAGGTGGCCTTCATCGGCGCCGGCAGTGTGGTGTTCACGCAGGGCCTGCTGGCCGACCTGTTCGCCTTCCCCGAACTCGCCCACGCGCGGATCGCGTTGCACGACATCGACCCGGAGCGGCTCGCGACAGCGGAGGGCGCCGCCCGGCACATCGCCCAAGTGCGCGGCGCCGAACCGGAGATCACCGCGCACCTCGACCGCCGAGCAGCCCTCGCGGACGCCGACTTCGTCGTCAACATCGTCCAGGTCGGCATGAACGAGGCCACCCGCACCGACTTCGCGGTCCCCGCCCGCTACGGCCTGCGCCAGACGATCGCCGACACGCTCGGCATCGGCGGCATCTTCCGCGCGCTGCGCACCTTCCCGGTGCTGAAGTCACTCGCCGAGGACATGGCCCAACTCTGCCCGGACGCCCTCCTGTTGAACTACACCAACCCGATGGCGATGAACGTCCTCTACCTGAGCCGTATCGCCCCTGCCCTCAGGGCGACGGGCCTGTGCCACTCGGTGTACTGGACGATGCACGACCTGTCCCAGCTCGTCGGCGTCCCCTTCGAGGAGGTCTCGTACCTGGCCGCCGGGGTCAACCACCAGGCCTGGGTGCTGCGTTTCGAGCGGGCGGGGCAGAGCCTGTACCCGCTCCTCGACGAGACGATCGCGAAGGACCCCGAACTGCTGCGCCGGGTCCGCGTGGACATGTACCGCAGGCTCGGCCACTACCCCACCGAGACCAGCGAGCACTCCGCCGAGTACGTGCCCTGGTATCTCCACCACGACAGCGAGATCGAGCGGCTACGGCTCCCGGTCGGCGCGTACCTGGAGATCATCGAGGAGAACACGGCAAGCTACGAACGCACCCGCGAGGCCCTCGCGGCGGGCACCCCGCTCCCGGTCGAGGGCACCCTGGAATACGCCCCGCAGATCATCCACAGCATCGTGTCCGACACCCCCCGCGCGGTCTACGGCAACGTCCCCAACCACGGCCTCATCGACAACCTCCCCGCCGACTCGGTCGTCGAAGTCCCCTGCCTGGTCGACGCGTTGGGCGTCCAGCCGACCCGGATCGGCGCCCTGCCCCCGCAGTGCGCGGCCCTCAACAGCGCCTACGTCTCCGTCACCGACCTCGTGGTGCGTGCGGCCACGGACGGCGACCCCCGCCACATCAGGCACGCGGCGATGGCCGACCCAGCGACGGCGGCGGCACTGCCGGTCGAGCAGATCTGGAACCTGTGCGACGACCTCGTACGGGCGCACGGAGAACTGCTGCAACCGCAACTGCGGGCACTGCTGGGGCACTGACGGGCGTCCGGCGTTGGTGTGACCGCCCCCGGCCGCCCGGCGTGGGAACGGACGGGTGGCAACGGGGGTCCCACATCCTCGGTGCGGACGACCGGCGCCCGGCCGGTCATGCCCGTACGGAGGAACGCGGTGCCGAGACGTTCGACCAGCCTGAGGATTCTGATGGGGGCGGTACTGCTACCGCTCGCCCTGGTGTCGCCCGCGTGGGGCGGCACGGACCCTGCGCCGTCCCCGCCCGAGCCGCCGTCGACCCTGTGCGCGCCCGCGGGCACCCTGCACGGCGCACGCGGCCAGCATGCCGTCGTCAGCCTGTGCGCGGGCAGCGGTACTCCGACCATGGCGGTCTCGGCTCCCGCGGCCTGCGGACAGCTCAGGTCGACCGTCCGGTACGCGTGCCGTACTTCGGGCACCTGGACCGCCGAGCGTGACGGTGAGACGGTCGCGTCCGGCAAGCTCCCGGGATCGGGCGAGTACCCGGGGCCGGGGACGTACGACTTCACGGCCACCGTCCGCGTCCAGTCCACGCCCGAGGGCGTGGACCTGACGGGCACCGTGCACACCGAGCTGACCCTGACCGCGCCCAGGCCGAAGGTCACGCACGGCATCGAGGTGGACCGGAGCACGCTGCGGCCCGACTCCGTGACCACGTTGACGTACACGGTCCGCCGGCACAGCGACGAGGGCGACGGCAGCGCACGGTTCGGGCTCATCGCGGAGGAGGGCACGGGGGCGGAGCTGACCACGTCCGACGCCCGCTGTGTCAATCCGCTGGTCGGCAGCCACCCGTCGAAGGACCGGCTCCCGCACGCCCTGGACTGCGCGCTCACCGATCTCCAGCCGGGGCATCCGGCCACCGTGGTGGTCCGTGTCGCGCTCAAGTCCCGTTGTTCCACGGTGGTTTCGAAGCTGGGCTACTGGATGCCACAGGGGCAGGCGCTCTACACCGGGGGCATGTTGGCCGGGCCGACCGTGACCTGCGCCTAGGCCCTGTCGTCACATTCCCGTCTGCCTCGCGACGCCATGCACGCACTCTCGCCGCACCGGGCGCAGACCCACGTACAACCAGTACGAGGGTCTGCGCCCGGCACACCGAGAGCACGCACCTGACGCCGCGAGGCCGCCCGCCGGGCGACGACGGGAATGTGACGACAGGACCTAGAGCAGGTCGAGGGCCCGCTCCCAGCCGAACTCCGGCCGTCCACCGCCCTCTTGGGCCTCGCCGGAGTACGGCTCCCCGAACCGGACGCCCATCCAGCGCAGCCGGGCGAGGCTCGCCCGGTACGCGGGGTGGGCGGCCAACGCCTCGCCCACACAAGGGAGTACGACGGTCGGGACACCGAGGCCGTACGCCTCGCACAGGGTGCCGAGCGCGAGGGTGTCCGCCGTACCGGCCGCCCATTTGTTGATCGTGTTGAAGGTGGCGGGCGCGACGACCACGGCGTCCGGGGGCGGGAAGGGGCGCGGATCACCGGGGGTGCGCCACGCCGACCGTATCGGGCGCCCGGTCTGCGCCTCGACGGCGACCGTGTCGAAGAAACCGCCCATCGCGACCGGGGTCGCGATGACGCCGACCGCCCAGTCCCGCTTCTGCGCGGCGGTGATCAGCTTGCTGACGTCCGCGGCGATACCGGCGGCACAGACGACGACGTAGAGGAAGGCTTTCGAGTCCTGTTCGGTCACCCGGGGAGCCTACTGAAGCGGGAACGACCGCCCGCGCTCCGCTTCCGGCCGCGCCCCGAACACGCGCCGCTCCTTCTCCTCGATACGCAGGTCGTTGATGCTCGCCTCGCGCCGGGTCATCAGCCCGTGCTCGTCGAACTCCCACAACTCGTTGCCGTACGACCGCCACCACTGCCCGTCGGCGTCCCGGCACTCGTACTGGAAGCGGACCGCGATGCGGTTGCCGTCGAAGGCCCACAGGTCCTTGCGCAGCGCGTACTCGTGCTCGCGTGCCCACTTGGTGGTGAGGAACGCGGCGATCTCCGCACGGCCGGTGACGAAGGTGTCGCGGTTGCGCCAGACCGAGTCCTCCGAGTAGGCGAGCGCCACCCGGTGCGGGTCGCGGGTGTTCCAGGCGTCCTCCGCGGCCTGGACCTTCTGCGCGGCGGTCTCGCGGGTGAAGGGCGGCAGGGGCGGGCGGGCGTCAGCCATGGGGTGCCTCCTGGACGTAACAGTGGAGAACGTGCGTTCTCCGGGTGACTGCTAACGTAGAGAACGGTCGTTCTCGCGTCAAGGAGCAGCAGAGGAGTGAGGAGTGAGGAGTCGTTCCATGGACAGCGCAGTCGCCCGGGAGCAGGCGCTGGACGCCGCCGAGGAGCTGTTCTACGGCCGGGGCGTCCAGGCCGTCGGCATGGACGCGGTCCGTACCGCCTCCG
>Ga0307507_10013284_pt1 | contig 10019 bp, 12 predicted proteins | sample 7_EM_MG_FD_207223 | JGI IMG/M metagenome (GOLD analysis project Ga0307507, IMG submission 207223) | Populus trichocarpa ectomycorrhiza microbial communities from riparian zone in the Pacific Northwest, United States - 7_EM | ecosystem: Host-associated > Plants > Roots > Unclassified | place... | reverse complement strand
ACAAACACGCATGGATTTAATTTTCATTCTATAATTAATCTTAGAAGGTTTCCCATGGCTGTCAGTCCATGTTTTGCACGTCAAAAGCAAATCATAGGAACATGACAAACCAATTCATAGCATCTTACCAAATATTTACAAGGACTAAAGAAAATCAAATGAAACTTGAACAAAACTAGAACTATTAATTAAATCGAATGATTGAGAAATTTCATCCTTATAGATGCTGAAGGCTACGAACAATCAAAAAGGGGAATGCATTGACATTAAGCATAGAGATAAATTGGCAAGCAAATACGATAAAAAGAAAACAATCCTTAAATGATATTAAATTCAAACCTTGATTGCATTTTGAACACTTAGAAGATCTTCAAACTCAACAAAAGCATAGCAAACACCAACAACATCCTGCATGAATCAATTGCTATTTCAGCCACTGTGAACGTTACATGCCAATATATAGAGGAGAAGACAGAAGGTTCACCTTGCGATTCCTAACGAAAACACCATCAGGTTTGATTCTACCGAAGTGTTTAAACTCCTCCTCAATTTCTGCAGCAGTAACATCAGAGGGCAAGTTTCTCACATAGACAGATTTTGGTTCACCTGTATGGGAGGATGATCAAGAATCAACTTGATGCTTTCCAACTATGTTAATTGCTACAGGAATATGTTCTCCCAGGTTTCAAATATATAGAATGCAACACTGCAAATATAAATATCATTCAAGGGAAAAAAGTGATCAGCTACAAAAATCACTGTGCAGTGAGGAAAAATTGCCCAGGCAGTTGTGCTGCTGCCAACAAAATAGTTCGTGTTGAAAACTTCTCACAAAAACTTGCAAAATGTATAAAGATTGTGTGGCAATTAAACAAGAAATCAAGGTATTGTGTTTGCTGGCATTGAGCTCATCAACTCCTTCCAAGGCACCCGTCATATCCGGAGTTTAATTAGCTACAAAATTCAAAAGTTCCATCCAAAAGTAAAAAATGGTAGAATGCATAAATTAAGCAAGATCACTGAAAAATCCAGACAAGGGAGAACAATATCACCAGAGCACAGTAAGTCATGTTATAAGGATGAGCTTTTAAGATAGAATCACATGCTTGACCTTCGTCTACTCCAAAGCTTTCCTCTGTAGCCTCAACTCCAGTTTCTGTTGCATATGATACAGATTCTGGCTGCAGTGCAGTGGTTGTTGGCATATGATTCCAATCAGAAGTTGTAGGGGCACTCTTGTTAACAGGTGGCTGGGTGGCAACTGATGAAGAAGACGGCCCCTTGGAAACTAGTAGCTATCACATGTCCACCATCAGAAAAAATACAGATTAAAAGTTACTTTCCATGTCCCAGCAAGAATAAGTTAACAGCAAGAGATACCACAGGGAAAACATGAAAATAAAAACAACTATGTTCCTGTAATATTTTATGCAAATACTATCATCACCTTGATCTTTCACAACTTTTATGCCTAGCTTTGTATATTAAGAAGGCATCAACAAAGAGGCCTTCATCAGAATTGATTGTACTCAAATTTTAAAATAACCACTTCTAAATCATTTTAGATATGCCTTGTATGGCTAAAAACCAAAACCACAAAGATGCAGATGTGCATGCAAAACAAAACAAGAAACAAACACAAGCAAAGAATAGATGCCTACTATTGAAGCGTAAGTTTTCTTTTGAGGCTCTTCCATGGGTTCTTCTGGAGCAGCAGTTGGAAAATCTTGTCCAACATTTACAGCACTTTGAAATGAAGCAGGTGTTTCCACTACAGGAGTTTCATCTACTACAATTTCAGTCTCAAAGTCTTGTTGCTCTTGTTGCTCTGGGAGACTGTACTTGTCAACTGGATCATCATCTATGCGAACTGAGTTCACATATTCTCTAGCTTCTTCCTCCAAAACATAGTCAGAAACTGCCAAAACTCACAGATTAGACCAAATAATACAAGGCAGTATGTTGTAATATCAAATGACCCTCAGAAACTACAAACTGAGAGATTAAAAGTTCATTGACTTTAAAATTAACAAACAAGTGTACACACATACAATCCTGATTATTTTTTCAGTTAAACTATTAGATCCAAACTTATAAACTCCCCCCACCCTTTCACAGCTCAAACCAAAGCCCAAGGAGAAGCAGACAATGAAAAAAGGGAAATTTTTAATTCACCACACCAATATAAATTTAATACTTCACTGTACTCATCATCATCCTGTTACCTGGAGGCTCTGGAGGAGAGTGAGAAGAATCTAATTGTGCATCAAAAGTCTCGTCAGATGATACAGCCACTGGATGTTGCATGTACATGTTTTCAGATGGCCTGGGTGCTAGATTTTGTTGGTAAACAACTCCATCATCAACAAAGTGAAAGATATCGTTGAGAACAAAGTAACCTTTCTCCTGTGGAGCCAGGAAAAAGGTCTGAACAAATTTCCTTCTATTAACAAAATCCTTGGTCTTAACAGAACCAGACACCATAACCAGAACACCTCCATTCCACGACTCGAGCGAATTGATAGTCTTGATTTCAATAGCAGAAAAGTTTAAAGACATGACAAGCGCATGAATTTGCTGGAGAGAAATAAAGCAAAAACAATTCAATGAATAATTACAATAGGAGGAAAGACAGCACCATAATTGGTAAGAAAAATTTCCAAGCATAATAAATAAATATTCCCGTGCTCATTTTCAACACTGGTCATCCTACAAAAAACATTTACCCTCAACAACAAATTCACAATAATACATGTGTTTACTTCCATTCAACATACACAACATTTCTGCTATAAAAAAACAGAAACACTAAACAATTCAAAAAAGGTCGTGCCCGACAACCCCTGAATAAAAACGAAAAAAATAGACAAAAAAAGCCAGCGTATGCATCCATTGAAAGCAAAAAAAGATGAAAAATCTAAAAAAAAAAAAAAAGCAGCCACCCAGTAGAGTAATACAAGTGAAGTAGTGAACCCACTAAGGTACCAACTATTAAATATAAACAGTAAAGAAAACCCTTCATGGAAAGCTAAACGCACATCTACCCAAATCAAATCAGGTTCTACAAACAAACAAAAAACAAGTGTGGGCTTTTTATAGGAACAGCTCATGTCCATCAAAAAAAACAAAAGACCATGAAAATTCAAATCACCAAAAAACGAGAAGAGGTACCAGCATTGTGTTAGCAGAATCGGTAGAATGGGCATCGATACGAATGATGGTGCTGCCATCGGCATAGAATCGATGCACGAGATCTGGATGCTGTTGAAGTACCTGATAATACTGCCCAACAAAGTACGAACCAACCTAACGAGCCACACCCAAGAAACTATCCATCAAAATGAAGAGAAGATAGGGTTTTATAAGCATAAATATTTACAAGAAGAAATATGGAACCGTAAGTACGTACGTACCTGAACTGCTTTTACGGTTACCGGCGGTGGATATGGACTCGCCATTTTTATACTGAGTGATATTTAGCGAATCAGGGTTTATGATTGATGTTGGTGAGGAGAAGAAGTGAGTGAGAGAGAGCGAGAGGATTTTATTAGGGTTTTGAGATAGATATGTTACTGATTTTGATTCAAGAAGATTAGATTGGATAGATAGATCTGTGGAGAGAGAGAGATATAGGGATGACCGCAGGAAATCATAGATGTACACTTTGAGCCGTCGCGACCGTTCATCCTATGTGTAGGATGAGTACATGTGTTTTGGTTTGGGTTTTTGTGCCCGTTTACCGCTAAAGTAATTTTCAGTTTTTTTTAAGAAAACAAATTAAAAAATTCTTTTTTAAAATTAATATTTTTTAGATATATTTTTTTTATAGTTTTAAAATACTATATTAAAAAATAAAAAAAATGTTGAAATGCATTTTTTAATTAAAAAACACTCTTACATCCATTACAATTTTTGTATTGATTATTGCTGTTTCTTGTGCTTACAATTTTTATTTGGTTTTTTTCTATGGTTGAGAAATAAATTTGAATTTACAAATTTGTTAATTAACATGACTTATATTTTAAGTAAACTTGTTTATTATAACAGGTTAATTTAATTAATTTACATCATGTTAGAATATAATTGTAAACTGTAGGTGATTTTGCGCTTAAAATTTTTATTTGGTTTTTTCAAGTGAAGATTTAAATATTGTAATATTCATTGTTTTCAAAATACTTTTTATTTAAAAATACACTGAAATAATTTTTTTTATTTTTTAAAATTTATTTAATCATCAATCTGAAAATATAAAAAACAAAGATTAAAGCAAAAAAAGTTCAATAAACATGCTCTAAATTTGAAATCAAAACCTAATTACCACGTGATCGCCATGTGCTATTATTAAAATAGATTAATTATATTAATTTAAATTGTGCTAGAAAACAATTGCAAGCTTCGAACGACCAGCTTATCAATTTATCATGCCATAGTATTTTATTTTATTTCTTACAAAATATCTGGTGTAATTTCAAACTTTATAGCTTTTCAAGACAGGTTTCGAAAATTTTAAAATCGGGATCATATGAACCAAATCAGAGAGATTTCAATCGATATTTCGAGCACAGCAGTGCTATGTCCTGACGATGGAGTGAGCACGGCCGAGCCGACTAAAATCACTCCAGTTACTCTTGCACTGCTAGCACAGCCACTATCAACTGAACTTGTGGTGTGAACCAAGAACGTAAGAAGCAGAATCTACTAAAGAATGCCTAAGAATGGCAAAAGATTTAATCATTCACTGAAGAACAACTGCTACCATTGCACCTACAAGTTTACTCTCTCATCTTCCTCTCCCTTGTGTGCATTCTTGCTTACACCATGCTGTCTGTGGTTCCGGGAAAAAACCCCAAGTTACAAATAGATTCGGCAAAGATAAATTACACGCAGGAAGTTCCTGCCAGATCAGTAGTAAGTCCCGTAGTAAGGTTGTGGAGCAGCAGCGGGCTGCTGAGGCTGAGTCAATGGTGCCGCAGCTGTGGGTTGTGCATAACTTTGTTGAGGGAAGGCCTGCTGAGATCAGAAAAACACTGTCAGCAGTAGAAACAGTAGGATGTTTGAAAAGCAGTTTTTCCATTCCAGCAGTATCCCTGATAACAATAGACGAGTGTACAACACAGAGGCTACTGAAAAAAGGTATACCCAGGCCCGTTGAGAACGTAAACAAAGTTCAATGACACAGGATATGACACTTGCAAAGAAACTTGAAGGTAGACGATGTCAATTTGTCTGGACTATTAAAGTTGAACGTGAATCCATGCCGAAAAGGCAGCAACATAACGCAAATGACCTTCAAAGTCCAGATCGAAGTTACTGTAGACAAGCAGGGTAAACAATAAAAAATGAACTCTCGATCATGCCTATAGTTGTGTAGCCAAATAACAGGAGGCGAGGTCGAAAGCGATGGTAATGAAGTGTCTCCTAATAGGATTATGTAACAACCCACTGTTTAACTTATTTGAATTTTGATGGGACAAGGAAAGACAGGACCTTAATCCCTTCCATGCCCAAATAATAAAACAAGTAATTACTAGCACTAGTATCACTGATTGAAACAACAAACGAATTACAAGGCGAAAAGAGTAAGAAAAAAGTGAAGAAAAAGAACATGCAACAATATAACATGAATTCAAAACATAGTTAAATGGAAACCTGGGCAGGATAGGTAGGAGGATAGCCACCATAAGCTGCACCTTGTGCAACTGATGTAGGAGCTTGGGGATTCGGGTAGCTGCCTCCATAACCACTATATGCGCCATATGCAGCCTATTTACATGAAAATTATTTGAAAGATCACTTTCTTGAGGTAAACTATAATACTGCTTGCAAAAAACTTTCTTAAATGATTGGAGACGAGAGTTCATTATCAAATTACTGTGTCCTTGAGTTAAAACTTCAATAAAACCATCGAGAAAAGGCAGCTTACTTGTTGGTTATAGCCTGGAGCCCACTGTTGAGTCTGTACTTGGGTAGCCGGTGGCCAAGCTTGAGGCTGTACACCATAACCAGCTGTCCATTGGTTCTGTGCACTTGCATATGCACCCATCAGAGACTGTGCAGGTGAAGTTGCATCAGGGTAAGGTTTGGCCATTTTTGCCTTGTCTGAAGCTAGGTAATCCTCCGCGTGGCGCTTTTTCAACTCTGACTTGCTCCTGTGGGGTAAGAAGAACTTGGCATGCCGATCAGCAGCCTTCTTTATAGATTGAGCATCTCCAAATATACCTAAAAACTGAAGGAGCAAAAACCAACAAAAACATAAAAGAGATGTGATGAGAAATGTAACTAGGCTCAGCCCATTCCAACACCAGAATTCTCAGCTCTGACACTCATTATCTTTTAAGGACAGTCATTGGCCAAAACATATGCAAAATTGAAATCAAGACAACGTATACTCATTGTGCAGCAACTGAACTAGAGTATGCTTCAATAAAATAATAAATATAGAACAGTATTCTAGATTATATAACAGAAGGAAGTCTGTAGTTTGACAAAATGAAAACCAAATTAGATTACAGAGTCTATTTATATCTCCTTAACATACACCACAATACCACAAAGAACCACTTAACATCCTCTTCAACAGAATAGTGGAACACTAATTTCTAACACAGGAGGACTCATATCAATGGAGTGAGATTCTACATGGCAGCATGAAGTCGTATAACTGTTAACAATAAGGCTAACTGCAAGCAAAACATCTGATTAAATTCTTGTATCAGAAGAGATAAAAACAGAAAAGAAAAATATAGACTACCTCCAAGAAAATGCAGGATAGTTCTTCCCTCTCAGCAGCACTAGCAGCATTGACGCTGTCTGAGCTGGGCAAAATGAACTTATCTACCAGTGAATCAAGATAATCAATTCGCTTTGGAAGTGGCAGAAATGTCTCAAAATGTATCAGAGCCTGCATATAAATGGAACAACAGACAGCATGTTAGTGCGCCAGGAGATCAATGTAGAAGTTATAGCTGAAAAAAGTTAGTGTTTTCATGCTTATATCAGTGTTGTCAAAGGTGAAAGGCGCTAAAAGGCAACAAGCCTGTAAAATGCCCAAAGCGCTAGGCGCGCGCTAACCAAGGCGATATGCTATAAATTAAAATATGTATATTATATTATATAAATCTAAAATATATATCTTCCCGATTAAGATTAGATCACTAGAAAATCAAAACAAAATATAAAATACCATAACATTAAAAAGCAAATATAAAATACCATAACATAGTCATATAAAGTTATATTTTCACCCTTAAAACAAAATAAGATAATTTAAAGTAGTACGTAGCCAAATAGATTAAAAAGCAAAATTAAATATCATCATTATTATTAATTAATCTTCAAAACCATCTCGATCTATGCTTTCCTCTCCTTCACTTGAATCCTCCATATCCTCCATTTCATGATTATAATCGAAATCCTTATCTTTCAAACTATATTGCACTTGTTTAGAAAAAAATTAAAGTATTAGCTGTACAGAAGTGTTGTTCTTCAACTCCCACTGTAGAAAAAAGAAAGTGTAGTTGGTGTTTCTCTAAGTGTCCTTCAATGTCTGTTTGTTTCCCACTTTAATGATATTTTTTTTACCCTAATCTTTGTTTTTTACAAAAATACCCCCAAGTTGTTTCTTGTGGTAAATTAAAAAAAATAGACAAATAGGTCAAAACATAAATCATTTAAAAAAAGACCCAACAGAAAAGGAAGAACTTCAAGCAGGCGCTAGCCTTAGCGCCTTGCACCCTCTCACAAGACGCTCACCTAGGCAGCGCCTCATTGAAATCCAACGCCTGAGGCTACTAAAGGTGCTAGGGCCTCACCTCGCCTGGAGCACCTCTTGACAACACTGGCTTATATATATATATATATATATATATAGAGAGAGAGAGAGAGAGAGAGAGCAAACCTCGAGAAGTGGTTTTGAATATTGGGCATTCTCAAGTCCTTCTAATAGAATCTCCCTGGCTTTCTCTACATTGTTTGATGCCTGCATTAGAAAGAAAGCATTGTAGAGAATGAAAATTTCAAAATACTGGCCCGAGACATCAGGCATTTAGAATAATAGGTAAAGAGAAGAGAACAACTGGCATGTAAGGCAATCATTTCTGAAGTTATACACAATCATTAGAAGCAGAAGTTTTAAGAAAAAAAAAGGATAAAGGCCTCACAATGTGCACAGCAAATATGGACCTACCAAATATACGAATCGAGCATATTGTGCATACAATGCTGGCAACACTTGTGAATGCTCTTTTCCCTTTTCAATGGCTATGGCCTGTTCATACAAGGAGAAGGCATCTTCAAGATTCCCCTGGGTAGGAGAAATGGCTAAGTCAGAACATGTGGCATCTCAATCAAAATTGACAGGACCTAAGACTTGCTAAAACTATCTTACCAATCGATGCTCCATGTTTGCATGCTTAATAATTGCTTCAAGAAGACCAGGTGCAATTTCAGCATGTACAACTTGGTAAGCAGCTCGAGCACCAGATACATCTCCATTTTGCTCTTTGAGACGGGCAGCAAAAATGTGAATCTCTGGTTGTCTCTGTTAGATATTCAGTTGATAAAGTTAAAAGCATAACTATGAAAGTTGGCAAAGTTATGTAAGGGACAAAGCAAACAACACTGCTAACATGCAGCCATGCAAGCTTGTTTTGATCAATGTATTAGACAAATAGCATGGTTCAACATTCAGGTTTGTACAAGAAACATAAAAGCAGAATCAACTCCTTGTGGTGATTACCAAAAGTTTACCATGACATTCAATTGAACTAGAAACAACAGATAATACAAAGTGAAAGAACAAGTCTCAAAAACTTCATACCTTGACAAATACTTGAGTTGCACGAGCAAGAGCATTATTTGCAAGATCCATGTTCCCAGTGGCTTCCATGCACAAGACATAGCGTATCCAATACTCGGTATAATTAGCACATGCAATTACACATCTTTCATATAGCTTGACCACCTGACTCAAGAAAACATGTCATCACGGTCTAGAAGGTACAACTGAATCCATCAACTTATTAACAAAAGGAAATGCACAAAGCACAAAGGAGCTATGCATAAGAAATACTCCATTGGGGAACAAAAAGGCCCCTCAAATACGAAAGGAGGGACCCTCCTTGCCTGACAGAAGATGGTTAGGAAGGCAAGAAGATACCTGCATGCATAACATATGAATTTTAAGAATAATAAAATTTGATCACATACAGGAACCTAGTCCACTGACAAACGAGGGTTTGAAGTACTTAGCCTCATAGAAACCAAATCGAAGGCCCATGCTTTAGTCTCAGTTCAATTTCCCGTTAAAAATGTTGCTTCATCCAATGGTTTAGCCAATGAAGCATATGATGCAGCAGATATTATTTAACTGTAAGCCAACGTATAACAAGGTACAGCTAAAAACTAAAAACCAAAAAGATCAATGAACAACAGTAAACAAACCCAAATACCTTATTAAAGTCATCCTCTCTTTCTATATCATCCAGATAGTTATGCCAGTTTTCGAGCTCTGCAACATTAAGGGGCCGCACATGAAAGTAGGGCCTCCTAATAGCATTTTCAAAGTCAAAGATCTTATTATCGAACTCTTTAGCTTTCTTGTATATTTCCTCTCTAATGGCGATATACTTCTCCAACTCCTCTGCTTCTGTTAAGCCAGCATTTACAGGTTTAGAAGGCTGTTCAGCTGCATCAGGATGAACCTCTCCCTCGTCTGCTTGGCTTCTATCCTCCGAAAGTACAGGTGCTACAGCAGCAGCTTCCTCAGCAGTCTTTAATTCTGACAAAGGCCGGCTTGCAGCAAAAGCCTTAAATCTGAAAACCAACAAAAAGAATATATATAAAACTACAAAAATATCATGCTGCACAACAACAAAAAAAAAGATGTCATGCTTGTGTCGTGTATCTGCATTCAACATTCTTATTTAAGCATCGCTTCTCATTTTTTATTTTTCTTTTTACAAGCCAAAAAACCTTGTCAAAGAGCACAAAGGTGAAATCCATGTTAAGAAACAAAGCAG
>Ga0307507_10013283_pt1 | contig 10019 bp, 15 predicted proteins | sample 7_EM_MG_FD_207223 | JGI IMG/M metagenome (GOLD analysis project Ga0307507, IMG submission 207223) | Populus trichocarpa ectomycorrhiza microbial communities from riparian zone in the Pacific Northwest, United States - 7_EM | ecosystem: Host-associated > Plants > Roots > Unclassified | place... | reverse complement strand
CAGAATTTGGCAGGCGTGGTCGTCTTGAACGGTGACGATTCGGGTTAGGTGAAGATGAGCCTTCGTGGTGTGCCCGTATGCGACCACCAACGTCTAACAGGATGCTTCCGCGCTCAGAGCCGTATGCAGGAGGTGGAGCTAATGTGCCAATAGACGGCGCCAGACCCCATTTCTTGACATTAGCTTCGATAAATACGAAGCCTGCCTGTCCTAGATTGACATGTACACTACAAGGGCCATCTGCACCAATCGTAGGGAAAAGGTTCCAACGGGTCAAACCAGTGAAAGCATCTTCCATCTTGCGGCCGTTGCGAGTGAAGAACACAGTGCCGTTTCGGGGACGATAACCAACACCCAGGACATCACCCTCCTTGAGAGCTGGGCCGAAAGGGGATATGGTAAAGGGGAAGTTGTGAGATCGGTCGCCACTAGAGTGGTAGGCCACGGAGTAACGATTGAGACCAGGAAGGCGGAACGGCGGATATGGTTTGGTTGCCAGTCCAACCGCGACGTTCGTCGTTTCTGGTAGATCAAACATTTTCACCTCCCAGTAGTAGACTTCATTGAGTTTTGGAAGAGGAAGATTTGACTGGACACAAGAAGAGGAAGCGGGGTCTGGAAGGAAAGTGATCTCTGTCCGGGCGTGGACCAGCAAGGAGTTGACGGTTTCAAAATCTGGTTCGAAAGACCAGGCGGATACACCTTTTTCCTGAATGGAGAGGAACTGGGATAGGGTGATGTCTGTAGGTTGGGAGTTTGGGGGATATTGAACCTGGAATTCTGTGAAAGAAGATTGAGAGGTGGGCGGTGCAGCAGGTGGGACGGGGGGGTTACCTTTTGCTCTGAGATAGGTTCTCGATGAGAGTTCGGAAGCGTCTTCGAGCCAGCGGGCCTCGATGTTCTCGAAACCGCCGTCACCTTGTATGAGCTCTTCGCGGGACATGTCGACGGGGCCATCGGGGTCTCTGAGGACGATGCCTCTGCGACGGCGGACAATGAGGACGCAGATGAGGAAGGCAAGGAGGAGGAAGAGGAAGGTGGAGAGAATGACGAGGAGAGGGAGGAGAACGAGCAGCGCATCCGGGTGAGAGCGACGGCCGTCGTCGTCGAACATGAGGAACAGAAACAAGGGCGGGTGTGACGGGCGGAGTGTGACGGTGTAACGGCGATAATCTTGAATGCAGGCCAGGAGGACACGAAAGCGGGCGGGGTCGCATCTCCCGCCGTATGCGACGAGGGAAAGCCACGACGGCGCGCTCGCTGGCATCCGCACCTTCCTCAAGAACCACACATCGTACGATGCCTTCCCCGTCTCCTTTCGCCTCATCGTCCTCGACACCCAGCTCAGTGTGAAGAAGGCTCTCCAGTGTCTCCTCCTCAACGGCGTCGTCTCTGCCCCCCTCTGGAACAGCGAGCGCTCTGTCTTCGCCGGAATGCTCACCGTGCTCGACATCATCCACCTCATTCAATACTACTACCGCACCGCATCCTACGATTACGCCACGACAGATGTGGAAACATTCCGCCTTGAGTCTCTACGAGGCATGTCCCCACCCTCTTTCATATTCCCCCTCCTCACCTTGTCTAGACATCGAAAAGGAACTTGGTGTAGCTCAGCCTCCTCTCGTCAACGAACATCCAAACAGCACCCTCTATGATGCCGCAAAGAAGCTCATCCAAACCCATGCTCGCCGCTTGCCCCTGCTCGACAGGGACACCGCCACGAACCATGAAGTCATTGTCTCCGTCCTCACTCAGTATCGTCTCCTCAAATTTATCGCAATCAACGTCAGCTCCTGCTTTTTCCCTCTCTTGTCCCGATCCTTATCCCTTCTAGTGCAATAAAGAGATCCAACAGCTCAATGTCCCCCTTCGCAGTCTCAAGATCGGGACCTATGTCTCAGCTCAGGGGCATCTCGAAAACCGGTACTACCCAATCGCTACTGCGACTCTAAACACCCCTGTGTTCGATGTGGTTCACATGTTTTCAGAACGCTCTATCTCTGCCGTTCCCATTATCGACGAAGAAGGCGTAGTCGTCAACCTCTACGAGACTGTAGACGTCATTGTCCGTACTATTTTATCTTTTGTCTTGTGCTGGCTTCACCTTGTGCATCAGACCTTGGTCAGGCTCGGAGCTTATCAGTCACTGGACTTGAAAATTTCAGAAGCACTGAACCAACGATCACCCGATTTCCCTGGAGTCGTCGTTTGCTCGCCTTCAGATTCGCTAGGTACATTCCTTCAGCTTCTGAAAATGCGTCGAGTGCACAGATTGGTTGTCGTGGAAGGCGAGGTAAGCAGATTCGTTCGCCGGCGAACTCACTTCAATTACCGTTATAGGAAGAGGAAAGGAGAGGCGGCAAGAGAGGTCGCCTCATGGGTATCATCACGCTCAGCGACATCCTTCGCTACATCATCGGTAGGGCCCAGATTGGCGACATCAATGAGGTCGCCCAGGAAGTCAAGAAGTCCACTTCGGATCCTACCTTGAAGAAGAGCTCGCGAAGTATGTGATGGATGGAAACATCCTTGTCTATATCGACTAACGACTTGGAATATGTTGTATGATCTGTATCAATGTTACCCACAGTGCCAATCTATTTACTGAGGAACAAAACCAAAGCACTCGATAAGCTGGCATGAATTCGTCGATTTCCGACACCCGTTTCCTTTTTTGTGTCTCGCCAGCTCTCTGTCGAAGGTTCACTCGGAGTTGGATACGCCAGGGCGTCTGCGGTGAGGTAATTATTCAAAGGACGAAGGTGCGTATTGACTTGCGTGGCTTGGGATGAGACAGGCAGTCGGTGAAGAAGTTGGTTTCATGTTTCTGGACATAGCCAGAACCTAGCTCCCTTGCGATGATGGTAACCAACCCGCTGATTGCACAGGTTTCGGATCTGGGATGGATTGTTATGGCGTTGGGTCGTCATGCCATTGCCAGTGGAATAGATTCGTTCCGAGTCCACAGTCAGTCCAGCGGTGCCATTGACGATGAAACACATAGTCTTGACCCTGTATAAATGAAGTTGAGACGCTGGACCCACCCTACTCTTTCTTTCCCGTCCTCTCGTCGCTAATTCCGTCATGCTGATTGCGTGGTACCACAATATTATGTGCATCCTATCGATAATATCATTCATACTCCTCTGGATTGCTATCAATAGTCCCAGTCATGGAATTCCACAGTATTCACTACTTTCCGTCACATCCGGTGAGTCTGGACCAAACATTTGGTTGGGTTTAGGTGGTGAGCACTGTTGGCCTCTTCCATTCACAGAATCTGACCTACGTCAGTGTCTTGTGTGCGGTTGAACAAAAATACGACGACCACCTGCAGCGATTTTGCGTTTGATCCAAAATACAGTAAGGGTTTTTTGATATCCGTGAGTGGAGTTAACCGTATGCCTTTAGATTTCTCAGCCATAAGCGATGCACCGGTTTTCGTGCTTGAGGCGCCACCCGGGATCCTTAGAGTCTTAATTCTTTTTTCCGCTGTCCTCACGACCATCCTCATGATATTTGTCGTGCTCGGGCTCATTCTTTTCAAGTTTTTCGACAATTTTGAAGTGTATAACAAATTGCTTCCATATCTTGTATACTTTGTGCCATTTATCATCCTTATCGGTATGGCCTCCGCCTCACTATCCTGTTCATAATCATTTATTCTCTTGCAGGTGCCTTGAGCTTCTGGGCTTCGCAGATGTATTTTGAAAAGACTGCTCTAAACTTCAATGAGATTGCGGGACTTCTGGGACGCTCCGATCTCCATGCAACCACTGGCCCGGGTTTTTTATGTGAGTCTCAGAGCATGCCGAATATTTGACATCTCATTTGTGTTAGGTGCTTATATTGCCTACGGGTTGATGGTTTTTCCTTGGCTCGTGGCAGGGCTAGAAAGGGACCTCAGAAAGGATGAACCTCCAAAGAAAGAGGAGCCTACAGAAGAAAAGCAACCGGACTCTCCGCCTCCGCCTCCGCCTCCTACTTTGGTCCTGGATAAAATAATGTCGGACCCGAACTTCAAGTCTCATGCCAGTGAACATCTCCGTATGATTCAGAACCGTATTCCACCATACAACGTTTTAACCGAGGAAGATGTGGATTATATTATGAGAGAGGTTGAGGCAAGAGGACTAAAAGTAGACGGACAACGTAAACGAGACGGAGACGACAATAGTGTTAGAGGTACAAGCCCAGGCGGTACTCAGCCTACAGGACACGCAAACGGTACTCAGCCTACAGGCACAAACGGTACTCAGCCTACAACAAACGGTACTCAGCCTCCTCCTAATGACAACAACGTGATCGGGGCAATAGATAGCATGGCTACTCAGGAAATATATGTCGCTCCGCCTGGGAAATGAGCACATTCCAATATTTATTTCTTACATAACCTTCTCTCATCTCACCATGTTCACTGCAATCCAAGATATTTTCATCCGTGACTACGAGCCGCGTCATACTCCCAAAACCCATATAGTGTACAGGATCGATATTCAGGCTCATGTCCGATCCTGGCAGATGTGGCGACGATACTCGGAATTTGACGACCTTCATACCGAGCTTAGAAAATCTACTGGTTCACCCCCTCCTATGGATCTTCCTCCGAAACATGCTTTCAAATCACTGCCGTTTGTGCATATGGACCATAATGAATTGGATGAAAGGAGACAGGGCTTGGAATCGTATTTGAGAGCAATCCTCAGTGCCAAGGATGACAGGTGGAGAGAGGCGTATGCTTTCCGGGAGTTCCTTGGAGTGCCTGTTGGCAGACAACCCTTAGGTGCTAGACCAAGTCAAGGCATTTCCCCTCAATTCACATCTTCCACCTGGTTGGATGAGCATACCGACCTTCAATCACGACTCAGGGATGTTTGGGCGGATATCCATAAACGCGACGCACTCTCCAGCCAAGGAGACGCCGTGGGGGCTCATAAATCTAATCTCGCTGCCAAATCTAAACTTGCCAGTGTGTTATCGCGGATTGGGGTGCTAGGTAAAGGATTGCAGGAATTAGGGATGGCTGGGTTGCGTGAAGGGGAGTTGCAGAGGAGGACAGATATGGTCGCCAGGTTACAGGACGATTGCGAGAAATTGAGCAGGGTTGCGTCTGTGGCAAGGCAGACGACCCAGAAACCGGACCAAGAGGCGTTGCTGGGTTTTTCGGCGGCGAAACCAGCGAGAAGGGTGTTCGGAGCGGCGCCAGAGGAGACAGAGGTTACTCGGCCATTGGATAACGTTGGCTTGCTTAGTCTGCAACAAGAACAGATCGAACAGCAAGACAACCAGCTCGCTCAGCTGACGACAATCCTTCAGCGCCAGAGACAACTCGGAGAAGCCATCAATGCAGAGGTTGTGTCCCAGATAGAATTGCTTGACGATCTATCGAATGAAGTGGACAATGTTGGGGCGAAATTGCATGTTGCCAAGACACAAATGAACAAACTGTCATGAATTTTATATAGAAATATCCTATTCTATGGGGTCTATCGACTGGTCGGGAGATTTCGTCAATAATTTACCAATTCCCTGATGAAATCTTAATAAACCGAAAGAATTAGAGACAACATGTTTACACACCTCGAAACAAGATATCATCAGACCACAGGCAGGAGCAATTTTAACGATGCGGGGCGTAATACCAGTGTATAAGGCTGAAGGTCCTTCGGTCGCGATGACGTGAAATATGAGGGGTATTGTCTTGGGTATGGGTGCATTAGTCGGCGACATGAGAAGAGCCTGCCGCCGCGTTTTGAGGACATCAAATGGTGATGTTAGTAGTGCTGCCGATGACCCACTAATAGCACCGCTCAAGAAAGTGACCGAAACACCTTCGTACCCTCGTCGAGTGAAGTTTCTTTTCCAAGCCTCGTAACTTGCCCAGTAGAAGCCTGAGAACGTGGAATCGCGCCACAGGGTGGCACTTAGGCCACGCCACAGCGAGAAAACTCCTCGCAGTTGAATGAGCATTCGTATTGAAGATAGGACAGACCGAAGTGTGTGTGGTTGTCCAGGAGATGGAGGAGTTGACTGCAGATTTGTTCGCACTAGTTCAAGAGGCGAAGCAATGGTGGAGATAACGGATCGGGCAGCGACACCGGCAACCAGAGGGATGAGAGCTGGCGATGATATTAGAGGCGGAAGGACTTTGTTGAGAAGGTGATCATAGGTCAGGATATAGGACGTTGAGGAAGGAACCCCGATAAATCTGAATCGATTTACATTTCTGGGTTTAGGACGCAAAGCAAGGTACTTACAGAGAGGTACCAACGCCCTTCCATAGTCCAGGAAAGCCTTCTGCTTTCCACACATGTCGAAACGCATCAAAGGCACCATTTACTCGTTCGGCTTTCCATACACCTGCCTTCCAAACACATACGACCTCTGTTGGAATTGACCTAACAGCAAATGAGGACATGTTCCGTACGCAACCTGCTGCATTCGTAGGTTGGCAACAGGCATTAAGAGGTGGACGAGGAAAGAGCAGACGTTCTTTAAGAGGCTGAGTCTGCAGCCGAGTCTTGACTACATCGAATGGTGTCACTGAAGAACGTAAACAAGAATCCTTCAGCAATGTAATAGGCATTCTCACTGGTCAACGCTGTCAGCGTCGAGCCCGTGGCCGCTGCTACGAGTTTTGCATGGAATGACTCCATGTAATTTGTGGTGAGGATCGTTGTGACAGGTCATGTGCTTCCATCCGAAAAAAAAAAACTCTTTTAAACTCTGTCTTATTCTTCACATTTTCTCGTCAAACGCCCCAGTTTCTCGAACTCTACAGCGCTTGTCTATCAATCAATTCTTTTTAAGGGTTGATTTTTCCTATCAGCTATGAGTGCCGAAGGGTCGTCCTTGACCGGACCTGCGTTGCTTTCGTCGAGAGCTGCGCTCTCTGCAGCTCTGGCTGAGCAGTCCAACCACGGTCCCACTGACGAAGAACTTGTCGAGTCTGGACACATCCAAGAGGTTGATATGCAAGGCCAAGCAGAGACTATCAGAACTGTCTTTAGTGATCCTAACAATTTCAATGTCAAAGTCCGTATCATCTAACTTATCCTCATGCATCTCTAATGGTCAACTTGCGCCGCTCCAGCACCCGCTTTATTCTGCATGGACACTTTGGTTTGATTCACCCATGACAAAGGGCCGCAATTTACCTCAGACCCCCGTATCCGCAATGCCTCAGACCCCGGTACTTCAGACTCCCAACGTCAGTACTACCGCTCAAGGGTGGATGGAGGATATAAAACGAGTGATCAGCTTTGACAGCGTTGAGGAGTTTTGGGGGTATGCCAACATGCCTCGCTCTTGATTGTGATTGTGCTGATGGCCAACATCAGATTGTATAATAATATTATTCCGCCGTCCCAACTGCCTCAGAAGGCAAATTACTATTTGTTCAAGGTGTGTGACCTGGACCCGTAATAACTTACAGGCTGTGTCTCACAAGTTGTCTCACAGGAAGGCATCATCCCAGCTTGGGAGGATGAAGCAAATAAAGATGGGGGTAAATGGAGTATACAGTTGCCCAAGGATAAAAACCGTCCTCAAGTTGATCGGATGTGGCTTTATACGGTATTTTCAGCAACATATATAGCTTTAAGTTACTGACGATTAGATTGTTAAAGATGCTCGCTGCGATCGGGGAGACATTCGACCCATTACCGACGCTCCCAGATGGTAGTCCTGCGACATCGCTGATCACAGGAGTTATCGTCTCTACACGTCCACAGTTCTATCGGCTTTCGATATGGACAAGACTTGCGCCAACTGGCAGTGACGAAGATGTGGCTTTACGAGAAAGAATTGAAGGAGTCGGAAAACACTTCAAGGTCAATGTCCTTGGATATCCCGAGAATGCTCGATTGGGCGGCCCACTCTCAACCGAAGTCGAGTTTTTGTCGCACAAGGACGGCGAAAAGAAGGGGAAGCAAGCCAAGAAGATCATCGTGTAGCATAGGAAGTTGTGCTCTGTTTGTGCATGTGTTCGATACCGATATAACTATATAAATGCTAATCTCCCATGTTGTCAGTCTCTGTTGACCACAATGCCCGTTCCAGGTTTTTTCGCATCTTTCGCAGATAAGGCTCAGACTGCTATCAATGCTACACCTCTCGCTGGACATCTTCCAAATGTTGGGAATCCACGTCCATCTAGCCCAGACACAGCTTCGCAACCATCTGCAAACCAGGCTGCTGCGCAGGGTGGAGGTAAATCCCTTGCCTTAGAAAATATTTCATATCAATTCCGAAATCTTCAGCAACAATATTCGTATGTTTTTTATTCTGCAGTCATTGATTCGTATTAACTGTTTCCAGTACTACAACCCCGGTACAGAGAATCATTACCCTTGAAAAGGGGTTATCGATCGATTTTGAAAATCTTTCCCGTGAGGCAAAGTCCCAGAGTAAAGAACTTTACACGTGGGGACAGTCTGAGGCTGAAGATCTCAAGGATGGTATGCCATCTGGTCTCTTATCAATATATCTCCTATCTAAATCGATCTCAGTCAGCGACCGCATCGCATATCTCAACTTTGTACAAGGTTCTCTTGCTGCTTCTGTTGCAAGCAAGCTGGATAATGCTCGTGCACCTCTCAAATTGTTACGCGGTGCAGAGGCGACCCTTCAACCCAAGAGAAATATTCGTACTGGCATGCAAACTGCGATTGGTCGTTTGGAAAGCGAGCAAGTGAAGGGTAATGACAGAAAAATTGCAGAATTGCGGGAATCTCTCAAAAAGGCAGAAGCGGAAGATGAGGGGTTGGAAAAAGAACTTGAGTTATTAAAGAGGAAAGCATTGAGGGAGAGCGAGCAGATTAAATGGGACGCCCTCAGAGAGGTATGTATGCGCTTTTCAGAATTACTGGTTTTAACAGTTTTAATTCAGTATGGCGAAAAACTCGTTCTCCTCTCCCAAGCTGCAACGCCTATTATTAAGGTTTTACCGACTATTCCACCTTCTATTAACAACCCCTATACTGGCCGTGACACGACTGGGGCTGTTCGTGCATCCCTCCAACGCGCTCTTGACAATTACCAGACTGGTCATGTTCATCTTCCACCGCAGCCGGCTCCTGGCGATCTTTCCAGATCAGACACCCAAAGTTTCGGCGAGAGCCACGCTAGTGAGCTTTCTAGCATCTATGAAGAAGGCCCTCTTGCTGCCGCTCATTTCACCCCCCCGAAAACTGAAGAAACTAACCCTCCTGTGATCAATCCTCAGGTCTTGAATCAGTCTCCTGCCCAACTCCCTACGACCCCTGCTTCAGCAGGCATACCAGTTGTTGCAGCAGTCTCGAAAGCAGAATCATCTCCTTCGATTTTGCCGCCCGCCGTCACACCAACAGTCGCCGAGACCGGAATTCCCGTGATTGCCGGACCAGGGGGCACAGAACCAGCAAGTGGATCCCTGCATGACATCAGGGCTGGATCACCAACTCCTGCTGCTCCCGTTCCTGTCGCCACTCCCGCTGCTCCAAAGCACGAGACTGCTGAAGAGGAAAAGAGGCGGTTGGCGTCCTTATATTCTCCGCCAGTGCAATCCACACCTTCAACATCCAGTCCAGCTCCTGCACCAGCGACTATCTCTACCCCGGTTACTTCTTCAACCGGAGGCCAGCCTCAGCGTTATGAGAGTGCAGAAGATGAGAAAAAGAGACTCGAGCGAGAGGAACGTGAAAAGATTCTGCGCAGAAATGCTCCTCCCGATGTCCCAGCCAAGGATGAAGAGGAACTTCCTCCGTACCAGGAGCCAGGATTGTAAAGGTGCTGTGAAGTATATTCTCAACTGTCTTGAATAATGAAAGTGGACTATTTGGGAGCATTGTAAATTTTATCTCTCGTCGTTCCCAATTGAATTGTAAATAAATACAAATGTAATAGGTCAGTAAAGAAATCTTTATGCTTTTGCAGTCAATCTCCGAGTCTCCTGAGGTGTAAGGTGCAGAATAATAGAGAGCACTTTCACGAGCTGGGGCTGAAAAAAAAGTGGATCAGTATTTTTCTAGATACTC
>Ga0307507_10013282_pt1 | contig 10020 bp, 6 predicted proteins | sample 7_EM_MG_FD_207223 | JGI IMG/M metagenome (GOLD analysis project Ga0307507, IMG submission 207223) | Populus trichocarpa ectomycorrhiza microbial communities from riparian zone in the Pacific Northwest, United States - 7_EM | ecosystem: Host-associated > Plants > Roots > Unclassified | place... | reverse complement strand
GATTTGGATTTGTGGATGGAGGTATGATCGTCCAGTGGACCCGATAAAAATCAGGTATACGGGCTCTCCAACACTACGGCCGAGAACTTGCGGGCGGCCCGTAGTATCTCAACCGTCAGGAGCTCCCAATCAGTATCAAGCACCTAGTCTGAGGAGTTTATAGCCTTGAAACAACAATACGCTCAACTCTCGGCGAATTACAACACCTCCACCACATGATCATGGACATTAGATCAAAGATGGGTGATGATATATGTATGCCTCTTTTTTGGTCGTTTCGTCCCGGGAACAACTAGCCTCCACCACCTCCTCCTCCTTCTCCCGCTCCGTCATTGTTCTAGTTTAATTTTTTTTTGGAAACACATTAAATTTGTTATGAATATTATTTAACTTTATTTTTATATTTTTGATGTTTAATACAATTTTATTTACATAATTGGTTTTTTTTACTATTAATTTATATAATTTTATATTATTTATTCTAAAAAAATTTAAAAAACATCACAGACAGATTTCTAGACGGAGTGTTTCCGTCGGTATTTTACAGAGAGTTGAAAAATATTTACTGAAAATGCCACAATCACCAACGTCATCACAGATGGAAACATTTTGTCGGTATTTTACCAAAAGTTGATAAATATTTACGGCAAATGTCATAATCACCGACGTCTTTACAGATGGATGCCATCCGTCGCTATTTCACCGAGAGTTGAAAAATATTTACTTCGTATGTCACTATCACCAACGAAATATTTTCGTTGGTATATTTCCAGCGGAAATTATTTTTTGGCGCGCATTTTCCGTCTGTAAAACCATAAGTGAATTTTTTTTTCCGACAGTCTTATCGACGGAATGGGGAATTACCGACGAAAGACATGCTGACAAACACTTTCCATCGGCGATGTAATCGATAAAAAATTTACCGACGAAGTCTGAATCTCATACCGACGAATTCAGTCTGTCGGTAAAACTGTGAAATCTCGTAATGTAAAAATAGAGCGGAAACGACCATAGAAAGCAAAAAACAATGTGCTAGCAGCGGGGAAGTGCCTCTAAAGACCTGAAAAGAAGTCGAAGTCCTAAGAATTTTGAAGAGCAACTAACAAATAAGCAGCAAGAACATACACAAAAGCATCGAACCAAAAGCCTAACGCAGGAGGAGTGCCATAGGCTGAGAAGAAGGCTAAACACAAATAATGGAACATGAGATCAGCAAAACTAGGAGCAAAAAGAACCACCCACTAAAATACCACAAAGAAACAACCAAGAAACAAAAAAAAGATCAAACCATATACGTTTACTGCATTGATCTATTCTATCAATAGAATATGTGTAGATGTAACAATCTTGTAGGTGGCCTAGTGGTAAAAGTTTAGGATTAAGGGGTTTGCTCTCCCTGTAGTCTCAGGTTCGAGCCTTGTGGTTGCTAATATGATGGCCACCGGAGGCTTACATGGTCGTTAACTTCAGGACCCGTGGAATTAGTCGAAGTGCGCGTAAGCTGGCCCGAACACCCATGTTAGTAAAAAAAAAAAGTGTAGATGTAATTAATGAGGGAAGCAATATAAGGTGTGCACAATCAAGCGAAGTTAGAAGTTTTAAACTGCATGAAAATGCATGTAAGGTCCCATCGATGCTGGGCTCGATCTAAACAGTCTGAAGAAAATACCAACAAATTGTATAACATCATACAAAACAAACACTAATATAATTGAAAGTACAAATATACTTCAGTATAAACCCTAAAAGAATATCTTAAAGGATGTAAATTTAGAAGGAAAAAGCTATGCCCCTGGACACACAGCAAGAATTAATAAAATCCATATATAGAACAACTTAAAAGTAAAACAAATCTCTCTTAGATCCTTGTCAAGCTCTCATCATTCACAATGCTAAATTCTTTTTTGAAACACGATTACACATAGATGGATCAATAAAGGACTACCCCATGATCATGGAAAGGCCTAAGTCTAACTCAATTTGTTCCCTAATAGTAAACCCATGGATACAAAGCAACTAGAAAAGGTCTAAGTGTACACAATCAAGAGTTATGATAAGCTGATCATGAAGACAAACTTTTAGTTTTTTGTTCTGGTTAGGTGAAGAGAGGAGACAGCAACTTGAAATTTGTTCCCGAAATTATTAGAAGACATTAATATTTAATATTTAGAATGTAATCACCTTTAGGGTTTTATCTTAATTAATTATATGAATTTCGATATTGATGAACAATATTACAAACCATGATAAGATATTAATGTGCATATTTTCTTAAACATAATTACAAACCCAAAATGAAATATCCAAATTATAATACATATCAGTTTAACATTCTCAAATTACAAAGTTTTTTAAATTAATAGATATATAACTCATTAAATTAATGCTACAAATAAAATTAACACCACCATTTAAAATCCACCTATAAATCATACATACATATATTTTTTAAACTTTGAATAGTTTTATTATCCCGACAATTAGATATATTGTTTTCACTAACCCTTCACAGTCAATTAATCTAATAAGATTTTTCTGATTATTTGAACACAAATGTCACAAGTCACTCATCGATCAACTACTTAAAGATATATATCGGTCATCTGAACACTTATGTCACTAGTATTGGTTTAATATGCTTTGTAGCCAATCATTGATTACACGTGACATTATTATATTCATGTAAATACATATTTATTATTAATAAATGCTTAATTTATCTTTAATATTCATATAATATTAGATTAATAAATCTAATATTTTATTTATGAATCTAGAGTAAAAATAAAGTCCATGAGACAACAATGTTTTGCAAATAAAATTATAAAGTTATTATAATTATGAGATTCATATTGCATCAAGTATTGTTCCTAAAATGTTATTGGTCAATACTCTCTTAAATACTAGATATTTATTAGAGTTGTAGAAACTGATACATATTCTCTTTTCTTTATGAAAAGAAGCAGTTGTTCTCATAAGTTAAGGCATAAAAGATATCTAGAACTAATATGTAAGTGTTTGCCATAAGACATATACACTAAATTGGCCCACATAAAAATTTCATATGGAGAGATCATTTATGTCTGTGGAAAGGCTCGCGTGATTTATGTGTAAGAAAATAAAAAAAAATATGAAATCAAATTTTCAATCAACACAATGTTGAAAGATAAAATTGAAAAAAAAAATATTCAATTAAAAAAATAACCTTAAAAAACCTAAGTCAATCTGGTTAACCGGCAAAACTTGTCACCCGGATTATAAGATCATGATAACCCAATAAAAAATAAATAAATAAAATATGAAGCTGAGAAAATTTCTCAATCAACCAAACGTTAAAAGATAAAGTTTAGAAAAAACTTAATTAAAAAAATAATCTAAATCAACCCGAGTTAACCTATCAAACTTAGATTACAAGACTGAGATAAGTCCATAGAAAATAAATAAAAAAGAAAAGGAAAAAAAAAAAAACCTAAACTTCATGACCAAATTGAAAAAAGGCAAGCTTTTAGTAGATGTTATTAATTTGCTTGAAAACTATTTAATGAGTGTTTGCCATCCAAAAAACAATTGGTTAAAGCAATTACACATCCAAATCTGAAAATTTCGAATCTAATACTTTATTGGTATTTGGTATCATTTTGCTTATCATTTCAATTTAGTTGACGAAAATAATAATAATAATAATAATAGAGTTCTAATTTTGAAACCACAGTATGAATTATAATAAGATAATTTTTTGCATGCATTATCTGCCAGCCTTAAAAATTCACTCGTGCATGTGCTTCTCCCACGCGGCTGTTTGCCCCTTCAATTTGCTGTTGCCAGGAAGCCTACGCTTGAACACAACACATTTTTCATTGAAATAGAAACAGATCTTATACACGTGAATGAAGGGATGAGCACTCTACTCAATTAGATCACTGCGATGGCAAGATTTTACATTGATATATTACATGTTGTGCCAACCTGCGTCCCACAATATGGTGGTGAAAGCACTATCTCCTACCCTTTCCACTGATAGCAGGAGAAGATGATTACTTCGCCTACTTTCCTGCTAGAAATGGGATACTCTTTCCTTGAACTCCAATGCACTATAATCTTGGGAAGCCTTTCTTTCAAATGCTTGCTCACTGTTATCTTGTCCATTGCTTGGCAAATACGACTTGTTGTCCTTTGAAAAAATCTATGATGCCTGATATCTCAAGCTGCAATCAGCTGGAATCATAGACTGGTACGTCTTCTAGCTTGTCCTCCTCACTGTTAGGGTACTGTACTTTCAAGATAGGCTCTTCTTCACCCTATATTACATAATTGCAATTAACATTTCATGTCCGATAATTACCGTAAATTCTATGTTTAATTTCTAGTATGCTACCCTAATATGTTGATTAAACAAAAAAGTCAGGCGGCCAAGTTCCGGCCTAGATATTCAAGTTTCCATCAGTATGGGGGCATTGAGGTTCGTTGCCAATGCAAGAAAGATTTGTTCATAATTTCACATCACCAACATAACAACTTATTTAGAATGACTGCATGAATTATATATACAACTCTTTAACACCCTTCAAGGATGATAAATTCAAATTATTTATCAAAAAAAAAATCAAAATGATTAAATGCTACTGGTGCCAAAACAGAGAATCAAAAGTTAAAACTACTGATCACAGCTGAGTGCCATGTTGAGCTTGCAACTAAGTGACAGTGACAAACATAAAAGTGCTTCATAAAAATTACATAAAACGAATTCTAAATGCACAATTCAGAAAAGTATATTAAATAGTCATTTACCTCTTCATCTTCATTGAGAATAGAAGCATCATCAAACTTTGAGTACAAGGCTTTGTACACTTCAGATTTCTTGTCAGCTTCCATCTCCTCCTGGAATTAACATAAGATATTTAAAAGTTCATAAGAAATGTCATGGTTTAACACAATTAATTCTCATACGCATCAGAGCACATCAACAAAATGTGGAAAAGGAGTCTTACAAGTTCAGACGTGACCAACTCAATTCTTTCCTGTAAATCTGTGATATGATGCTTCAGAGCCTGGAAAAGAAAGAAATAAGATGGAAAGACAGATGGTGTATCTTATTTAATCATGAAAACCACCAACTACAAGAGTAATCTATTGTTGTCTTACCTCATATCTCTGAAGTTCCACTGATCTGGCCAATGCCTGCCTCCTCGTCAATAAATTCTCAGGTCTCATTGCCCGGGGGCGCATATAATTCTTCCCACGATAGACAATTATGGCATAACCTTTCGTAGTTCTATCCACAGAGACTAATACACCACCACTCTCAGCCTCCAAAGAAATTGCAATATGCTTGACTTGTGCAATACCTTTTCGTTCCACAATTATCTTCACCAACTCACGATACTTCCAGTGCAAGTGCATATTTTCTATGGTACCATCAAAGACACCTCGCCTCCCTGAAATAGAAATCACAAGGGATATTTCACTTTTCCCTAAAGAAACCATCATGGCCAGAATTAAAGTGGCGTTTCTTACCTAGAAAGAGATAGGGTTTCATACTCAGACCAATCTTACGGAACAAGAACCTCTCCTCATCACTTATGGTTTCCAGATCTGTTGGGAGTTCAGTCGGTTCCAGATTCTCCTGTACTTTTGCCAGATCCTTCTCAGATTTTTTGAGTTTTCCTTTTGCCTAGAACAATTTCAAAACCCAGAAAACAGTAAGTTCTGAAGAGCTCCTTGTGTCCCACAATATTCTGCATATTATTCAATTTAGTACTTTCTTAACTTACCTGAGCTAGTTTATTCTCGAGATGTTTCACTAATGAAGCATGTCTAGCCAAAGCTGAATCTCTTATCATTTCCTCCACATCTTCACTGCTTGGTTGGTTCCCCCAGCGAGAGATAGCTGCCACAGTTTCAACGAGTGTTCCAGCAACCAAGGGGCCTTTAGTAGTTTTGACACTTGATCCAATAAAGGCTGAGGTCATCTGACGGGCTTGATCTTCTTCATCTTGATAGAGGAAAGCTAGTTTCCTCCTCTCTTTCAGTGTCTCATTAATAACAGGTGGCAAAAAGTCATTACCCCTGTAAAATACGATGTACTCCTTGTTTCTAGAAAGCAGTGTTCCCCCTGTCAACCTCTGCATGCAAGAATTCCAATTTTCATAATAGAAGAACAAAACAGTGCCGCCAACCACAATGCATTCAGAATCTTATGTGCTACAGGGTGTAGTTGGAATTGGCAGGCAAGACCAGAAGATTGGCGTCAAACTTTAGCAGAACAGAATTTTTAGTAGCCTCAAGCTACTTCAAAGAAAAGTGAACATCAAACCTTGAAAACCAATAAAAATTAACCACACAAACAGTGTATGGTTTGTTTGTTCTATTTTTAAACAATTATTTTACCTGGTACAAAAGAAAACTTTCCTTTTATAGTGTCATGAAAATGGAAGCCGTGAACTTGTAATTGTTACAATCTTGAAGCGATGTTAGTCCCACCTGAAGATGGGATATGTACTCCCCAAAAAACTATATCTTGAATCTATCTTCAATGCCCAAATGAATTGTAGGATTAAATGCCAAGTAATAAACAGTCTCTAAAATTTCTGATTCATACCAGAACAACCTTTGAAAATGCAGAGTTGTGTGACACACTCAATATATAGCCATGCTCAGACCATTTCCGTGCAGGTGGAGGGATTAAGATCAGTTGGCCAAACTGGCATCTTCAAAGAAAACACCTTTTCTTGTGAGGAACTTCAGAAAAAGAAAAAAAAAGAGTATGCCCACAGCTCTAAATATCGTAGCCTTTTCCTTTTACATTGATGCTTACAACAGGCAAGAGAGACAAAGGATAACTGGTTTTCAAGTAGCAATACAATTTTAAATCACACAAATTTGCTTGGAATATCAAATCGACTTTAATATGCTTAAGCATAAAGTCCTATTAATATACCATCTTCATTCAAGAAGCATCTCAGTTCTTTTCATCTCACCTTGAGTTCTTCCGCCATAATCTCATTACGTGTATACTGTACTCCACGTTTGATGGCTATCTTTGCAATAGCACTTCTTTCCCATAGCTTCACCATAGCATTTGCCAAACCTTGCAGTTCCCTGTTCCTTCCTACAAAAATAAGTAATACAAACTCTTTAAGGAAACATGATTTGATGAATAAAACTACTGCCAAATTAGCTCTTACATACCAAGCACAAAATGAGGAGGTGTTGTTCTAGCAAGCCTGCGGAAATTTGTTGTATTCTTGTTGCTTAAACAAGGTTTTACCCCATAAGGAAGAAGTCTGAGTGGAGATTTATATCCAGGAACCACAGCAGGAAGCAAGTCTGCATCAACAGGCAATGGCTCACGACCACACCAGTCTTTATACCGTGGACCCAACTCATCTAACAAATGGTTGAGTTCACTGAAGTCCATGAGTTCTTCTTGAGATAGATCCTTTAAATACTTAGCAGCATCAGGTATAATTGATTCCATAGTTCTAGCCAAGTCCTTCATTCCTGCACCGCTAGTAGCACTATTAGTTGCTTCTTCCGCATATTGCAGAACATCCATACCAGCCTCATTTTGCTTGGTATATGACTGTACACATTGAAATTTGTAGGTTGTTCCTCTGTACATTACCACTGAACTGCCTGATCTCCATATAATCAAACCTCCAGTTCTACTCTGATAGAACAAATTAAAAAATCTGTATAAGGTTCTAGCAGAATCTACTGCATTTACCACCAGCATAGCAGTACACAAACATTCAGGATGTCCTTAATAATGAATAAGCAGGGTATTGAAATTTTAGTACGGTTTGTAGGAAAAATCCACTCCAAAACCATGATTCATTTCCATTCAGAAAAGTTTCAAACAACACAATTCAGCCAAGTGTTAGCGAATTACCAAAGTCACTGAAAGCTATGAGATAATCAAAATTGTTTCATATCTAAGTAGGTGTAAAAAACGCAAAATACCAAACTTTATACAAAAACTGACCTCCAAAATCTCATGTGTCCTTTTCATGTTGCATGACAGCGGCCATTCAAACTTCAACTTCACCACTTCATCCAGCTTCCACTTCTCATGAATGGCATCCACCAAATCCTGCGTAATGCCTGTGGCCCCAACTTTTATCCTCTCAAGCATCCTCAATGCCACATTCCTTAGCCTCTTCAACTCATGTTCAGGCAACATTCTCTCTGCCAAATCCGTGTTGCTCTTCTTCCTACTCTTATCTTCTCCCAAAGAGTCTAGTCCACTTGTTCGCTTCCATGGCAACTCATTTGAATTACTAACACCATTATTAGAAACCTCGACGTTTTCGAAATCCCCAAGTTGTTTCTTAGTCACAGAAACTACACCATTTGAATCCTTGCATGAAAAATTTTCAAATGAATCACAATGACCATCATTACAAACCTCAATATTGCCAAAATCTCCATCGTCACCATCAAAAGGTTTCTCAGTGAGCGAAACCACATCATTTAAATCCGTAACTATTGACTTCTCCTTATCTCCTGGTAACTCAACTGAATTATAATAATGTTTGTCCTTAAATTTGTTTAAATTGCAATTAATTTTCTTTCCTACACTTTCTTTTTTATTAGCAACATTATCTTCACGACTATCTTCTTCGGCATTATCTTCTTCACGATTCTCCGCATACCTATGAACAGAACAATCTTTTATCTCCTTAGCTTCTGGTAACTGAAAAACAGAAGCATCATCAAAGTCGACAACTTGTTCCTTAAAATTGTTATCCAAATTGACCTCCTTCTCTATTCTTTCTTCTTTATCAATAACCCCATTTACAACATTATCTTCACGATTCTCAAAAACCCCATGAATAGAGTTATCTCCTTTTCTAGGTTGATAATCGAAATGGGCTTGTTTGGGCGTGGCTCCATGAATCCAAGGAGGTGTAGTTAAGCGATTTGGTAAATTGAAACTCACAGTATCACTCACGGATGGTACTGCATCAACTTCTTTTATGTCTTCCTCTTCCTCTTCCTCTTCCTCTTCTTGTTGTTGTTGTTGCTGTTGTTCTTGTTCTTGCCAGGGAAACTTGTCTCTTGTTGAAGTGAGTTTGAGAGACCATTTATGGTGAATTTGTTCAAAGAAACTAGGCTTGGGCTTTCTCTTAGACTTAGCTGCATGAACCTGAACTGTGCGATTAGAAGGACAGTAAGTAGTGAATTTAAAAGTGATGGGAGAGGGGTTTTGTGGCTGGAGAAGAAGAGGGTTCAGTGATGAAATGCAAGTGTGGAAGGAGAGCGCCATAGCTGTGGCTCTTGGTGTGAGGTTTACTTCATCTCACAATAGATCATTTTTTATCAATAACCTTGTATACTACAATTTACAACATTTATCAATTATATCATTAGATGAATATGAATAAATTGTAATATATTTAATTTTTATATTTTTTTTAATTAAAAACACCAAGCCTCCTTATAGTTTATCAAAAAAAAACATATCTTTATTCATATAGAAATGACACTTTATGTATTATGTCAAAGTAGTTTTTTAATTCAAATAAAATAATCAAATTATCCTTCTATATAATATATCAAAAATATATAATTTTTTAGTAGGGAAAGCATAAAGCATGGTAGACCATCAATCAAAATAGAAGTTTTTGAGTTCTAGGGTTTAGATGACTCAATTTAATGTTGATTTTTAGGTTTGATTTGTTAATTTTCTTGTGTAATAAGAAGAAAGCATATTAATTAGAATTTTTTTTAATTTCTTTTAAGTTTGAATTGATGGGTTTTTGTTATATAAATCTTTGTAGATGCTCTTTCACTTGTTAAAGCATTGAATAAAAAGGAGTGAGATAAGATTCTTTAAAAAAGATTTATTTCTACACTAAAACACTGATTTTTTATATAAAAAAAATGGCATGGCTGAGTAAACATAGGTTATAAGGTATTTAGAAAATAGCATAGATTGAACATAACTGTATTTTTCAGTATCAATTATATACAAAACTATTATTGAAAATAGCGGTTGAACACAACCTCATTTTTTAA
>Ga0307507_10013281_pt1 | contig 10021 bp, 7 predicted proteins | sample 7_EM_MG_FD_207223 | JGI IMG/M metagenome (GOLD analysis project Ga0307507, IMG submission 207223) | Populus trichocarpa ectomycorrhiza microbial communities from riparian zone in the Pacific Northwest, United States - 7_EM | ecosystem: Host-associated > Plants > Roots > Unclassified | place... | reverse complement strand
TTCTTCATCACAACCGCATCAAGGACCGGTTTGGTGATAATCGCTGGTTCATCCGTTGCGACCAGTTCCCTGCTTTGAAACCTCATTTCCTCGCCCAACTCCCCTACGTCATCAGTGCAGGTATCGAAAACCCCGACGATTTGATACCTTTACGGCCCTTCCTTTCCTCCCACGAGATGCTCATGGTTCTCGACCCGCAAGGGACAGATGCCCGGGTGTCAATATGGCTGTCACCTGTGCATCACTTCCCGTCTCACCAACCTCCCTAAGCATTGCAGACCTCCGAAGATTCTATAGCATCCATGACGACGGCAATGATCGATCTGGCATCATCGACAGCCTTCTCCGCCGTCTTGACTTTCACTCTCGATCACCTTGCTTCCCACCACCACATCTCGGGACTATGACGAACTGGCAAAGGAATGGGACATGCACCAGTCGCAGGCACTTCGTACGGAATACAATGAGAATTTCGCTGTGACAATAGAACTTTCATTCGCCTCACCAACATTCCGTTGACTCGCTCGTGATGTCCTTGGCGTCGTTGCTTTCTTCCCACAAGGCGTGGATGAGACAAACTTCGACTGGTTTTTTCCAACCATCTCCGACAGAAAAAAAAGCATCTTTGGCAAGTTCCGTGTTCTTTCTTTGAACATCGAAGCAACGGCTTCCACACGATGTTGGCGCCAATCTGGGACTACCTTTGCCTTCAAGACCTTAAATCATTTCCACTCCTTTGTGCTGTGAAGGATTGTCACTTCAGGCGGTTCGGTCGATGTTCGTCCTGGAAACCCGGGGTCTGACTCGAAGGGGGAGTGGATCAAATCGGAGGATGTGAACGTTGAGCACGTCTTCACTGGCACATCTATTGACACAAACACGAATGATGTCTGGGTGTCTTGTGCCCATGCAGCATCTCTATTGGCACAAGGGACGACAAACTGTACTTGATCCGAAGATCAATGCCCTTCCAGATGACCATTCTCTGAAGTCTAATTGCTTGTTTCAGCTCGCAAAATTGTCTCAATCAGTTGGAAATCATTCAGAAGAAAAACGGCTTCTTTCTCATGTATTAAGACTCTATAGAGAGCGGGGGAGTGACCTTGAAACGACTTGGTGACACAACGGAACAAGCAATGTCTTTAACGTACCTAGCACTTGCGTTACATTCGGAGATACAGCTCGACGCAGCGCAGGAGGCAGCATCCTGTGCGATCAAACTCCAGAGAATGGCCAAGAAATGGAGGTCCGAGGGAGAGAGGGAGAAGGCCCTTCACCATTTCGAGACATCCCTCGGGATCGCAGCCACTTTACACTGGGGGAGATTTTTATTGCAGAAGACAGGTTCAGTGATGCACAGGCTCATATCGAAATGGCCAAGTCGCATGCGATTGAGGGCACATACCAGCTAGGTATTGTGATGGTGCGACAGGCGTTCATTTCGTTTCAACAAAGCAGGCTGAAAGATGCAAGATCATGGAGATATTCGAGAAGTTTGGAGCAAGGCAGAACATAGAAGACCGCAGAGTTTTTCTCCAGATGATTGAATGTGCAACGAAAGTCAGAGCAGAGCAGGCCCCTAAAAGTCAAGGGAAATTGCCTGCTTTCCCGGGAAGTAAATGACTCTCGATGTCCACACTTCTGGAATTTCTTACTTAGGTATACATCAGATGTATTCTGCATTTATATCTTTAGGTCACATTTCCTGTCGTGGGTCATAATCGAAATTTTCGTACCATAGCCAAAGTTTCCATCAACCTTACTACAATACAGGAAATACATTAGTAGCGAAACAAGAAATCCACATTGAGTAAAGCAAGAGTCCCAGAAAATTCGACATTACGCTGGAGGCTCAGGTTCAGAAGGCACCACCTTTACATTCAAATGAACAATATTCGAATCAGCTGGCGCCAAAACAGTCGCATTGATGATATGCGCCTGAAACGCAACCTCTACAACCGTCGCAACTTCCCTCGAGAACGTGAAAGTCGCATCAAAGTCCCCTCTAGCATTCGACTTGACAGACCGATAGACTGCCTGCATGGTGTCAACAAGTGTCATGTCCACGCGCACGTTTTGCCCGTCGGTTGCTGGTGTGACACTCCCGTGAACGGTCACAATATTCTTACCTACCACTGGTTCGCGCTGCAATGTGATCTTGCTTCCAACTTTGGGGGCGACGGTGGCCTGAATACCGCCGATGAGTCTGACAATTGAAGGAGGGGGAAGTGTGTTGATTCGTTCGGGCATGCTATACGACCACGGCAAATACCCTTGTACGAGCACATTGGCAATTTTGGCCTTGAGATCTTTGATCTCGCGTAGGGGAATCACAAGGAGTTCGAGTGTCTGTTCCGCACGTGCTTCTAGGTAGAGCCAGCGACGAGGGAAGTAGACATAAATGCCTGCAGGGACGTCGCGGATGCATATCCAAATCAGGGTGCGTTCGTTAAGTGGATTTCGAATTGCGACAGGAAGCTCGACAGGCTCAGGCACGGAATGCGATGGTGGGGCAAAGGTAAAGACGTTTTCCTGCGCTTTGTTGTTAGCAACGCTGATCTCTCCCGGCTGTGGGACGATGGCGACCTGCAGGCAAGTGTGCTCGCCGAACTGTGGGTTCCAGTCTACACTTGTTACGGTGTCCTTGCCTGCAGGAACTTTAACAGAGACCGTCTTGAGCGTAGTCCAGTTTCCAGAGTCGCCAATGCCAGGCGGGGTGTTCACATAGAATGACGTAATGACATTGTCGGCGTTGGCTGTCCCAGAATTATGGATCCTTGCGGTGAAAAGGTTAATATCACCAACTCGAGGAGCGTCTCCTCCATTGATGGGGTTCCCTTGAGGATCACGGCGGTCATAGGGTTCGCTGGGATAATATGGTGGCCTGTCAATCCAAATGTCAGGAGACGTGCAATTAGCGACCATTGGTGAGATCCAGAGATCAAGTGTGTCACCGGGTGGCGAAGCTGGCTGGGACCATTCAATCCTAACTTTACATACAAGGGGGTTGGCCTGGACGTTGTCGTCGGCCACAATAATCCGTATAGTTCGCAGAGGGTCGACGGCTACTTCGCCAGTGATCAATGTAGTCGAACTGGCCTGCAGGAGGGTTATCAACGAAACGAACTCGTTGTTATTGAGTGTGCCAGTGATGGCTCGTGACACGAGAACGCCGCCATCATGTCCGGCGGCCACAAGGAGTGTGGTATCGAATACTTGTCCAGTCACTCCAGTTTGTCGAACTTCGATGTAATATTTGAGGCCGCTAGAAACGTCGATACGAACAAGGTGGCATCGGTTTGGATCGGTATTCTGAGTCAGGCCATGTGCGACGATTTCAACCTCTTGAGAGAATGGCGAGGTGGTCCATGGGAAAACCCGGACGTTATCACCGCTGAACCAACCCACACCATTCATATTGTGGCCAGAAAAAAGTGACTGAAGATTGTCCCCCATGAGATCGAACTGAGTTGCCGTAGCATCCGTCACTGGGTTGCCTGCCGAATAAATATCTTCTACTAAAACCGCGCCTTCAGTCACGAGATGATGGCCAACCTCGTGGGCGATACGCCCAGAGGTCGCCTCATCGCCCAAGGCCATTGACCCCAAGACCTTTTTAAGCGTGATATTGACCGATAAGGCATCCTGGTCAGTAGCAGCGGGTTGATTGAATGTGACGTTGAGCGGGACAAATTCGGCCCTGCCACGAACGAAAACTTCCAAGTTGAGGATCACCATAAAAATGTCGTATGCATTGGGATCACGACCTTGCTTTATCGCATAGTCCAAGCATTCCGCCCAAACTTGTGGCAATGCAACGATGTTGGGGTATCCTTGCGCAAAGGGGCCGGTCTTGAAATAACGGTCGCGCTTGTTTGCCATTTTCAGGAAGCCAATAACTTCGAAGGCGACATCCAGCTGAGAGTAGCTTGCTTGTTTATAGTACGTGTTAACACTGGCAACTTTGGTTTTGACATCGTTTAAAGCGGTAACCGGATTTGCAGGGGGGAAGTCCCGAGGATAGCCAGCAACGCAGAGAATCTTCACCGTGCCCTTTGAGGGCACATTGGGATCCGAAAGAGTCGTTAAGGAGTTTACGGCTTGGCGGCCGCCAAAAAGTCGAGTATCAACCGCAGTAAAGTCCCCTACTCCTTCGAAGGAATACGGAGGCCCATCAACTTCTGGAAATGGGGGAGGCCAAGAGAGGACTTTAAAATCTCGGGGACCAGTCCCTTCGCCATCGTGTGTTTTGACGCGCACAGGACCACTTTTGACCTGAGAGCTGCAGATGACGACGAGGCGGTGACGCTCTGCTGTGACAACCAATGCTTTCGTGCCGCCGACTGTGACCTGATTGAGCTCACGTCGAGGCCTGAATCCATGGCCAATAATGACGATGAGGGAGCTCGAAACACCGCTCCATGGGGAGAATTCAACAATGTGAGGGCGGCAGTCTTTGACAGGATAAAGACTCAAGAACTTCTCCTGTTGGTGTTCATCGAGGATGTACGGCGGGAGGCTGGGGACAATACCCTTTAAGGAGAGGCGAGGGAGCATCTCGCCGTCATACTCCCCATCATGGCAACAGCAATGACACTTTTTGCCTTTGTGGGGTGCATCGCAGCAAGGGCACATGTCACTTGCCAAGATTTGAGGCTGAATAGCGTCAGCTGAGGTGGAGAAGGGCCACATGTTCGGTATCATGAAGATCTACCGTGACCAAGTAATACAGATTAGTAAAAGGATCAAGGAGAAATAAGTGACATACCCTCCAGTGTCCAGTGTCAGCGAGAGAGGACAAAGAAATGCAATCGTTTCAGGCTGTTTTTAAACCTAACGAGTTAGGGCAGAACAGCGAAAGCAATGAGATCTGACCAACTGAGTGAGTCTCGGGCAACAAGACAGGTATGTTGCGGCCAGTCAGATGACTCTGCTTATTGTTGGCGGAGAATAACGGCCAAAAGTTTGGCATTCATTAAGAGCGCTCATAAACGATTTAATGGGCCGTCAGCGACAGATGACCCAGAAACATGACTCTTCCATATATTAGTGACGGGGGGTAGATGAGAGCGCAACTTGACGTTCATCATTCCTCATTGACGCCTGGGAACAGCACACCACAGTGCCATGGCCGCCTCCAACTGATTACGGTTCAGCTCATCCCCCCGCTTATGACTTCAAATCTTTGACTTCAAATCTTGCCAAAGAGATCTAAAGGGGTTCTATTAGCGGTTGTCCAGTTGACCCCGGAAATTTGCAATGGCAGCGGAAAGATACGTGATTGCAGGACCTTGCTCGTCTCGCACTGGGAAGAAGTCTAATGCCTGGCGCGGATTCCAATTTCCTCCTGGTGAATAAAGCTCGTTGAATATCGTGGGGGTCAGTACAGACGACGTGTATGCATGGGTCTGTGCTCTCTGGCCTCCTGATATGCTCCCCGCTTGCCAGGACCAGTCGAGTCATCCAATCCTTGTCTTATCAATCCGTCCGTAGTATTCTTGCTGTTCCGAAACCAACACGTCTTCCCAAGTCTCAACATTATCGCATCTGGACCCGTTCGCCATCTCGTACAGTCTCCCTTCACCAGTCAGGCTGCTGGCGACAACGACGGTGGTGGAGACGATGGAAAAGGGATGTATGACAGACAGCGACAAGGAGGACGAGATGAGTAAATTTGGCATATGGAGACAACTCCGCTGTCCGGCAGAGTCCATCCGTGCGCACTTGTACATCTCTCGATATCGTGAGGACGCCACGACTGTTTCAGAACTATTGCAAACCCATTCAATACTCAACTCGGAAAATCAAACAAAATATGTACCGATCCCTTGGCCATAAGGAACTTCTACGACCCACAATAAGGCCTCTCCCACGCATGAACCCTGCTTGCACGAAACTCACAGTACGGACTGTCACATACTCCTTTCCGGAAATCTGACAGGTTCCTATACGACAATGGATCCTGGACGAAAACACGTTTCACTTACCTTGTGAATGTCGATCGACGTCTTTGTCCCTATCACACCAGACCTGTCATGCATCCAGTCGGTCATCGTAGCTGGTCCGAGGGTGAGACCAAAGACGAATCTCTGGTCCAACTGCTCTCGTAAGATTCGCTGCAAGTAGCCCATGAGCTGCTTGATAAGGTCTTCCCAAGTTGATTCCAAACACTTCACCTCGACAGCCGCGATAATCTGAAGCCACCAAATCAATTGGTCAAATCTATGAAGAATACCTTCTCTCTTTAATTTTTAGATTTCGCAAATGTGCCCCCTCATGTTATTCGATTCTACAGGAAACCACCCATCGCCATTTTCCGACCTACGTTGGGGGTGGGGGACGAAGATAATCACACAAGGTTACTCATCGCGATTTGACTCGGAGGGCAACTCAGACTTGATATATAAACTAACGACATTCAAGTTACTGAAACGAGCACCGATGAAGATGTTGATACGTTTGGCAAGGAATGATATTTGAATTCCACAACAAAAATTGTACATGTATTCCATAACTCACGACTTAGGAGTTACTTGTATATTTCAAAAGGTTGCCGGCATTGCCACTAGCCGGCCATACGTCCGATTATTTGATACCGTATTTGTTATCTGTTACTCTACCAAAATGTCAAGACGCTATAGCAGTCCTGATTTCAGGATTTCAAAGCCATCCTCCCTCAAACTAACGTCCAATCCCAACTCCTGCAATTTTGCCCTGATGAATGATTCCCATACCCAGTTGCAATCGCCAACTCGAATGACAATAATTTTACGGTGTCCGATTCCTTTGGCAGTAGCGTCAAGGCGCAGCCATTTCTGATCTAGCAAGGAGATGGCGTCCGCATCCCACAGAAAACGGAAAGCTTGTTGTCCAAGGGTGAGATGGCGCAGGTCTGGGAAATAATCTCCGAACAGAAATCTCTTGATCGCAGCAGCCTGAGGGGGCCCCTCCACATTGTACACAACTAGGTTGGTCACCCCGGGCAAAGGTTGCATACCATCGAAGAGCCTATACTCTCCATACCGTCTATATTCGGCGGTTAAATTGAACGTTATCGTTGTTAAGGGACAGGATGAGCGGTGCACAAGTGCAGAGAGATATTTCAATGGCATCATTTTGGTGGCATGGAATGCTTGAAGACAAGGAAGTATGAGAGATCCGAGTAACAGATCTATCGCACCGTCGTCTTTTCCATGAGACAGGCTTAATGTTTTAAGCCTTTGATGAATAATCGGGGGAATTCGCGGTCGAAAGTCTCGGTCATCGCGGAGTGAGATAATACGACAGTCAGTCATCTGCGAGGCATGTTGAAAGATTTGCATGATGTCTTCGAAATAAATGCTTTCGACAGTCACAGAAGTGAGTTGATTCCATGAGAATTGTAATGACCGGAATGGTATGTTAGTTATTTCGATCGTTTCTGGGCTGATGGTCGAGTCCAATAATGGCACAGGTAGATTTATATCGCCTGGAGACACCCTCCCATGGCTATGCAATCGAAGTTTCTTTAGAAGATGACACGGGGAATTATTGTGACGAAAGGTGCGTAACAATTCGAATGGTATTTTGAGGGATAGAGAATACCATCTGTCGGAGCATTGGTTGACGACATCGATTACGCCCTTCAATTCTTCTCCTAAACCTCCCCTTGTGTAGTCAACGATGTGAAGGGTGAGAGGCAAGGTCTGAGAGCGCCGGATCCAGTCTTGCACGAAATTGGTTTGATCAAATGGATCCGATTTCGGCTTGATGGCTATGTAGATTGAAGACCAGAGCGAGGGGTTCGACCAGGCGATATCGCGCCAATTTCTGCAGACAGAAGCCAAATGAGGGGGCAGCAAGATCTCTCTATCGTAAGGGATTTCAGCCCATTCCTTCTGGAAAGGTACTACGAGTTCAAATATATAACTTTTGAGTTCGGCAGGGAGTCGATGGATCAGAATACCATGAACGCGGTTTTGCTCTGAGCGAAGATCGCAGCGTTTGACGATTAAGTGTTGAAGATTGGCCACTGCCTGGTTGATCTCCCTGTCGATGTCTGCGACCGCCATGCAGATTTGACAAGAAACGTTCTCGCAGGTACTAGTAGGCAGCGCTTTTGCATTCGTGACCAGCTCTGTGGTTTCGAACCCGCACAGCCAACAGGTCATGTTCGAAAAAAAAGGTCCTCGACGTGGTGGTCCTTGATCAGAATTTAGGCACTCATATCGAGTGACGTGACAATGCGTGACACACTGGTTCCTATCCAACTTGAACTTGAAACATTCTGAACGACCAATGGCCTCCGACAGAGTCAGCAACAACACCAGGCTCTATTAACGTATTTCAGTGGGATGCAAAATCTCAAACTATTGGCTCTAGTCGGCTCAAGTGAATTCCAAGTTGCCTCGGGATGGAGGCAATTATTCTTAAGGCGTTGATGAAGACTTTTTATCACCATCGTCAGTTCTTTCCTCATTATTTCTTTATAGGTTTTACCTGATATGTTTGCAGTTTCGTTCGCCATCAAGTTTTAATCGTCTGGAGGCTGTTTTCCTTCGCCACAACCTGAAGTTGTTTTGCCCAGTTCCCGATGTCATCTATCGTCCCTCGTAAAGAAAGTTGCCCTGATGTTGGATTTGACGTGGTCGTCCACCGATCGAAAGCAAAACACACCGGGGGAATTCAATTTCTTCGGAGCGTCGAAGGTCGAACCCCTCGATGGTTAATTCAATCATGAATACTTTGTTCTAGCGGGCAACACCTTGGCCAAACCCATGAAGAACACTTTCTCTCTTTAATTATTCCCTCTGCCAACTTTTCATTCTTCTTTTCAGATTTCGCAAATGTGCCTGTCCCCTCTTGTTTTTCGAGTCTACAGGAAACCACCCATCCCCGTCTTCCGACCTACGTTGTGGGGGAGATAGTCGCACAAGGATCACTCATCGCGATTTGACTAAGAGGGTCGTCGCAGACACCGTTTCTCCGTCAGTTGGGAAAAAAAAAGAATATTGAGACGCTGTCTACTGTGTCGTACTCTACTTACCTGTCGAATGTCAATATACAGAGGATATGCATGCATGTCAACACAAGGATCACTCATCTCGAATTGACCAAGAGGGTCGTCGCAGACGCCGTTTCTCCGTCAGTTGGGAAAAAAACAAAATATTGAGACGCTGTCTACTGTGTCGTACTCTACTTACCTGTCGAATCTCAATATAACTATATTGGCCAGGCGCCAGAGGATATGCATGCATGTCAACCAAGATTAATCAAGTCTGCTCGGTGTCTCACTGACAACTTTTAAAAAAATCCTTCATCCCGATAATACATGTCGCTGATGCCAACGACATTCAAGTTGCTATTTGTGATCATGAAACGACAAGAGTTGATTAATTATTATTATTATGCCAGGCAGAAGCCAGTAGTTATACATATGCAAAAGACGTACGAGAACAGGATAACTACAGAAGTTCGTCACGTCAGGAGTACTAAAAGTAGATTTGGAAGCAGGGGGGAGATGAATACGGGTCATAGGTAGTGTACAATTCTTCCGTAGTCCGAAATAATAATAAAAGGAAGAGAAGAGAAGTTTGTCCAAAAAAGTTGCACGGGAAATGTCGTTCGTTCTACAACCTAAAAAAAGAGAGAATGGGAATGAGGGTGTAGGGAATTGTGATTGTTGAAAGTCCAAAAATAATAATTTAAATAATAATCAATACCGAGTCGACCTCTTTAGTAGGAAAAGATCATCAACCATGGATTTAACACGATCTATCGCCAAAGAAAAAAAAAATCATCAACACCAGACCAAACCAAAAAATAAAATTAAAACACATACAGGCAACAAAATATGACACCCAACCACCAACGCAAGCGGAATAATCAACGCCCAATTCCGACCCAAAATCTGCAAATCATAAGGCACCAACTCGGTCGTGAACACGATCATCATAGCGATACACAAGAAGCAGATGATGAACGAAAGCCTGAAGCGTTGCCATATTCTTGGAACTTCAATCCAGAATGAAGAGCGTTCGAC
>Ga0307507_10013280_pt1 | contig 10022 bp, 6 predicted proteins | sample 7_EM_MG_FD_207223 | JGI IMG/M metagenome (GOLD analysis project Ga0307507, IMG submission 207223) | Populus trichocarpa ectomycorrhiza microbial communities from riparian zone in the Pacific Northwest, United States - 7_EM | ecosystem: Host-associated > Plants > Roots > Unclassified | place... | reverse complement strand
CACCAACGAAATGCGGGAGATCCTGCCGGGCGGCGGCGCCGCGGGACTCGTCGAAACCGCGATCTCCCACGGTGGCTCCGACAACGCGACCGCCCTGTTCGTCGAACCCCTGGAGGTCGACAGCACAACGGTGCGATTTCCCGTTGCCGCGTGAGCCTGACTGAGGGACTGATACGTGATTAGGTGCAGGTGAGGCTCCTGTGACTGCCGGTGCAAGGGGTGAGCGGGTGCCGATGTCCCGAACGACGCGTTCGGGACACTGGGCGTCCCGAACGCGTCGTTCGGGACATTGGCCACGCCACGTTTTCCTTACCCCTCAATAGAACCGGCCGCAACACTCACGAGTCCTTGGCCTGAGCCCGATCCCGCCTCAGCTGACGGTACTCCCGCAGCACCAGCACGATGATCACCACGTCGAGCGCGGCGAAGAACGGCAGCGCGATCGAATGCGTGTTGATCGCGCGAAAGACCTCGTAGACCACGAACGCGGCGAGGATCACCGCCGCCACCGGGTACGCCCGCACGATCTTGCGCGCCAGCGCCACCACCAGCCCGATCTTGATCAGCCCGTGCGCGAGCAGGTACGCGACCGCGAACGTCTTCGTGTCGCCGTGGAGGAAGTTCTCCGTGGCGGTTTCCAGATGCCGGGCCAGCGTTCCCGACGGATCACCCAGCAGGTCTCGCGTGACGACGGCGTGGGTGAACCCGGACACCGTCGAGGCGGGGATGAGGGCGAGGATCAGCGCGGCCACGACCTGCAGCACCCCGTCGAGTCCCTTGATCGCGATGGCGATCCGGAAGAACCGCTCGGTCACCGTGGTCCCGCTCATGGTCACTCCTCTCGTGGGCTCACGACTCCTTCACGTGGGTCGGGTGCCCTCCCAGAATGGTCGCAGTCACCGGGAGCGCGCGCAGGTCCGAAGGGGACAGTGACGACGGGTCGGCCGCGGTGATCATCAGGTCGGCCAGGTCGCCGACCGCGATTCCCCGGCGCCCGCCCGAGGCCGCGGCGAGCGCGTCCGGCAGCGGGATGGCCTGCTCGGGATGCCACGGTGGGCGGTCGTCGTCGGTGCGGGCGACCGCCGAAGCGATGCCGTCCCACGGGTCCAGCGGCGCGACCGGCGCGTCCGAGCCGATCTCCAGGGTGGCCCCGGATTCCAGCAGCGACCGGTACGGGAACGCCCGGGACGTCCGGCCGTACCAATGGCGGTCGGCGACGTCGCGGTCGTCCGGCTGGTGGGCGGGCTGGACCGCGGCCACGATCCCGAGTTCGGCGAACCGGGGCACGTCCTCGGGTGAAAGCAGCTGCGCGTGCTCGATCCGGCCCACGCAGCCGAGTTCGGCGAACGCGTCCAGCGCGATCGTGTTGGCCCGGTCACCGATCGCGTGCACGGCCGGAACCAGCCCGTGCGAGGACGCCCGGCGCATCAGCGGCACCAGCTCCTCCGGCGGAAGTTCCAGCAGTCCCAGCGAATCCCCGTCCGGGTAGGGCTCGTGGCAGTAGGCCGTGCGCGTGTTGAGCGCCCCGTCGACGAACAGCTTGAACGGCCCGATCGTGAGCAGCCCGCCCGAATCCGCCACGACGTCGCCGGTCCGGTGGCCGCGCTCGATCGCCTGGTCCAGCAGGAATCGCGCGATCACACAGGCGATCCGCGCGGACGGCGGACCCGCCGCCAGCCGCCGCGTCCAGTCGGTGACCGTGTCCGCGTACTCGTAGTCGACGATCTTGGTCACGCCACGCGCGGCGGCCGTGGCGACCGCTTCGGCCACCCAGTGATCCTGCTCCTCGACCGCCGCCGAGGGCAGCTGGGCGGTCGCGCTCATGCAGTCCTTCTCCAGCAGCAGCCCGGTCGGATGCTCCCGGCCGATCAGCCGCAACGCCGCCGGGCTCAGCCAAAGCGTGTGCAGATCCGCGCTGAACAACGCGACCGCCCGCCCCGGCAATGCCCGCTGCAGCAGGTCTTTGTGCGGCTTGTCCGGCCAGAGCCCGTCCCGGAACCCGACCCCGACGACCAGTTCCTCCGTCGCCGCCGGCCGCGCGAGCAGGTGCGCCAGCAGCAGCTCGATCGCCTCGGTCGCCGAGCGGGCGGCGTCCAGGTTGATCCGCCGCCGGAACGTCGCCCACTGCACGACGTGCACATGCGCGTCGACCAGCCCGGGCAGCAGGGTCCCGCCGTGCCCGTCGACGATCCGCGCGGCGAAGGCGTCCGAGCCCGGTTCGGTGATCGCCGTGATCCGGCCGCCGGTGCACCGGACGTCGGCGAGTTCGCCGCCCAGGCCGGTCCGCACCCGGCGCAGCAGGAGATCGTCCATGCCGCTCACCCTGCCAGTCACGCCCGGCGAAGGGAATGGTCACGATTGCCGCCATCCGCGCGCCTGAACGGGTGAAAGTCATCGCGCACAGCGTAAGAAGCGAAATACCTGGGCACTCCCTACCGTTGAACAACATGGCAGCCGTCGCCCGCCGAAGGGTCAGGGCCGGTCAGGGGCGCCGCCTTCACAAGCCGCGCAGGGTTCGACTCCCTCGGTTGCCGCAAAAGACGAAGGACGCCTTCAGTGCGCTCAATCCGCTGAAGGCGTCCTTCACTGCATCTGATCCCCTGAAGGCGTCCTTCAGCCCACTGGCATGTCCCGCCGCCGCAGCGCGGTGACTCCCGCCATACCGGCCACCACCGCGATCAGGACCAGCCAGATCACCGGGGTCACCGTGAACGTCCCGCCCGGCAGCCGGGCCAGATGCGTGAACGGCGAGACGTCCAGCACAACCTGGTTCCACTGCAAAGCCGAACCCACCAGCGAAAGCACCAGGAACCCGGCCAACACAGCCCACGCAGCCGCCGCGAACCGCGGCACGAAGCCGATCAGCACCGCCGCGATCCCCGCCAGCACCCACACCGCCGGCAGCTGCGCCAGCGCCGCCGCTACCAGGCGTCCCACGCCGGAACCATAGGCCGCCCCGGTCGCCAATCCGGTCACCGCCAGCACGATCACCGGGCCCAGCACCGCGAACGCGAGGTGCCCGCCCGCCCAGCCGCCGCGCCCGACGGCCGTCGCGAGCACCGGTTCCGCGCGCCCGGCGGCTTCCTCGGCACGCAGCTTCAGCGCCGCCTGCACCGCATAACCCGCAGCCACCAGGCCGAACAACGTCATCGTCCCGGCCAGGTAGGCGTCGATCAGGGCGCCACCGCCGCCGAGCCGCTCGAACAGATCGGAGACGGCTTTGTTGTCCTGCGCCATGCTTTGGACGTTCTTCGCGACCCCGCCCATGAGCAGCCCGATCAGCGCGAGGCACACGGTCCAGACCAGCAGGGTCCCGCGCTGCAGCCGCCACGCCAGGGCGAACGGCGAACGCAGTGACGCCACGGCCGACGCGCGGCCGAGCCGTGCGGGCAGCAGCGCGGCGCCGAGGTCACGCCGCGACGAAAGCGCCGCGGCTGCCGCGAACAGCCCGATGGTGACCACGACGGCGAGCCCGAAGACCCACCACTGCTCCCCGGCGAACGGACGCATCCGGTGCGCCCAGCCGATCGGCGAGAGCCAGACCAGCCAGCCCGCCGACGCCGAGCTGTCTCCCGCCGCGCGCAGCATGAACGCCAGTACCAGCGCGCCGATCCCGAGCATCCGCGCGCTGCTCGCGCCCCACGTGAGCTGCGCGGTCACCGCGCCGACACCCGCGAATACCCAGCCGGTCAGCACGAATTCCGCGGCCAGGGCCAGAGCGCCGTCGAAGGGCAGCCCCTGGGCCGACACGCCCAGGGCCACCAGCAGCCCGAACACCAGGAAGGCGCCGCACGTCACCAGCATCGCGGCGGCCAGGCCCGCGTGCCGCCCGACGACGGTCGCGCCGGTGAGCTCCCGGCGGCCGGCCTCCTCCTCGGCCCGGGTGTGCCGCACGACCATCAGCAGGCCGATCAGCCCGACCACCACCGGTACGAACCCGCACTGCCAGGCCAGCAGCTCGCCGAGGTCCGGGCCGTACAACGGTCCATTTCGGACGATGAACGTCGCGCTCGAGGCATTGAGGTCGTAGAACTGCTGACGCGACGCCGCGGTCGGATAGGCCGCCTTGATCGAAGCCGCGTAGCCGACCGGCGCGAGCGCCAGCGTCACGACCCACAGCGGCATGATCACGCGGTCGCGGCGCAACACCAGGCGCAGCAACGAGAACGTCCCGGTCATCGCGCCGCTCCGAGGAGTTCCTCGTGCTGGTAGTGCCGCAGGAACAGCTCCTCCAGCGTCGGCGGGCGGCTGACCAGGTTGCGCAGCCCCGCGGCCGCCAGATGCCGCATCACACTGTCCAATTCGGACACCTCGACCGACATCCGCACCCGCGTGCCCGAGACGCTCAGGTCGTGCAGGCCCGGCAGCGAGCCGAGCCCGTCCGGCACCGCGGCCAGCTCGGCGTCGATCGCGATCCGCCCCAGGTGCCGCAGCTCGGCCAGCGAACCCGACTCGACCGTCCGCCCCTCGCGGATGATCGTCACGCGGTCACACAGCGCCTCGACCTCGGACAGGATGTGGCTCGAAAGCAGCACCGTCCGGCCGGTCTCCTCGGCCACGACCTGCCGGAACACCTCTTCCATCAACGGATCCAGGCCCGAGGTCGGCTCGTCGAGGACGAGCAGTTCGACGTCCGACGCCAGTGCCGAAACCAGCGCGACCTTCTGCCGGTTGCCCTTCGAGTACGTCCGGCCCTTCTTGCGGGGGTCGAGGTCGAAGCGCTCGATCAGCTCGTCGCGCCGCTGAACGTTCAGCCCGCCGCGCAGCCGGCCGAGCAGGTCGATCACCTCGCCGCCGGTGAGGTTCGGCCACAGCGTGACGTCGCCGGGCACGTAGGCCAGCCGCCGGTGCAGCTCGGTCGAGTCCCGCCAGGGGTCGCCGCCGAGCAGCCGCGCGGTACCGCCGTCGGCCCGCATCAGCCCCAGCAGGATGCGGATCGTGGTGGTCTTCCCGGCACCGTTGGGCCCGAGGAACCCGTGGACCTCGCCGGTGTGGACGGTCAGATCGAGCCCGCCGAGGGCCTGGGTCCGGCCGAACGCCTTGGTGAGGCCTTCGGCGTTGATCGCCTCAGCCATCGTCATTCCTTTCGGTTCTTGTCCTGTTTGGACAGAGCTTCGCGCGCCTTGCCGAGCATCTCCGGGTCGGCGATGGGATGGGTGAACAGGTATCCGGCCGCGCCCATGATCCGCATCGTCGCCTCATGGGTGTCCGGGGTTTCCCCGAGCGCGCGCGCGATGAGGTCGTGCAGGATCATGAGCCCGCCGGTCATCGCGGTCAGCGCGGCCGCCGCGGCCCGCGGGTCGGGCATGTCGAGGCCGCCCTCGCGGAAGTAGCGTTCGGTCCCGTCGACGATCTCGAGGAACTGCCGGGCCGCTGCCTCGGAACCGTCGATCATCCCGCGCCCGAGGTAGCGCCGGAGCAGCAGCTGGCGGGCGTCGAAGGTGGGCATGAACCCGGGGTCCGCCTGCCCTTTCTCCAGCGCCTCCGTCTTGAACTTCATAAGCTCGTCGAACACGTAGGCGTCACAGGCCTCGCGCAGCCCGTCCTTCGAGCCGAAGTGATGCCGGATGAGCCCGCCGGACACGCCCGCCGCCTTCGCGATGTCCAGGATCGACGTCTTCGCCATGCCGCGTTCGGTGAACAGCCGGATCGCCGCGTCGCGAATCCGGGCCCGCGCGGTGAGGTCCTCGAAAGCCGGAGTCATGGAACCGCCCTATCTTCCTGAACAACGTGCTATACGTGAATGTAGCCCCCTATACGTACATATAGCAACGGTGGCGGCTAACACATCGGAGTGATTTCCGGTGGCCGCCTAACCGCCCAGCGGGTTAGGCCATTCAGCTCACAACCATGTGCGGTCGATGGGCTAACTGTCTGATTGCTGCGGAAGATCCCACGTTATGTACTGACCGCACGCATCACTTCACGAAGGGTCGACGCAGTGACACAGCACAGATCTCGCTGGAGACGGCGGGCCGGGATCACCGTCCTCGCCACCGCCCTCGGCGCGTCCACGTTCGGCATCGCCGCGCACACGGCCATCGCCCAGCAGGCGCCGCCGCCCGCCGCGGACAGCGGAAAGACCCTGGACGAGCACGACCGCGCGCTCGTCGCGGAGGCCGAGAAGGCCGGCAAGCCGGACGTGACCCTGCTGGTCGCGGCCGAAAAGGGCCAGACAGGGGCCGCGGTCAACGACCTCAAGGCGCTGGGCGGCGTCGTGCAGTCCACCGACGAGAAGCTCGACTACGTCAAGGTCTCCATCCCGACGGCCAACGCCGCGAAGGCCGCGAAGCTGCGGTCGGTGGACGCCGTCGACGTCGACGGCCTGATCGTCCGCGACGACCCGAAGCCCGAGGGCGCGGCCGACCCGGCCCCGCAGCCCGCGCCGGGCAAGGACACCCCGCGCGTCAACCCGTACCTGCCCACCGGCGACACCTATGCCGCGCAGTTCGGGCAGGTCTTCAAGAACTGGGACGGCAAGGACACCACCGTCGCCGTGCTGGACTCCGGCGTCGACCTCGACTCCCCCGCACTGGCCACCACCAGCCACGGCGAGCGCAAGATCGTCGACTGGTACAACGCCAACTCCCCGACGTCGGGCGACGGCACCTGGGTCAAGCAGTCCACCCAGACCTACACCGGCGACTTCACGGTGAGCGGCAAGGCCTGGAAGGCCCCCGCCACCGGCGGGCCCTACACGTTCGGCGTGTTCAGCGAGACCGCGCAGGATCTGGGTGCCGCGGACAGCGAGACCGGCGGGGACGTCAACCGCGACGGCGACCGCGCCGACTCGTGGGGCGTGCTGCTGGACACCGTGACCAAGCAGGTGCGCGTCGACCTCAACGGCAACGGCGACTTCACCGACGAGAAGCCGATGACCGACTACAAGAACGCCTACGACGTCGGCTACTTCGGCACCGACAACCCGGCGACCGACATCGTCGAACGGATGGAGTTCGTCGTCCAGACGGACAAGGCGGGCTACGTCAACATCGGCATCGCGGGCGCCGAGCACGGCTCGCACGTCGCGGGCATCGCCACCGGCAACGACCTGTTCGGTGGCAAGATGGACGGCGCCGCACCGGGTGCGAAGGTCCTCTCCGTCAAGGTCTGCCTGACCAGCGCGGGCTGCACCTCGAGCGGGCTGCTCGACGGCGTCGTCTACGCGGCCAGCCACGGCGCGGACGTCATCAACATCTCCATCGGCGGCCTGCCGGCGCTCAACGACGGCAACAACGCGCGCGCCGAGCTCTACAACCGCACCATCGCCACCTACAACGTCCAGATCTTCATCTCGGCGGGCAACAGCGGCGCGGGCGCGAACACGGTCGGCGACCCCTCGGTGGCCACCGACGCGATCAGCGTCGGCTCGTACATCACCAAGGAGACCTGGCTTTCGAACTACGGCTCGAAGACCAAGGCTGCCGAATCGATGCACCCGTTCTCCTCGCGCGGCCCGCGTGAGGACGGCGGTTTCAAGCCGGACATCATCGCGCCCGGCGCGGCGATCTCCACGGTGCCACGGTGGGAGCAGCCGAGCCCGGTGCCCGGCACGTACACCCTGCCCGCCGGCTACTCGATGCTGCAGGGCACGTCGATGGCGGCGCCGCAGGCGACCGGCGCGGCGGCACTGCTGGTGAGCGCGTACAAGGCGACGCACCACGGTGAGCGGCCGCCGGTCGCGGCACTGCGTTCGGCGATCAAGTCGACCGCGCGGTTCGTGCCGGGCATCGGCGCCTACGTCCAGGGCGCGGGCCTGTTCAACGTGCCCGCGGCGTTCGTCGCGCTGTCGCTGAACCCGAAGCCGGACGCCGTTTCGACGTCGGTCGAGGTGCACACCGCGCTGGCCGGCCTGCTGGCGAAGCCGAACACCGGCGTCGGCATCCACGACCGCGAGGGCGTGACCACCGGCAAGGCCTACACCCGGACGTACACGATCACCCGCACCACCGGTTCCGACAAGCCGGCGACGTACTTCGCGCGGTGGGTCGGCAACGACGGGACGTTCTCGTCGGCCTCGATGGTGCAGCTGCCGCTGAACACGCCGGTGAGCTTCGAGGTGAAGGTGAACCCGCAGTCGGCGGGCGTGCATTCGGCGTTGCTGTACCTGGACAACCCGTTCACCATCGGCATCGACGTGCAGACCATGAACACGGTCTTCGCGCCGCAGGAGTTCCAGGCGGACAAGGGGTACAAGGTCGAGGTCGCGGGCAAGATCGCCCGCAACACCGCGACGAGCTACTTCGTCCGGGTGCCGAAGGGTTCCAGCGCCCTGCAGGTGGACCTGGCCGCCGGTGACGGCGCGCCGGGCAAGGGCCAGGTGCGGTTCCTGCGCTACGACCCGACCGGTGTCCCGGCCGAGGCCTCGACGTCGACGACGTTCTGCTACCTGCCGGACGCGGGCGCGGGCTGCCCCGGCGGCACGCCCACGAGCCGGACGATCGCCAACCCGCTGCCCGGCGTGTGGGAGATCGTGGTCGAGGCGCGGCGGACGTCCGATGTGGACAGTGCGAACTACAAGCTGACCGCCTCGGTGCTCGGCACCACGGTCGCGCCGAACCCGGACACGATCGCCTCGGCGACCGTGAACACCCCGGTGGCGCGGTCGTACACGGTGACGAACACGCTCGGCGCGTTCACCGGCAAGCTGACCGGCGGCACGTTCGGCAGCGCGTCGATCCAGCGGCCGAACATCGCGCAGGACGCGCAGGTCCAGAAGCAGATCCAGGTGACGCCGGGCTCGACGTCGCTGACCGTGACCATCGGCAATCCCGCCGACGTCACGGCCGACCTGGACCTGGTCGTCTTCAACTGCACCACCGGCACCTGCAAGCAGGCCGGGGTCAGCGCGGACGGCGACTCCGAGGAGTCGGTGACCATCCCCAACCCGGCCGCCGGGCTGTGGGTGGCGCTGATCGCCGGGTTCGAGGTGCACACGGGCACCACGGACTACGACTACCTGGACACGTTCGTCAACCCGGCGTTCGGCGCCGTCGCGGTGACCGACACCGACGCGGCGCACCCTTCGGGCACCTCGTGGACGGTTCCGGGCACGGCGACCGCGGGTGCGGTACCCGCGGCCGGTCGCGTGCTGCGTGGCGAACTGGCGGTCAAGACCGCCGGCGGCATCACGGTCGGCACCTCGGTGGTCTTGGTTCAGTCCGTCCAGCCGTAGGCCGGGCAATGTAATGAACGGTCCTTTCCTTACAGATTTTGTAAGGAAAGGACCGTTCATTACATCCGGGGCCCTTTGCCGTGAAGGCCCCCTTACCGGTCGTAAAAGCCGGTAAGGGGGCCTTCACGGCCTTCCGGACCCAGAACTGTCGGGGGGTCGGGCTAGGCTGGAAACCGGGGGCCGGAGGCCTGCGCCACGAAACGGCCCGGGTCGGCCAGCACCCCGTGGACGACGCGGCCCGCGGCGCCGAGCGTCGCGGCGGTACTGTCCAAACGCGACGGTGCCAGCTCCGGAACCGCGCGCAGCCTGCCGAGCCGATCGCTCAGGACCTGGTGCACAGCAACGGAAATCCAGTCGTACAACGGCGTGAAGATCCCGCCGAGCACGATGCGCCCGACGTCCAGCAGGTTCACCGCCGAAGTCAGCGCGACACCCAGCGCGCGCCCGCCCTCGGCGCACGCGCGCAGGGCGCGTTCGTCACCACGGCGCAACCTCGCGACCAGATCAGAGACCGTGGACGCCCCCGACGCGTCGAACAAGGCTTCTTGCCCCGCAAAGGTTTCCAGGCATCCGGTCCCGCCACAGCGACACCGCGAGCCGTCCGGCGACACCACGACGTGGCCGAGTTCACCGGCCAGCCCAGCGGCACCGCGGTACAGCTCACCGCCGACCACGAGACCCGCGCCGATCCCGATCTCCCCTGACACGTAAAGGAAATCGTGCTCCCCGGCGCCGAACCACAGCTCGCCGAGCGCGGCGAGGTTGGCTTCGTTGTCGACGTCGACGGGCACCGGGAGATCGACCCGGACATCACGCCAGCCGAGGTTCGGCGCACGGGCCACCACGC
>Ga0307507_10013279_pt1 | contig 10022 bp, 10 predicted proteins | sample 7_EM_MG_FD_207223 | JGI IMG/M metagenome (GOLD analysis project Ga0307507, IMG submission 207223) | Populus trichocarpa ectomycorrhiza microbial communities from riparian zone in the Pacific Northwest, United States - 7_EM | ecosystem: Host-associated > Plants > Roots > Unclassified | place... | reverse complement strand
TGTCATAGATAATTAACTGTCCTTTGCCTTTCTAAGTTTTCGCATTCAGTGTTTATGATATTTAAAATTTTATGTATTCAGAGGTACTATACATAACAAAACTAACCCCATGCAAATGCAAGAGGGCTGGGCAAGAAGAATAGTAATTAGAATGAAAAAAAATCCCGCCCCGATGCAAAACGCAACCGTGCTATCATCCTGGGTGCATCGACACCGTTGTCTCCTCCTCCTCCTCCTCCTCCTCCTCATTGTTGCTGTTTCCCCATCTCTGTCATTGTCATCATGTCTGCTATTTCTCCCCATTGTCCCTGGCCTTCCTGCTCCCCTGCAAAAAGTTGCTTGCAACGGCAGTTGGTGGTCTGGTGGTGGTGGTGGTGTTGGTGTTGGTGGTGGTGATTCCTGATAGCATTGGGCTCTTCAGCATGGATAACAACAATGAATACCCACCGGATACGTGGGGTAAGGGGAGTGATGTGGCTGAGGCAGTGAGAAATCAGCAGGGTTAAATTTGAATTGGAGAATGAAATCCAATAAGAAAAATGGCACTCAAAAATGGAACAAAAATTGGGCTTTTCGACTCATTTTTCGGCTCATTTTCGATTAAAAATTGAATTGGAAAATGGAATGAAAATTGGCCAAAAATCATTACCATGAGCATCCCTAATTTGATGCTCGAAGACCTTAGCCGCAATGTAGGAGATGGCCATGATGTTTGATGAGTTGGTTACATCACAGTTTTTCCCATTCTTGCCCCCAGTTTTCAAGTAGATAGCTCCCACTGGGTGTCACCAGACGACGACAGTCCAAGTGGAGGAGACCAACTTGACGACGACTCTGCTTTGGAACAAGGCTCCATCGACCTCATGGACAATGTCATCAACAGCTTTCGATGGAAGGAGATCATGAAATTTAAAGCCCTATTGAACATCCTTGCTGTTCTCGACTCTAACACAACCAAGCCAGAGAAAACCAAGGATGCCGCAGTCAAATACTACTTGTGCACTCTCAATGAAATCGAAGCTCTCACTGCTTCAGCGATTAGGCGAGGACAGCAAACCCAATGAGGACTACAACCCTCAACAAGACCAAGCCCTGAAGCTATTCATGCCAAACGCCAACAACGTGATGCTGAAATCGACAAACTCATATCCCACGTCAGCGGTGAATCTGGGAAGTCTAAGAGACCCCTTTCTGGAGACTTCTTTGACACAAATGACAATGCCAATGACTCCAACATTGAAGGAGTGCAATCTAACAGAAAGCGTAGAGTCTTCGAATCCCAAATGCCGTGGTTCTCTTGAGAAGATGAAGAGAGACGTACAGGGAACGAAGAATGCAAGGAATCTCGCAGACTCCTCACCTTATTTGCTCGAGATTTCAAAGCCATCAAGCTATGGATCGAAAACTCCAGAACAGCACCACTTGGATTCCCAACTTCAGAGTGGGACAACATTATCCAAGGACAGGCCATCAACCTTGACGCTGTGCTCTCATCGTTGCACCATATATCCACTCCTAAAGAGAATGTTGGATGCGTGGGATCTACTGAGATCTCCCTTGGACAATCGGAACTGTCAAAGAGGGTACAAACAAGTGGCAAATGGACCAGCGCCTGGAATGCGATGATGTGCCTACAACGCAGTAGATGTGTATGGAAAATCCAAAACACACCAGATCCTGTAGAAAGAAAACCTTCGGAATATATTAGCGTTGCAATGGGAGGCTCTGAAAGTGTGAGAGGGAGTTCCCTGGCTTTCTCGAAACAAGATAGGAAGTGTAGACACAACTCCTAATAAGGTAGAGTGTGTCCAAAGGAAGATGGGGAAGCAGGAGAACGTTAGGGACGATAAATGCGAAACAAATATTCGGTTGGTGTGTAACGCGAATGTTACGAGTGCACACGGCGTGCAAGACGATGGCGAAGGTTACTATGAAATGCTGAATCGATTATCAGCCGGAGACAAGATGTGAATCGAGGGGTGAAGTATAACTTGTTATTTCGAAACTATTGTGCTACTACAAGTAAGTGGGCATACAAATATTCGAAAATATTCGGAAATGGAAATATGAAAGACTGAAATAAAATACAAAGGTCCGAAACATGAAACACGAAAGAAATAAGAAGAAAGTGAGAGAAATGCGAAAGGAGAAAGAAATAAAAAGGAAATGAATAAGAAACGAATAGGTACCAATTAATTCGGAGAATGGAGGCCAAAAATAGCTGTGCTTGATGATTGATCCGAAGGTAATGCTAAACTTCAAAAGGTGCGAACAAAGAGGCCAGAGTGATGGGAGTGGATAAATGCCAGAGTGTGTGCCTGTGTGTGTTCTTGCACAATAGAAATCTTCGGTGATGCGTACCAATCATGTTTGGAGTGCTGAGGAAGCAAAGAGAGGAAGGTCCGAAGGTCTTTGAAGATCCTATAAGCGGTCTGCATGGTGTGTGTGAATAATATCGAATATTCGGAGTAAGCATGCTTCGGAAAGGAAGAATATTCGGAGATGTGGGACGGTGCACCTGAAGCTTCGAAGATGCAATAGGATATTTGTATGCATGCCTGCGAAGGTTCTTCAGATGTGTTGTAGCGTGTGGGTAGCTTGTGTCGAATATTTGAAGGTGTAATGGTGCACGATGCGTGAACACATAATAGAATCTTCGGAGATGGTGGACATGTCTGCAGGACATTTGGATCATGGGAACGTTAATATATTGAAGACCTCTGAAGGTTTGTGAAGTCGAATAAGATCACAGGGGATGTCTGTGGTGTGAAGGTCCAGGAATATTCGTGTAAGTGTGGAAATATGTGAAATGCCGAATCCACGTGCATAGAACCAGTGCGTACTCATCAGTGACCGTCAAAGCGATTAAATTCACCTTTCCTCATCGAGAACAAGAACTCCAAGAGTATGGAGAGTATATCAAAGGTCATTTCTCAGCCAGAATCCAATCGTCGCATCGAAAAATCATCCTATATGACTCTGCCATCAGGAACAAAGATGGGGGAGGCCAGAACGCTCTGCTCACCAACACTCACCATTTCTCAAGATTCTACTCTGCCATTGTTATGCCAGATGGAGTCGAATCAAACAACACTAGCTTTGCATCTAAGCGATCCACAACCAGGACAGTATCTAAAACTGAGCTATGCAACCAATTCAACTCAGTCAACAGGTGTAGGAACTCAGCTGAAGACTGTCGATTCAAGCATGCTTGTAAGAAATGCAAATGAACTGGTCACGGAAAAGAGTCTTGTGATTCTAAAGAAGGATCTGGCTCAAAGCTTTCAACCTAAGTATCTTCGTCATAACATTTGGGAAGCTGATGACTATTTCTCAAAGTCATCTGCTGATTGGTCTGAAACAGCTAAGCCCCTACCAACAATTCCTGACTCAGAACTATTGAATCAAATTGTAATGAAGACTATTAAAGAAAATCCAAGACTCTTCAACATTGTCACCCCCATCAATGTCGACTGCTTCGAACTGCTCCTTGAATCACATCTGAACCAACCGCTGGTAGCACCTGTGTGCCATGGTCTCCGTGAAGGTTTCTGGCCATGGGCCAATACCCAGTGCAGAGAGTATCCAGACACTCTGGATCTTTCCTACCCTCGAATGGAGGATCCCAAGGAAGCACAGTTCTTATGCGACCAACGTGATCACGAAATATTTAAAGGACGCTTCTCTGAATCATTTGGGGAACAACTCTTACCAGGGATGTACTGTATGCCTGTGTTCACTATTCCCAAACCTCACTTGTCAGATTTACAAATGGTTACCCATCAAAGTGCAGGAGAACATTCACTGAACAGCATGATCCCTCGAGAGCACATCATCGGATACCCACTCGATAACTTGCGCCATCTTGGGGAATTCCTTCTATCGATGCACCAGCGTGATCCCAAATCACCTCACACACTCTTTAAGTCTGACATAGCTGAGGCCTACAGACTGCTACCGGTACACCCTTATTGGCAAATCAAGCAGGCAAATCACATCGACGGTTCGTTACACATCGACAGAAATTGTGTGTTCGGTGGGCAGGCCTCAGGTTGTAACTGGATCACTTTTATGTTGCTAGTCTCGTGGATTGCGAAGAAAAAGCGCAACATCAAACTACTAGGTACATATGCAGATGACACATTCGGACCTGAGCTTGCAACCAATGTTACTTATTATGAACACTACTGGAAGTTCATGCCCACAAATCAGGTCAAAATCCTATGCCTTTGGGACGAAATTAACCTACCTCACAAAGAGAAGAAACAAGTACATGGATCAGTCTTCACTATCATTGGAATAGAAGTCAACGTGAACACATTAACCCTGTCCAAAAATGCTCCAAACAGATGTGTTTGAATTAACAATGCCATACATGCCGACTTGTCCTGGGCAGTCAGCCACCTTGAACACGATTCAGGTATTCACCTGATCCAGCAGACACGTTGGGATGCTTCATCCGCCGATTTCACTTTCTACTGCAATGCCTGTCTAGTTGGTATGGGATTTTGGTGGCCTGACAAATGTGTCAGCTTCTACTCTCCTGTCCCTGATGGACTGAACAAAGAACAGATTTTCTATTTTGAGGCATTATGCATACTAGCAGCCCTCCACCACATCATTGACTCACAACTTCCCCCACCATCATCACGCATCTTGATCTATACTGATAATGACAACACAGTCGCCATCTTCAATACCATGCGCTGCCTACCATGATATAACAGCATCCTCATCAGCACTGCAGACATCCTAATGAATGGAAACCTGCACCTCTGTGTACTCCATATCCCAGGTGAACAGAATTATGTCGCTGATGCGATATCGTGGAACAATTTCAACCTTGCACAACAGTATGTGCCCAGGATTGCCATATCCCCCTTCACACCCCCTCAATTTACGCTGGGGGCTGCCCAAAAATGATCTCATCAAATGTCACATCCAGACGACCCCACAGGGAAGTCTGGACATGAGAGCGCCTCGTCCATGAGCGCGCTATTGCCCTCAGACAAGCCGTGGACAACTCCACCTGGAAAAATTATGGATCAGCCCTCAACTCATACTTAAATTTTGTGAAGATGCACAACTACCCCCTTGACCCAACTCCTGACACCTTAAGCCTGTTTACTGTCTACATGTGTCACCACATCAAGCCCAATTCTGTGGGAACATACCTGTCAGGCATATGCCATCAGCTAGAACCTTACTTCCCTGACGTCCGCTCGTCTTGCAACTCCACTCTGGTACACCGTACATTGCAGGGTTGTAAGAGGATGCGAGCTGTTCCCACATCACGCAAATGGGCTCTCACCATCAAAGACCTTGAAACAGTCGTTGACAAACTCTCATCATCTATCGATTACGATGATGTCCTTTTCCTTGCTCAATTATTGACTGGATTCTTCGCATTGTTTTGATTGGGTGAAATGACCTACCCTGACAACCCAGAACTCTGAGATCTGAGAAAGGTCACAAAGTGCAGCTCAGTGCAGACCAATGACATTTCCTACAAGTTCTTCCTGCCTGGACATAAGGCCGACAGGTTTTTCGAGGGGAACACCATCATCATATGAAAAAACCCACACAAATGTTTTCTAGCATATCTGCAAGCCCGCGATGCTAAATTCCCATTTAGCTTGCCACTATGGCTCACTAGCTGGGGCACTATCCCCACCCGTTCTTTCTTCATAAAGTGTTTGTGTCGGTTCTTCAACTCCGACACCGCCAGCCAATCACTCCGCGCTGGAGGAGCTACCTCCCTAGCCAAAAACGGTGTGCCACCCTTGATAATTCAAGCCATCGGCAGATGGGTGTCAGACGCCTTCAAGATCTATGTTCGAAAAAACCCTGTGCTCATTCAAGCACTTCTTTTTGGACAAACTAAGCACTCCCAATTGACCTTTCTCCATGCTTTGGAGAACATACTTTTCTTTTTCTTTCTCTCAATAGACTTTTCTTACCTACTTTCCCCACAACAGACTCTTCTCAATGGACTCTTCTCCACCCCAATATGCACAGCCTTATGCCTTATCGACTATGGACTACCACTTTATCATTGGACAAGTTGTACTTTTAAATCCCTACCATGCACATACTTACACCTTTCCCCTCTCTCCTCACATCCTTCACTACATGAACTCATCACCTTTCCTTTCCTTTTTAAATAGGACTAATAGCCATACCATGAGTGGAAATCTGTTGGAATTGGGTGCAGAGGGCACCCAATTTCTGAATTTGGCTACCTGATGTCCCATCCTGCCTCTGTAACACCACCAAGCTTAAGCATTATTGGTCGGGTTTAAACTATGTTTACTCAAGTCCAATGAATGCTGTCCAAAGCTTGAGTTACACATGCACAACACAGTCGTTGCGTCTGCCGATGCATGACTATGAGCTGCTGCTCACTTGCCCGCTGACAGATTCACAACCCATGCTTGGGTTCTTGCTTCACGTTCCACACTTGGAACATATCTTAATTTAGACTTACACTACCAGTTGAGGAGTGAGATGAAACCCCCCTTTCCACAGGGCTCTCGTTTCAACTCTCACTCCCCCAACTAGGTGTGATTCCCATGTTATTTCTGTAAGGCTCTCATTACAATAACTCACTCCCTCTTTATAGATAAAGCTGTCTATCATTTTTCGTCACCCACCCTCCCACTACCTATTTGTTACATTCATGTACATGTACGCCATACCATGAGTGGAAATCTGTCGGAATCGGGTGCAGAGGGCACCTGATTTCTGAATTTGGCTACCTGATGTCCCATCCTGCCTCTGTAACACCACCAAGCTTAACCATTATTGGACACTTGCATTTTTTCAAACTGTTTGTCCTGGCCAAATATCATGACAAATCTTACCAAATTTAGCAAGCCTGATAAGATTTCATCCCTCTCACCAATTCCAATGGCTCTCACCTGCTCCAAAGATCTGAGAGGCCGAGTGGTGAAGTGGTGTGAAGAATATGGTTACTCTTACAAGAAACTCGCTGAGCTTGCAGGCTGTTCAAATGGCACAATCAGCAATATTTTGCAATATCAGCAGCTATACAGTCAATCCACTCATCCATTCAGTCAATGCCCTGGGAGGACATGAATATTTTATCACACTGATGTTGCTTTTATTTACAGGCTATTGCAGAGGCAACACAGTATCCATTTGGATGAGGTCCAGGCAAAATTCAGAGAGGATTGGAGAATAAGAGATCTCAATTGTGAGAGTACACCGCTAGATCACTCATCTTGACATCACCCACAAATCAATTTCCTAGGAGGCAAAGGGTTGAAACAATTTACTGAGGGCTGTGTGGGAGGCCAGCATGGCCCAGTACAATGATTCAGATCTTTTTATTTTTCTTGAATCTATAATCTAGGGATCCATTGATGCTAAATTTGGTAAGATTTGTCATCATATTTGGCCAGGACAAACAGTTTGAAAAAATACGAGTGTTCAATCTTATATGCAAAGCGCTGTATTCCGGAAAGCTACACGAAGCAGCATCAACAAAGTGATTTGTGCTTCACTGAGTACATCAGGGAGGCTGAATCTCTTGAATATATCCATGCTACATTTCAATGCCTGCAAAAGAAGAATGAATTAAAGGTTGTCAAAAGATACTCCTTGCACATACCCTTTTTGCATTTGTATCAGCAACAGCTGCTGCATTGATGGAATTCCCAGCTGCAAGTTTTGGCACTGAAACACTGTCAATCTCACCACTCTGTCCACCAGGTGCAGGATTCCTCCATTGAGCTTCTCACTCTAGGCCTGTGCCCACACCTTTCTCACCTCGCTCCTGAATAATCTCTGAAAATCCCTTAGGGCCTATTTGGTAACTGGGTTATCCCTAACTAAATCCTGGTCTGGTGAGGTTTAGACCCCAAAAAAGGAAATTGATGGTTAAGCCCAAAACCATGCCAAATTTTCATTTGGTAACCATTGGTTTGGGGTAGGTTAGGGTTGACTTGGGTTTGTCATGCCAAACATCAAAGCTTTGTCATCATTGTTTGCTGCTCACCATTTCCAATAATGAGCTCAATTAAATCATTTATTTGTGGCCCTAATTTGGCACAATCTTCAATGTATCATAGCTAGAACTCAAATACAATGTTTTCTCAATTTTATTTGATGGTTAAGACTTTATAATTGAGGAAAAGATGCCCCACCAGTTTGGGGCCAACAACGCCAAATGATGCCAAAGGTGTTTTGGCGACATGTTGTGTGATGTGGCAGAATTCCGGAGAATTCCAGAGTATGTGACAAGCTTTGCCAACTCAGTCATGTTGAGTTGTTCCTTGCAAGCCAAAGTGGCCCTCATCAAACCTGGGTTTGGTTAGGGATAACCTGGTTTCTGAATAGGCCCTTAAGGATGACCTGCTGATTTGTCAAGTCCTTTTTGGCTCTAGTCGTCGAGCTGTCAGAATGACTTGTCTTTGAGGTGCAGATGCCCAAAGCTGCCTGCTTGGTTTGATGGGAGAATCACAATTGAGTTAAATAACTGAGGTTGATGTTGGATGGGTCAGTGCTGTTAAAGGGATTTTTGGGCTCATTGATGTTAACAGGTGGTAGCAATGCCATCAGGAAATTGGGGAAATTCCTATCTGGTAATATGAACACCCAAAATGCATTGTGAATGGTTGTCAGCACTATGAACAGGTCAGAATATTTTAGGTTGACTCACAATGCCAGATCCACATAGATGGTAGCAGGTCCAATTAATAATCCAGATGTGATGTCGTGAGGTTGTTGTAGTGATATTGCATTGCTATGGAACTGATATCGTCCCTTCGCATGATGATTGAACAACTGTAATATTCTCATCAATTGTCAACAGGTATCAGATTCTCAGATGCTCATAATTTGTTAAAAACAAACCGGCTGGTTCATCACAAAAAGCATTCAACCAGTTTCTAGCCAGTTACAACACATCCAATCACAATGGGCTATTTGAAGTGCTCAACATACAACCATACCTTTGTAATATGTGCTACATGTCTATACATTTGTGGTGTCTACTTATTTATCCTACTTTGTATTCTATCTTGTAGTGTATTTATATAATGGTTTAGATATTCTAATTTGTAGTGTATCATATTGTATTTTTAGTGTATTCTAGTGTATCTATTCTTTGTAGTATTTCAAGGTTTGCATTGAGCTGCAGTGGGATTTGAACTCTAGGGCTTATGGTATTACTTATCCTTGGTTTGTTATCCATAGTTACCACTACACCAGCAGATCCTACATTAACATCAAATCTTAGGTTACTATGATGTGCGACACGCCACACACAACTCTTACACTGTTACAATGTGCATCACACATTCCTCCTTTCCTCATCACCCCCACCATCATTGACCATTCCCTTGCACCACCCCACATCCAGCAATTAGGGCCAAGATGCTGAGATACCAGGTGAGCTACCCTCTCCCCTTCATGCAGCCCCACCCTCAGCAGGCATGAAAATGGTGCCAAATGTGAAGGGAAAGGGATGCACCCAGATGAGTAGCAACTACCACATCACCCAGGTCAGTGAGTGCTACCCAGGGCCTTGAACACTGTGAAAACAGCCTGGACACACTGTCCAATGCTGTGAGTGCCCACCACCGTCCATCAATGGTCAACAGACACAAATGCAAACACAAACAGACACCAAAAACCATGGGGAAAAACTATTCAGAAACCCCCTTTCTGGTAGAAACCCAGGGTTTCTGAGGGTGGTTTGAGAAACCCCTGGCATATGGTCAAATTGAGTTCTTGGTTAGCACCACTGAGCAGATTGATCAGGTGATAGTCACTGACTATTAGTCAACTAGTCATATGTTGTTTGAACACAGTGATTGGGTGCATATATGCGTCTAATTTACATACATAGGCAGACTATCAACCATCATCGCTTTGTACCTTGCTTGAGCCTGGGGTTCCAATGAACCAGAACTATCCACTGCATGAGTAAAAGACCTGGAACAGTTCATCTGCAAATGTGAGGTATTCATGATGGACAATGGGCATGTATATGGGGA
>Ga0307507_10013278_pt1 | contig 10023 bp, 12 predicted proteins | sample 7_EM_MG_FD_207223 | JGI IMG/M metagenome (GOLD analysis project Ga0307507, IMG submission 207223) | Populus trichocarpa ectomycorrhiza microbial communities from riparian zone in the Pacific Northwest, United States - 7_EM | ecosystem: Host-associated > Plants > Roots > Unclassified | place... | reverse complement strand
TTTACTCAAATTGTATGTTGCCAAGAACTGGCAGCGTTTACTTACACCTACTTACCAAAAATACCTTCTGTCGTATATACCGTTACCTTCTTTTACCCCAAATACGTTGTACATGTACAGTTAGTACACATTTCTTTCGAATGCATGAACGTCGAACATCTGCTTACTTTCACTTTCGGACGATCGGGCCGGAAACCCTGTCCTAATAAATGAGCACAACGCTCGAAATGTTTTTCCACTCTTTACTTACGGTACTTACCCTCCCTTTCCTCTCCAATACCCACCCATAATGAGCCAAATCGCTGAGAACGGGACGCCACAGAGGGTGTTCATAGTCGTCATGGTTCGTTTCCCATTCAGATTTCTACAAAACCCAACCCGCTACATACCAGCTACCCATCTAACAAACGAACTAACTGCATACCTACACAGGGCGTATGCGGCACAGGAAAATCAACACTCGGGTCCGCACTTGCAAAATCACTAGGTTTCCCATACATCGAAGGAGACGACCTGCATCCACGGAGTAATGTCGAGAAGATGGCGAGTGGGACGCCGTTAACCGACGCAGATCGGGAGCCGTGGTTGGCTTTGGTTAGAAGGACAGCGGAGGATATGACGGCGCAGAAGCAGGATGGAGTGGAGAGGAAGGACGGACGGAAGGTGGAAGAAACGAGCGGGAAGACGGGGGTCGTGATCAGCTGTTCGGCGTTGAAGAAGTATTATCGGGAAATGTTGAGGGGGAACCCATCTCTTTCTTCTCTTTCTTCGGAACCCAAGCTCTCCACTTCCAATGGTGATATGCTATCCACGTACTTTGTGTTCATCAACGGCTCTCGCTCCATCCTCCTTGAACGTATGGAAAAACGAGCAGGGCATTTCATGAAAGCTGGAATGCTGGACAGCCAGCTTGGGACGTTGGAGAGCCCGGAGGGCGAGGACGGGGTGGTCGTTGTTTCTATGGAGGATAGTACGGAGGAGCAGGTTAGGCAGGCGAGTGAGGCGTTGAGGAGTGTAGTATGATGAACCGGACCGTTCGAGGCCGCCGATGTATTTTTAGGAAACAAAGACTGGTGAGCCACAAAGACTTGATCAGTACTCAGCTAGGCCTCAACGAGTTCGATATCCAAGTTAACGTATCTCATACAGTGAGCTGAAAGCTACTCTCATCATACCATAATTCATCTGCCCAGATATGTCACCCCTCCCTGTCCGTCCTGTTTCTGAACACTTGCTGTCCATACTACCAGTCGCTCACTCTGATTTCTACAATAGCAGCGCAAAGCACCGATCGGCATCGTTATTCACGGCTACCAGGTCCCCCAGATCCTCGCAGCATGGACCTGCAACTTCTTCGGATAACCCCTCATCTCTTGCGAGGAGCCACTCAAGCATGTCCATTTCCAGCTACCTTTCACAATAATTTTAACCCACATTGCATAAACTAGGTGAAGTATAACGACCAACGACGGTTTTATATACGAAGGAGAAGTCCTAGCGTTGGCTCAGAGACATTGGTTTTGGGATCTGTGAGGTGCCATCCATTCTATTCGCTACCCAAGTCCATCCTGATTATTCTCTAATCCAGCAAGAACTCTTATTATCAAGACAACCAGGTGGGTTCTATGCCGCACCAATTGACTCTACGTTTTTCCAACGAATCACTGCAGAGTACCCAGCACATCGCCGTCAATGAGCCCCATGCTTCATCTAGTAATAATTCCATGCAACAAGTTGAACCGATGGTTGCCGACAGGCAACATGCCATGTCTTTAACAGATGGCGAATTACCGGAAAACGCAACTGCAGGCTTTAAACAAACTTCATCTCGCACAAAGCCTGTCGTTCGGCATCCGCCTAACTTTTTGATTTTGCCACTGCGTCCTCTCGTACAACTTGTTCGCGCAGCAGTTGGGGTTCGTTACCATAGACCCGATGGTGTCATCGATTCCACTGTCGCTCCTTATCTGCCCTCGATCTCTTCTGCTTTTCCTCCTTCGCAACCCCCTACTCATTCACAACTCCCCATCGCTTCTCCACATGTCGGCCCTCATCAGCCTAAAGCTACTCTCCAACTCCCTACCGCTGTTTCCCAATGCCCCACAACCAATCAGTCTCAGACTGATCCTCAATCGACCGTCCTCACTGGGGGTGTTTTGCGACAAACTGGCAACCTGGAGGACGTGAGAGGCACGTCACGGAGCAGCCAGCCCACAGTCTCTCTTTCCGAAAGCGTGCCCTCACCGCCCATGCCATTGCACCGTGACATTCCAGACAACTTACCAACCTGCCTGGATTTCAACCATATTTCAACTCCCAGAGTAGTAACCTCATCACCTACTCTTATACATACTAAAATTAACAGAGGCGCAGAGGCGCCGGGCGATTCTACCTCTCCTACCGCAAGCACTTTGTTGTCCCCTGTACCTTCTCATTCTTGTGGTTCTTCTCCGAAACATTTACATGGTTTAAATTCAAATTATGATTATGGTCCAGCTTCCTCACCAGCTGATACATCGCCAATGCTCTGGAGTAACCCAGAGATGCCGCCCAGATTTCGCTTAGTTCGCCCTCAGCCCACAATGTCCTTGACGACCCCCCAGGCTCCTCCCGAAACCCCGATGGCTGACACGCCGGTGATTTTCAACTTTCTACCCCTACGCGCTAAGTCTAACCGAACATTATGACAGGTCCGCAATCGCCAGACTGTTGTAAGGAAGGAGAGTTCGTTCCACGATGGATCTGGCAGCACCATTTGGTACCAGACTTCATCTGATGAGCCATTATCAAGTCCCCCAACGATCCCTGGCAGTGAAGATGGCAATATCAACCTGCATAAGCATCAAGCTGGCGTCCAAGTCTGGGTTATGTCATCTCAGTGGGTCATGGCGACCGAAGGTCACATCCACCCACTTCTCCCACAACGGCGGCTGGGTGTTCGGTTATCCGGTGAGCCTTCTTGGCTAACGTTGCGGAGTTATCACGTTCGTAAATCGAAACGTAAAGTGCGCGCAAAGGGACCTTCCACTATAACGGTATGAATTTCTCGCTTCTATGGATTCTGATTCTGGAAAGATATTATTCTGACCAGCACCAGACTGTCATCGAAATGTAGGGTTTGCCTTGTTACCCGGAAAACACCGAAAAGAATCCATTTTCCACTCTCTCGAGCGCAGTTTGAGTGCTGCACACTTTTCAAGTTTTGTATACATATCCCTATGTACCAGTAACATACAGAGCTTTTAAAAATTAAATTCTGAACAGTACAAGTTGAAAAAAGACTTGTAATGTTACAGTATCTGCCAACCGCCAAAGTTATGTGCCATAACACAGCCACCGCTCACTGTTATCATCTGCCTTGCCTGTACCTCCACGTTTGAATCTTGTCGCATGCTCACCACAACTGCGAAGACTCTCAAAATTTTGCTGAAAACTCTCCTATAGCGCTCTACTCTTCTCTAGGTAAGTTTCTCGAGCCCAACAAACCACTCATTTCTCACACCCGACAACCGAAAATCCAACAGGCACGACACCTCTTTTCCTCGCGATATGGCGCCAATCAGCTCCCGAAAAAGGTTCCAAAGACAAGCCTCGCCCTCCACAAGCGCCCAAGCATGGGCGTCCACAAGGTAGCACAACGTTGATCTACCATGGGTAAGTCCTTCCTTTTGTGCAGTGTAGTGCCTGGAACTGATCACCGTGTCTTTCAGATGATGGTGCCAATGATGAGGGGGACATGGAGGGGATGTATTCATAGAGGAGGACTGGCTGGCTGTGGTTGAAGACACGAGCAAGGTACTAGGTGGAAACCCAGGTGGTGAATCCACCCACGTATTCTCCACGCGAAACTGACTTATTGTGTTTCTTCTGATCGGCCCCTTTGCTAGATCCGGCATTTCAGGGGTCCCAAGCGCCAGCCAAGGAAGCGTCTCTGTAGGAGCTTCACAATTGCTTCACAAAGCCGCAAAAAGATTGCAAACTTGTACGTTTCGTTCACGCTAACTACTCCCAGCACTGACTCCTGTTCCCTTCTTCTGTCAGCGATACCCACCGTCATTTGGGAGGCCATAAGAATTTGAGACACGTGGATCAAGCGGAACGTCTAGAGCTTTGAAGCTATGCAAGTCACGGAAAGATAACGACATGCTGGACTTAAACCTCAAGGCCTCAGGCCTTACCGCCGTCAGAATTAAATATCCACCTTTTTGGTTCCTGGCCTAGGACTCCTCGCCTTTCTTTCCAACAACTCCATTCTCCCTCTTTGATCTTCTCATTCATCTCGGCGGCTCCCCCCTTCACCACCATGTTTTCCCTCCCTCATTTTGCACTCGCCCTCTTCTTCCCTCTTATTGCCCTCGCAGACCCCATCCACGTTCCACTCGCTCGTCGCTCCTCAAGTAATCGTGACATCAACTATTATATCTCTGCAGCGGAGCATCTGCGCGCCAAGTACAGCATAACGGGGAAATCCTCCTCACCTCACGGAAAGAGGGCTAGCCATACATCAATACAGCTCATCAACCAGGTATAAGCCTCAATCCGTTGCCACATATCTTAACGAATTCACCGCCTTTCCAGCAATCAGATTCGAGTTATCTTGCACCTGTGAGCATCGGAACACCGTTAAGTCACACCCAGGCCGAATTGGTACCTAATTGTTGACAAATGTTATCAGACCACAATTATTCAATGTCGTCCTCGGCACAGCATCATCTGACCTTTTCGTTGTAGACACGTCATGCACCTCCTGCAGTTCTACGATACCGTTATTTGACCTCTCTAAATCTTCATCAATCTTTTCAGCGCATGCCAATGCCACGATCCATTATGGATCCGGCAACGTGACTGGAATAATTGCACAAGATGTGGTCTCCATGGGCAATTTTACCGTTCGAAACCAAACATTTTGTACGTTAACTCCCGCTATGAGTTCAGTTTGCCAGATGCTTACTCCTTACGTTGACCAGTGGCCGCTGACCAGATCACGGATGGCCTTATTGAAAGTCCAGCATCGGGAATCATGGGTCTTGCGTTTTCTGCCATTTCTGCCATGGGCTCGACTCCATTTTGGCAGGCGTTAGGAAGCCAACTGGCTGCCCCTGAGATGGCCTTCTATCTTGCACGATCCGGGAATGATGCCAGTGGAGGAGGTGTGTTTACCCTCGGAGGAATAGATTCGACGCTCTTTTCTGGTAATATCGAATATCTGGCAATGCCTTCGGGTACTCCAAACTATTGGCTTCTCAACATGTCTGGTGAGTGTCGCATGAAGACATGCAAACTGAGCTAACGTCGTTTGGTCCGTGTAGCAATCACCGTGCAAGGACGGTCCGTTCAAATCACGACAGGCAACGCCACTCTAGCGGTCTTTGACACTGGCACTACCCTTATCGGTGGTCCAACCGCTGATGTCAATGCCATTTGGGCAGCCGTTCCGGGCTCAGCCTCTATTGTGGGCCGGCCAGGATTCTTCTCTTTCCGTGAGTGACAATTCTTCCTCCATTTTTAAATTTTGTAATCCCTAATATGCCTCATACACGGCGCAGCCTGCTCTACCTCGGTTCAAGTGACACTTTCCTTCGGGGGCAAGGCGTGGCCGATAAATGCGGTCGACATGAACCTTGGCCCGATTGCGCGTGGAGGCACGCCATGCCTCGGAGCAATCTTCGATCTCGGCGTCGCCAACGTTTCTTCTGGCTCAGGTAATCCCTCCTGGGTTGTTGGGGATACTTTTTTGGTTTGTTGATGCCTTTTGAGTGGCATATCGTGTGCTGATTTCCCTCCTTTTCGTCTTGCAGAAGAATGTGTATTCTGTCTTCCGTGCCGACCCTGCTTCAATTGGGTTCGCGCAGCTTTCTAGTTTGGCTGGCGGATCAGGTGAGAGAGAGTGCAGCCTGGTCTTCCCAGTGACCTCATCTTTACTCCTCCCTCTTCCAGGCGCTCCAAGCGGCAATGGTTCCTCAGTGCCAACCAACAGTTCCCCAGCGCCAACCCACGCTTCCCTCGCGCCAGCCAACGCTTCCCCAGCGCCAGTCAGCGCTTCCCCAGCGTCAACCAATGGCTCTGGAAGCAAAAGTACGTCTCCTTATATCTGTCTATCTATTTCTGACGTCTCGTTTCACTGCAGATGGCGGATCATCAGCCAGAATTACATTGTCTGCCATGATGACCACCGCAATCATGGCTGTCCTCATACTGTAATCCAAAGAATCTCGATATCCTTGCACGCATTAAATGTGCAGGTGTTATACTCACTGTTGCTAAAATTGTGTTAGTACTCATGTCGTCGAATTTAAGAGGATTCGTCCCCTTTCGGACTGCCGAGCCCGCCGTGATGACCCCTGGGCGGAGGTCGAGATGTCGGTAGTGCTTAGAATGAGGTAAAATGAGATCGGCCAAAAAAAGGGAATCATACACCTTTGATTCGAACCAGAGAGCAAAGGGGAATCGCGCCATTTTGCTCTCTCGAAACAAAGGGACGAGCAATTCAAGAGGATTTTGGTCTGCCTTCTCTAGTCGGACCTATCCTTGTAGTCATCCTTGCCGTTATTTGAATCAAACTCGAGAATATTCCAGAGGCTGGAATCATTCACAGTCACCTCCAGACGTGACTCTATTCATCTTCCAAAGGTGAACAATGCCGAAAGATCTGAGGGAGAACTTCAGGAGGAATTTGCCTGACTGGTGCCATGATGTGAAAAGAGCGTTTGAGGTTTTTATCTGTACACCCCTTTTGAAACCGGGGGAATTGTCAGTCTCTGCTAATGGTGGAGGCATGCTGTGGAGCAAGAGAGTTGGAGAAGACGTTCAGGAACTGCGAATGTACAGGCTGTACTGTCTAGTGATTCTGCCATAAGTTTCACCCCCACTTCGTCACCCTACTTCTTCCTAAGCAGATGTCATCGTTCGTCGCAGGTCAACCAACACCGTTTGGACATACGCCCTCACCGATGCATCCCGCCAAGTTGTGCGTAGAGCCTCTCTGATGGGAACCGCAGTCATGGCGAGCCTCCTATCAAGGTGATGGTAGTCACCATAGCTGATAGCACCCTTATCCTCATTTTCACGATGCTTTTGCTCGTTAGCATACCCACCACCCCAAGATGTCATCCCCACTATCTTTCATTTGCGCCTACATCCTCTAGAAACCCAAACACGTCCTCGGTGGTTCACCATCGTGTTCGTGGTCGATGGATCGTTTGATGGAGAACTTGACTTCCTCAATGGCCGTTTCATCGAATGCGAGGAAGGCGAGCTTTTGTGGGCCTGCGGATTACCAGGAGGCGGAGTAGGCAGAGACTATCACTGCTTCGGAAACCCAATTTGGGACGCCATGGGAGAGGGATCATCGCCTGAAGTAGTTACCTGGACGAATATGGCACCGGAACCATTCTTTTAGCCACTGGCATCGTTTTGGTCATTATCTGGGCCGGCACTCTCCACACAACTTTGCCGCCACTCCCCCCTCTTTCTTGTTGGGTCAACTCACCGACAATCCACATCCTCACTGTGTTATGCTATTCACTCGTTAGCATGATTGCCTATCATCGTTAACAGTTATGAAGACCTTTCACTCTTTTAGTCGGTCATTACATATCGACCCATACGAGTTCTTCGGTACCTTCCTTGGCACTCTCTGGCACCGCCGCTGTCGGCGCAACTTTGAGGACTATTGCCTTTCTCATCTCTGACGGATTCAGAGACAGCCGCAACCTCTGGCCATTCGAACCTCCATGTACCCAATCCATGTCGGACTTCCGTCTGCTCCCTTGTCGGCCGGCCTTTAGGATCCCTACCCTCCACTCCGTTGTTAGATCCCACATCGCTGATCACGCACCCTTGCATCTCATACTTGTATGATTTACAAGATAGCAGCGAAAGAGTCCGAGAAAGGAGGGCCAATGGCACACCATGCCCTACCTCACTGGGTATCAACATTCATGGTTGCGCCGAAAATATAATGACCAAGAGCAACGCCGACGACGACGGCTGTGATCAAATATGCCTACACCCCACAATCATTAGCTAAGAGACAAAGGGAAAAAGAGAGAAGAACGATCCATATTGTACGTCATCACCAACATGAGAGGAACACGGAGGCGCCATACAAGGCCGCACGGAGGGCCCTCGACCCGCGGTACCGGAGTTCTGTAAAAAAACGTATTATCGGTCCGCTCTGGGAGTCCAAGTCTGCTCAAACCCAACTCACACATTCAAAGCCGACCTAACCACCCGCCCATTCCGTCCCCCAAGTAACGTATCCTCCACGCACCAGGGCTGCTCCTGCTACTTGGGACTCTAATCTTCCTAGTCTTAGCCGCACTGAGACTCAGCGCGATACGGTAATCCAAGCCCTGCTGGACGACGCGGAGGTACTCATAGAACACCCCCAGCAAGATGATGGCGAGAAGGGAGAGAACGAATTGAATGTGCGTATGGGTGTGCCAGGAGCGGAAGACGATGCATGTGTTAATTATGTCTGCGTTCCTGTAGTTGGGGAGGAAGAAGGGGTTAGTAAGGAAGGGAGATATACTGTCTGAGAGACTGACTGACCACAACATGTTCATTGAGCAGCGAGGGTCGCCGCCGCCTGTGGGCATGTTGTGCAGTGCCATGGTTCATTGTGGACCGTGGTGGTGGTGGTGGTGAGGAGGTGGTAATAGGTATGGTGCGACGTGACCTTTATCCAAGGATTGATCCAGTCAATGGCTTAAACATATCAAACGTCCAACATCATCTTGCAAACTTGAATCCAAAGACTCACTAACCATCTGACCTACCATGGAACATCTTTCCAAGTCCCCAGTCTTTCCAACAGAGACTATTGAATTGATAATTGACCATCTCCAGGACGATATCGTCGCTCTAACACGCATTTCCGGAACATCTCACGCAATCCTTCACTCATGCCGCCGACGTCTTTTCCGATCCATAAAACTCGGTATTTCACCAAGCTCATATGCATTTGTACGAACCTTTCGGTACAATCCAAGCATCGGACAATATGTTCGGGAGCTGGCGCTACATGTTGACCACTCCCTTTCGAAGTGGGCCCCGGGAAAACAGAACGCCGATACCGAAAATATTCTAACTCTTACCCAAACACCATTCGTGGAAAGGTTATCCATCTGCGGAGGCATATCCCAGCCTACGTCGTGGAGCTCCCTCCACGTCACCTGTCAACAGCCGATCCTGAATCGCATCCATTCTGCCTCTTTGAGAGAATTATTCATTTACAATTTTGTGATCCCCGTCACAATATTTCGATCCTGCGTCAATCTTTCTGCTTTGTCGATCGACGAGGTGGAGGACTCTGGAGAGCCAGAGCCCATCGATCAAGCGAGGATGTCGCCATGTTCACAACAACCCATGACCATTCCCCAACTGCGCTCATTCGAAGTTGGAGTATCCTCTAACGCGTTTGCGTTGGCACTTGTCCATTATCGTGACAGCGATGGCCATCCCTTGATCAGATTTGATGGACTCAAGACGCTAATCGTCCATTGTTATCAAGAAATGGAGACAGAGGTCATAAAGGATATCTGTGAAGAAGCAATCGGATTGGAGATGTTCGCATGTAGAGGAATTACGGGGGCCGCGTTTCTGTCTTTGGCTACCCAATGGCCTAACTTCAGCCGCTTTTCGACGCTGAAGACCTTGAAAGGACAGTGTAGTAACACCGAGTTAAGTGAAGACCTTCTGCTGGGCCTATGTGAGAAACTCCAAATGTTTCCTCAGCCCAATGTACTGGAGACTTTGGACATCGAGATCTTAATGGCCGTACTCTGGGACTGTAAATTGATCTCCACTCGAAATGAATGGGGATGGCTGGATGACGTGTTATCTCATGGGTTTCCGCGGCTGCATAGAGTTTCAATCAATGTTGTTTTTCCGTCCTATCCTGGAAATCCGGACCCTGAAAGCGCCGAGTTACGCGAGGAGGTAGAGATGGTTCGAAAGAGGTTTCCTTGGTTGAACGAGAACGCAGCTGTGAAGTTTAATTTCTCAACGAGTTTTGCTATT
>Ga0307507_10013277_pt1 | contig 10023 bp, 8 predicted proteins | sample 7_EM_MG_FD_207223 | JGI IMG/M metagenome (GOLD analysis project Ga0307507, IMG submission 207223) | Populus trichocarpa ectomycorrhiza microbial communities from riparian zone in the Pacific Northwest, United States - 7_EM | ecosystem: Host-associated > Plants > Roots > Unclassified | place... | reverse complement strand
TGCCCTATCCATATCATATCGCTCCGCCGCGTACGTTTGGCATTCAAAAAGGAAATGCACGACCGTCTCCGTGATCTCCAGCCGTTCTCTACTCCAACATGACTCGCAGCGCCTGGTGTTCGACTTCCTGATGCGATGGAGATAGCTATTAAGCGGTATGTGGCTGGTTCAAATCTGTGTTAGTAAGCTCGCCTGGGGCCTGGAGAGCCTGTCACTGATTTTCCGGAACTTGTTGAAGGGGAAGTCTTTGTCGATGTGTTGGAACCTAGTGTAGCATGGTGATTCCTTCCACGTGTTCTTCCACTTGACCTTTAGCTGTTCTGCCATTTCCTGTTTCACTGCTGCCGCGCTATACGGCAATCGCTTGCGAAGTATTGGGGGCAACTCTTCCCATGGGCTCGAATCGCCCTGTGCCGCTTTCTTCGCCTCTTCATCTACCCTTTCATTCCCCTTCACTCCTTTATGGGCTGCCACCCACTTGAGCGCGAACTTGTCAGTACCTGCGGGACCTGGGACGTCAGCTCCATCAGCCATGATCTCCGTAAGGCCCAGGTACCCCATTACTAGGTATTGCCCTGGGCCTGGTTTCCTTGCGTTCGTCGCCTTTATGAAAGCCTGGCTGTCGGTGTAGCTGGTGATTGCCGACTTCCCTACCTCTGGTTGGTCTTGTAACATCCATGCCGCTAGAATGGAGCCGACCGCTTCTCCTTCATAGGTGGTGTGTTTCTTCAAAGAACCTAGGTGAAAACATAAAACTCTTTCCGGCTCCTCAACCCCTTTCCTGTAGAGGACTGCTGCGGCCCCTACCCCTCCTTCGAAGCCCGAACCGTCAGTGTAGACCTTGATTTCGGAGTCATCCTTCGCTTCATCCTTTATCAACTCTTCTTTTGAGCTTGCAATTGTTGCGGTGAAAGCCCTCTTGTATGTCGGTGGCCGTGGGTCTGGTCTGATCGTTTCGAGACGATGTGGCTTGATCTTGAAGCATTCGATCAACTTCTGTAAGGGAGCAAGGTGAGTTTTGGCCGGATTCTTGCTGTATCTGCATATCATGGCCCTAAGTGGGTGACTGCCAGGTAGTGTTGCCGTTCGAACTACAGCCACGTGACATATGCGCTCGAGCATGAGGTTCACCGGGAGGACCCCAGCATGCGCATCCAGCAGGTCATTTGGTGAGGTCCACAGGCCTCCCGTAATCGCCCATGTTGCTATCCTCTGTATCTTTCCCATTGCCTTCTGCGCCCTTACTGACCCACTGTTGTCCCGTTTGCCCTCCTTCTTGTGTGGAGGAACAAACCAGACGTCCAGCGCGTAAGTCATCTTGGGGACTGCCACCGAGATATATAATAGGTGCATGAGCCTTGGTCGGATACCTAGGTTAGTGCGGGTTAGTCTATGGAACATCATGATATATGATGTAGCCTTTGCCAAAGCCCCATTCTCCTGCACCCTCCATCGTAACTGAGCATCTATGTTCACCCCCAGGTACTTGTAGCTCTCAACTTCTTTCACAACCCTCCCTTGTAGCCGGAGCACTGGATTTGGGTGATCGCCGGGTTTCCTCACTCTTGGTTGGCAGTGCATCACTGCCACTTTGCTGATTTCGAAGTTCGAGTTGTGGTCCTTGGCCCATTCGAAGCCTCCTTCCCTCCTTTCCATAAAACTTTTTAGGGCTCGCGTCGTTTCTTTAAAATTTTTTGCTGTAGCTACCACTAGGGCGTCGTCCACGTAACCAATGGCATCTTCATTCAGCCGTCGTAAGGCCTCCAGTAGGTCTGCGTTATAGATGACATAGAGTAGCATAGAGATAGGGTCGCCTTGTCCAATGCCATTTGTGATTTCGATGAATTCTGAAATGAAATCGTCAAACTTTAACTTAGTCTTACATCCTTTCAACAGCCGTTCGATGAACTTGACATAGGTGGTTGGTATTCTTCGCTTCTTGAGATTGTGTATGAGCCTGTCGGTGACCGCGTTTGGGAAGGCCCCCTCTACATCCAAGAAAAGGACTGATGCGACCTTCTTTTTGCCCCATGCAGACTTGATCTGTCCTACCAGGTAGTGGATGGCGTCCGTCGTAGTTCGGCCTGGTCGTCCTCTGAAGTGTGTGTCAGGAAGCAGGGCATCCTTTTCTACCATGTGGGAGATATTCTCTGCGACAATCGCTGTTAGTACTTTGGGTATCGTGCAGAGAAGGGCTATTGGTCGGTAAGCTTTTGGTATCTCGTAGCACGGTTTAGCTGGTTTCCGTATTACCGCCGTGGTGAACACCTGCCATCCCGGGCAGTAGGTGTTCAAAGCGAAGACGCCTCTGAAAAGATGGGTTAGGTAGTCGATCAGTTGTTCCAGGCACTTCTGCAGGACCACGTTAGGGATCTCGTCTGGGCCGCACGTCTTGAAAGGTGATAGCCTTCTAATTTGTCGTGTGATTTGCTCTGGGGTGATGAGTGGCGGTGGAGGGAGTGGTTCTGGGTACTCGTGGTTCTCTGGGACCCTGGAGAGCTCTGGCTTCTTGGGGAAAAAGATCTGCGCCAATATCTTCGCCTTACCCTCATTGGTGTTGATTTCTTGTAGGAGGCCGTCCTCCCCTTCGACAGGTACTTTGAGTGTTGGAATGCATGTCTTGCCTCCATCACCAATCGGCTCCTTGAGGTATTGATTTGCCGTCCACAGATCCTGTTCCGCCGCATTCTCTAGGAAGTCCTCCCAATGCCGACGTTTGGCCTCTATGATAGCCTCCCCGTACTTGTTCCTGGCTTTCCGTAGCTCTGTGTGCGAGATGTGATCTGGAAGTGCCCGGAATCTATATGCAAGTCGACTTAGCTTTTTCATCATTGTCTTCTTCCGACTGAGATCGTTGCTCCACCATCTCTTTGAGTATGGGCATGGCTTGTTCTCTGGGACCCTGGTACAGATGGTGTCTTGAATCGCTTCTGTGAGGTCTGTTGCGGCCTCTTGGAATTGTTGCGTTGTTGTGAGTGGCTGTGGAGGTGGGATTTCGAGTAGTCGGATGGCCAGGTTTTCTTGGAAGTCTTCCCAGTCCGTAGCTCTGAAGTTGTATGATGTTTTGAAGGCGATTCGCTCCTGTGGTAGGTCAATGTAGGTTGCTATTGGGAAGTGGTCGGTCGCTGGTGGCCTGATCGAGGGGTCGACCTCACATCGGATTAGCAGGTCATACATTTCTTCTGTGCACCAAAAGTTGTCGGGGCGCGAGTATTTCTTGGTAACTTGGTGCTCCAACGTCAGATGCCCTTTTGGCAGGGCCATCTTCAGGTTCAGGTCTGCAAGCAATTCAATTAGTTTTCCCGCATCCTCTAGAGCTCTTGGCGTGAAGAGTCTGTCGTCTGTGTCGTCGTCCCACATCGGATGATGTCTGTTGAAATCGCCTGCCCAAATTAAGTGGTCGTCCTCCCTTGACAGAACTTCCGCACGGTTTATGCGTATGAACTCGCGGACCACATGTAGCATTCTTGAGTGATTGCAGTCGTTGTAGGTGTTGATGATAGTTAGTCGTCCATAGGCACCAGCCATTTGAATTGCGACGGTGTCGTTGGTTCCCGGCATGTTGAGTATTTTCCATGAACTGGTTGCGAGATCCGAGCTGACCCACGTTACTGCTCTTGTCATTGGTGCGTTGTCCTTGTATCGGTCTGCTGGGGCTACTGCGACGAAACTGTTTGGCGTCCTGATGTTGCCCATGGTCGTCACGTGTGGCTCCTGCACCAGAACTAGATCCCACTCCTTCTTCGATACCCTGTTGTATAGTTCCAGGTGCGCTTTTGATGATTTGTTGAGATTAATTTGAAGTATTCGTAGTCTTGTTGGTGATAGTGGCGGTTGTTCAGACATTGGGCAAGGTTAGAGGTTGGGCACTATCAGGGGGCGTTAAGCCATTACTCGTCACGGTAGGGACTGTTGGAGATTCTGGATTGGGGAAAAAAGGAGGGGGGGACTTAGCTACTGGAAGGGTTGGGCGCTGGCTCGACCGTGACTCCTTGGTGTACGGTCTTCCACCTGGAGCCGCGTACTCGAAATTGATCTGTGTTTGCCTATACCTGTTCCTCTGTGAAGCTGGTTGAGCCGGATTGATCTGGATCTCTGCTGGGGGAACTCGACGTCCTTGCATTGGATAGGACGGTGACCACGTCCATGATTCCTTTGCTGGGAAAAAAGGTAAGTCATTTGCTGGATCCCTAGCGTTGAGGTCTTCGATCTTCCTGAGGAAAGTTGGGCAGTTGCGGTCCCAGCTGGTGTGGTCGCGCGTCCTGCATGAGGAACAGTAAGCAACACCGTGTTGTGTACAGTTACTGGTCCAGTGATCCCTTCCCCCGCATGTGCCGCATACATTTACCTCCTTGTTCGTGATGGTGCATTCTGATGTGATGTGGTCCCAGCCTTGACACTTGAGGCACCAAATCGGCTCTTTCTTGCTCTTCGCCACCGATACTCTCTTGTTGCAGATCGTCAGTCCATTTACTATTGCCCGGTTGGCCACGTCCGCGTCCGAAAATGTGGCAATGACATGAGCGAAAAGTTGGTTCACCTTTCACCGTGCCGGGGGCTTGATCCACCTTACCTTCGTCAGACCGCCCTCAGGTATGTTGTTTGATTCCTCTATCTCTTTTCTATCCTTCTGGCTGCTGGGGTCGAGGTTTAGTGGCACATAGTAGGCGACGACGTTGTATGACCTCTTCTTGAAAGAGGCCTCTGTTTCCCCCAGTTCCCGGAGGAAAGCCTCTTTGTTGTCCTTGGAAGCTAACCACGCCGCGCCTTCGTCCGTAGCCATTTCGACCAGGATGCTGCCATTTTGAAGCTTCAGTGCCAACCTGATCTTGTGCTTTTGTGCTGTCGCCTTGCCCATCGCCTCAGAAAACTTGCCCACCAGGACTAGGTTAGCGCAGTTCTTGAGGCTGGATCCTTGGGGTATGTCGACCAGTGATTGTCATTGCCTGATGTTTTCTTTAGCAGCTAGCCGGGGGTTAGCATCCATCGGCGCCCCAGAGAATGCCCTGTTCAGTGCGTCCCTGTATGGTGCGCTGCCAGGATTACTTGCCTGCTGCTGAATCGCCTTCTCTGCTGTTTCTGTCAGGTCATCCGCTTTCCTCTCTAGCATTGACATCTTCTTCTCCAGATCCTCTGTAAGCTTCTCCCTCAGCCCCTCCGCAAACTCTTTTAGGTCTTTGGTTACTTCGTCGAACTGTGCATTTGCAATACCTCTGACGGCCTCTGCTACTTCACCGAGCTCGACCTCCCTCAGCAGGTAAGTGACCGCCCAAACTGCATTGATTGCTGGTAGTCCGATGCCTTGCATTGCTGCTACTTGGAAGAGAGTCGAGGCAAGAATGTTCAGCGTGAGGGGTGCACCATCCGGGACCATGAGCAGCTTTTCCTCCAGGTATTCTCTTCCCCTTTCCGCATCTCTGATCTCTTGGCTATCTTCATCTATCTCCGCTATCGCTGTCGCCCTTGTCTTTCGCTCCTGTATCTCTGGCTCGACGGTGACGGCTCGACCTTGTCGAGCAGTGGTTGCTTTGCCTTTTTGTGATGAAGTCACCAAACTCTTAGCCTTCCCTCCGGATCCAGACATGTTCTGGGCTGTTTTTAATTGTTTTAATACTGGTATTGAGAGTGAATTTTGTATGTAGACCAGGATTGTGTTTTGAAATCGACGGGTCGCCCAAAAGTTTTCGGGGTCCTAGTCGGGGTGCCACGTGGTTCAGGTCCAAGGTCAGTCCTAACACATACATTATTTTAATAATACTAACTTGCATTGATACAGCTACTTGTCAGCCAGTTCAGCAAGCTGTTCTCTGGGCATGGCATCCCAGCATCAAAACTGGGAAGTCAACCGATGTGAACAGTGAAAATGATAGTGAACACAACAACTCTGAAAGCACCATCAGTGAACACACCCAGATGTCTCCTAGCTCAAGATCAGCCATTATGGCAAAGAGTGAGGACAAGGTTGAACAGGATATTAGATATTATCAGTATCTCTTCAGGTATATGACCAATGCTTGATATCAAACTTGATAGCTGAATTGTCCACTTTATTAGATGAGGAGCAACCTGCCAAAGTGGCCAACCCTCCAACTCCTCTGCACATAGAGAGAATTAAGAACGCCTTCTCTATGTCTTTCAACCTAGATGATGAGGAAAACCCTTGGCATTGAGATGATACCTGTTGGGTTTTGACAAACTGCTAGAGTGAACAGTACAGTAATCTACCTCCCTCTTTAGTCACATCATTTATTCCAACTATTCTACATTCTTTTATCAATACATATAATGTCTTTCAATCTACTTTCCAACTCTAAGTTGTCTGAATGATCAGGCTTTAGCAGGCTTAGCTGGTGTCAAAGCTGCCATCAACAGATCATTTATGTAATCATGGCAGCCCAGCAAGGCTTGAAGAAGAGAATGTTTCCACACAGTCAATAAAAATCCACGCACTGAATATGTTTCCACACCCAATAAATATTTCTTTGGGGCATCATATATTTCATAGAATACATGATAAAAGGTTCATGGGACAGTCAAAAAATATTCGCACAGTGATAATGTTTCCACACACCCAATCTAAAATATTTGAGAGTCAAATATTCTTTGTGGAATTGAAAAGAATGTTTACAGGGCAAGAAAATGTTTGCATGCAAGTAAAATATTTTATTGGAAACCCAAATTTTTCAAATAAAATCTACACACACAATGCCAGCCATAATTATTAGCCATCAGGCACGTCATTGATGTAAACTCGATGGATTTCCTTCATGGCCTAGGGTAAAGGTGGTATGCCAAGTTCTACCTCATGAAAACGCACCCGAAAATTATCACTTTGTATTCCGTGCGTGTCATCCACTTGCAAACAGGAAGAGAGGAGCGAAACTAATGCCGTAGCTCAAGGTTGAAGTTTCCCTATCCAAGGAATGGCATTAACGTTGTTTGTACCATTTAGGAAAAGTTTAAGAGACTCACCATCCAGATCATGTGTAGAGATAGCTCCCTGATTAACGGTTCATGAAGGCACTGCAACGGAGGTGTGACGACGGAAGGGGGGAGAGGTTTTCTGTTACTCGGTGCAAGTGATGAGCACAGGTGTCGGCTACTTTGGAAATGAACGACGGTTGCATGTTGGAAGGTCAAAGAGCTGGGATGGCATGGGGCGGTTCATGAATCAAAAGGAAATGGCAGAGCCACAGAGGTCGAGAGTCGACAATGTTGGACAGATTTCTGATGAAGAGGCTCGGCTTCAGAATTGCGGATAAGATCTTTTGGGAGTTGCACCATGGGCTGAGGCCTCTTGGAATCGTATTTAGAAGGCCTAAACACAGTCAAATTCATGAGGCGAGTACTCCACAGAGGAAAGGTCAGAGAAGGGGCGAAAGTCAGCATGGGCATCGAACGCACAGAAAGCAAACCTTTCAACTTTGTCATCTTTCAACAACCCTTCGCTGATCCTGCTAACGTTGCCGTCGTTCAGGGAGTTCAGATTGGTCTCGGGAAGACATGCTTTGCCATTTAGTGACTCTCGACTCACGCACGTGACATAAATGGCAACTCCCATGATCATTGATTGGCACCCGAGCTCCGGTAACATTCATCCTCCTACCATACTTCACCATGTCCAAGGACCACGTACGGTTGTTGAGGCTTCAGGCCATTGGAACATCGCTTCCTCGTTCCCAGGCCAGTGACGAAGGTATCGACCAATCGTTTGGTGTAATTAGGCAAGAGTTAGACACCCTGGCTTCGAAATTCAGCATTGCCTCTGAGGTCAGAGACGAGCTGGAGAGAAAAGGTGCGCTGGGATGCTCATATCACCACGCGAGAAAGTTTACCCTCCTAATCGCATGTCTTAGTTGCCTCACAAGCAGATGAACTACGTGCTCTTCACCAGGCCCTTGAAGTGAGCGACGCTAGATGCCATGAACTTGAAGACAAAGTCAACAGTTTAAGAGCTCTGCTCAATCGCGGGCTAGATCTGACAGAAGAAAGCGATACTGACGGCGAGCCAGGTGATGCAGGGTCTACTATGTATCCTCTCATCAACGATTTCACTGGTCCATTGCCAGCCCTATCAGACTTGCCAGAAAACCTAAACACCACGAATTTTACTACTGAATGGAAACGTGGGGGTGCAGACTGGTCTATAGGAATCGACCCCAATGTCAAGCACGTACTCGACATAACATTGGTTAGAACATTCAACCACGAAAGGTGACCCATCCCAACCTTTTTGAAGGTAATTCTTACCGTTGACAATTTGTATTTCATCATTTGTGATAGCCCGGTGCAGTGTGCTCGGATTTCTTCTGATATGAAATCCCTTGCAGTAGCGTGTGGTACAACAGTTCACATGTACGATGCTGTAACTGGTAAAGAGACGTGGTTGGTTTCATGATGTTCATGGTGGCTTCATGATCTGAAAAACTTTATGTTTAGGACATTAACGATGAATAATGTGGTTCGAGTAATATGCTTCAGCCCAGACGGTAGTATATTGGCAGTAGGGGGTCAAAAAGAGAAACTCGATGTGCGCCTTCCCTTCACTTGCGACACCAGGAAAAATAACCACCAAACTAGGCCATAGAAACCACTACACGTAAAGTTCATTATACCTTTGGCGGGAACACAGCAAGAATTTCTTCACTATGCTTCTCATCGGATGGGAAAATGCTTGTGGCAGGGTGTTATAACAACACTGCTCGAATTTGGACCTTGGAGAATGGAGCATGCAAAATTATTTCTGCAACATCTGGGTCTATTCTCTCGATCGCTTTTTTACCAAAGCGGTTGATAGCTCTGGGGTGCAGAAATGGATCTATAGAAGTATGGAAAACAAAAGGAAAAAATGGAGTGAAGTTGATGGAGACTATTGTGGGGGATAAATATGCAGTGAAGAGTCTTGCATTTGTCGAACTCACCGGGAAACGATTGGTGATTGCAAGTGAAGATGCATCACTGAAGTACTTGGACGTTGGTCCGTTGCTTGATACTAACAAGGCTTTGGAAAATCACAGAAAAATGGCAGGAGGAAAACCACTTGTTCAATGCATGACGAGACTTACTGGGAACAAGGTTTGTATCTACCCTTCCCATATATTGCCCCTCTTGATAATGGAGGCAATCATCCAGGAAGTTACATCCCTTGCTGTCTCACCTGACAGAAAATGGGTTGTGTCAGGTTCCGCTGACCATTGCATCCGGTTCTATGACTTGGAGGCAGCAACTTTACACAGTGAGATACAAGGGCACAACAATTCCGTCACCTCTGTTGATCTCAGTCAAACGGGGAAAATTCTTGTGACAGCTGGGAAGGATGGCAAAGTGCTGATGTGTAGGTTTTTTTAATTTTATTTCATAGTTTAATGCTTCCTGACTTGCTCTTCTATATCAGGGGCTTATGAGTAGCCACAATTAAACCAAGATCTTCCTCATGTTTCCACCGATACTATGGTATCTGCTAACCTTCCTCATATTTTAGATATTTTCTTACCAAGGGGTATGTCAGAATTTGCCGAGGGACACAGGGTAGGGGGGGAGGGGGGGGCATGCAAGCCTTAAACAAATTTTTTTTTGACATTGTCCAACAGCTTTGAAAGGCCAATGCCGATGATTTGGAGGCCTTTCAGCCATTTTTGAGGTACTGACATCAGCAGCTTGAGCCATCATGGATGAGCCAGATGATAACGGACCGAAATTTTCCATATTTGGCTTTTCTTTCCACACCCTCATTGTTGACCGGAGATGCCAAAGAAGAAAAAGGTGCGATTCTGACTCAAGTGCACGTGTTTGTTGACATTTTAATAACAGCAATCTTCTGCATCAGCAAAACCTGATTTTCACACGTAGACAGGCATAGTTCTTCCCCTGACATCATAGTTTCCCATAGTTACACACCAAGCTTGGCTAGATGCCCTAGCGCCCCACAGTGCCCCACAGCGCTGTGTGGGTGTAATCTCGTTCTATGCAGCTCTACAGAGACTTGGGTGGTTACTATAGGGTGCTATAGAGGGGCCTCCACTT
>Ga0307507_10013276_pt1 | contig 10024 bp, 6 predicted proteins | sample 7_EM_MG_FD_207223 | JGI IMG/M metagenome (GOLD analysis project Ga0307507, IMG submission 207223) | Populus trichocarpa ectomycorrhiza microbial communities from riparian zone in the Pacific Northwest, United States - 7_EM | ecosystem: Host-associated > Plants > Roots > Unclassified | place... | reverse complement strand
GGAGCAATTGAGAATTGCACTGCATCTAGTTAGGAACATGGATAATTGGCGCGTGTCTTCAGATCAGGCGGGAATGAAAGCCTCCCTCCACGCTTGGGCCAGTTTCCCAGCAGATGCACCCTGCACCCTGCACCCTACTACACTCTAAGATCGGTGGATCGTGGAAAAAGGGAGGGAGGGAGGAAGCTCCGACCACTCAGCCTCCAGTCTCAACAGTCACAAGGTTGAGCTCGACTTCGCATCCAGACTACAGCAGGGAAGTTGAAGATTGGACGTCAGGGATGTTTTTGGAGGCCGGGACATATAGTACCGGTACAGTAAAAGTACAGACATCCGAAGACAGCCACGGAAAATTTTGCAAGGAGAAATGCCGGACCGTTACTCGCAAAGCCCTTGTCCCAGGCAAGAAGTATCATACTACTATAGTACGGTACAGTACAGGAACGTTATTGAGGGTATAACGTTGCATAACACATAATAATATTATGATAACAAGGGGATTGGCGAGGATTGGAGGAGTCGCACAATGGAACAGGTAACCGCAGAGCCTCTTCCCCTCCCAAGCTACTATATAATATTATTATGATAGTCTACCGTTGTCTCACTCGAATTTTACCCCTCCAAGAGAATACGCCTTCCCCTCTTGACCCATCACGCTTAGCTTACGGTAACCTACTCCACCCAGCCGGTATTATAAGTTGGGTTACGCGAACTGCGATTGACCTGCTTGGTTCCCTCTCCATCTCGTCCTCCCTTCCCTTCTCCCCCTCTCTATTTATCCTACATACCCTCTCTATATCTGCCTACTATATCTTATCGCGAGATGCAACTTCATAGTGCGGGTATAATATGTGCGCATAGTACCGGTACTGTGTTTTGCTCTGCTCCATCTTCTATTGCGCTAGTATATAGCGCTATGTCTTTGGCCCCTCATCCATCCACTTTGAAACTCCCCCCATCCATTTTCCCCCAGGCTAATTCATTCCCGCATCGTTAGCATCACGGACGATGCGAATGTAGAAACTCGATCCTCGTTATGCTTCTACCTTTGGTTGTCCCCCCATCCAACCGGGAGAGTTAGCCAGCTTTTGATTGCCCCTCCCTGCTCACTTGATGGGATATGGTGTTTATCCCTCACCCCTCTCCTCCATCCCCTCCGGACTTTGTATGTTTGGCGTAGGATAATATTCTGGCTGTGCATCCGCTTCGTGTGTTCAAAACCTTCGAATCCATTTCATTTATCTATCCCCCCCCCAATCCATCTCTGAGATCACTCCCCCTCTGTCCTCCCCTCACCTCGCCCTCTATTTCATCAAATCTACCCATCTTCTATCTCGACTCTTGGTCCATTCTTCTCACTCTTCTCCCGCTTCACCTCCCTTACGCTCCTACACTACAATGGCTCCTCCCCTTGTTTATATGCTTCCTCTTACCGACACTGGTGCCCCTGATATTGCCGGTGAACATATCAGTCTCCCTCCCCCATGGGAGCCATACACTTTGAGATTTGATATTGAGGGTGCGAGCTCGATAACTCGCAACGGGAGCTTGTGGACCAATGTCCCTGCGAAGGGCGAAAAGTTTGGAAGAAATAAATTTAGAGAATTCAAGTTTGTTTCCCATTCGGTTCTTTTGCGTAATCTATGATTGCCCCCTTTTCGGTTATGTGGTGGCTGCGGTGGTTACGCGTGATTTGTTTTTTGCGCCCCGACGGCTCCTGGGGGACCACTTGACCGCAGATGTCTCAATAGAAGGGTCAACGTCCAGATGATCTACAACTGACACTAATGTTCTATCAATCATTACAGACTCATACCTTCGTTTTCCCGAACTCTTCACATTGACATTCCTATCGCTTTACCGGGTACCTTTAGCTATTACATCACCTATAATCCCCTCCCATCCCTGAAAGAGCTATCATCACCAACGAAGCCGTCCGAAACTGCGAGAACCGACACCCACTGGTTTACCGTTGCTGCACGCCTGTCCGTAAACGGCGAACCTCTATCTCTCGATTCCCTCTCCTGTTTCTCGGTAGTCTCAAAATGGCTCGGCCCTGTCGAAAAATGGGATGGATATATGAGGTATATCGCTGAGAAGGGGTATAATATGGTCCATTTTACTCCAATGATGCACCGCGGAGAATCGAATTCGCCTTATAGTATCTATGATCAGCTTGCATTTGACCCGGAGGCATTCCCGAGCGGTACCAAGGACGTGATGTTGGTTGTTGATCGGATGGAGAAGCAGCATGGCCTGCTCAGTCTGACCGATGTCGTCTGGAATCACACTGCTCACAATTCCCTCTGGCTGCAAAGCCACCCGGAAGCTGGTTACAATTTGGTCACTGCGCCTTGGCTCGAAGCGGCGTATGAGCTTGACACCGCTCTTTTGGACTTTGGTGGTCACCTTGAAGCACTAGGGTTCCCCGCTGAACTTGAGACAAAAGAGGATCTACTAAAGCTTATGGACGGTGTGAAAACTCATGTTATCGGGGCGCTCAGGCTTTGGGAGTTCTATGTTGTCAACGTGGAGGCCACTACGCATGCTGTTATCGACGCATACATTTCGGGGAAGAGCAATCTAAAGCGTGTCGATATAGCTGAATACAAGCCGGAGCTATCCTTGTATGACAAGGCAAAATTTCTTATCAAGAATGGGCTTAAGGGAGCAGATACACTTGGATCACGACACAGCCGGACAATCGACCCAGAGATAGGCGCGGCTTTCCTCACTTTGGAATGCGGGAAACCCAGCCCCAAGAATGCAAAGCAGGTTGAGGAGGCGACAGAGGCTCTTATCAAAATTCTTGACGAGGTCAATCTCCCGTTTTACAAAGAATATGACCTCGATTGTTCCGAAATCCTTGAACAGATCTACAATCGCATAACTTACCTCCGACTGGACTCAAACGGTCCCAAGATGGGCAAGATAACCAAAGAGAGCCCAATCATCGAAACTTACTTTACCCGGCTACCGAGGAACGAGATGACCGCTAAGCACGATCCAAAGAGTCTGGCACTGGCCAACAATGGGTGGATTTGGAACAACGTTCCGGACTTTGCTGGCCCGAAATCACGGTCTTACCTGCGAAGGGAAGTTATCGTGTGGGGTGACTGTGTGAAGTTAAGGTTTGGTGATAAGCCGGAAGACAATCCGTTCCTGTGGCAGTTTATGGTTGATTACACTAAACTTATGGCACGGTGCTTCCATGGTTTCCGTATCGATAACTGCCATTCTACCCCTATCCATGTCGGTCAATACCTTCTCGATATCGCAAGAGAGGTTCGGGAAGACCTATACGTCGTTGCCGAGCTTTTCACTGGGAGTGAATACGAGGATAGGAAATTTGTTGAGCACCTAGGGCTCGGGAGTCTTGTGCGTGAAGCAATGGTTGCATGGGGCCCAGGAGAACTCTCGAGACTTGTGCATAGACATGGTGGAAAACCGATCGGAAGCTTCAGACAGGAGCTTGTAGTTAGAGGTGGTGCCGTTTCCGATGCACCCTCCAGCAAATCGAAGGCCAATGGGGCGAGTGATAGCAGAGAGGTGATCAGGGCTGTGACGGCAAGCCCTATCCACGCTCTTTTCATGGACTGCACTCACGATAACGAAACACCCACCCAGAAGAGAACCCCTCAGGACACATTGCCGAACGGTGCTTTGGTTGCTATGTGCAACTGCGGTATTGGCTCTGTGATGGGCTATGACGAGATCTATCCAAAACTACTCAATCTAGTCACAGAACCAAGAATATACTATCCACCACCGGAAAAAATTGATGGAACGACCCCCGGTATTGGGAGAGTCAAGGGTCTTCTCAATCGGATTCACACCGAGATGGGGAAAGATGGGTTCCTGGAGATGCATGTCCACCACGAGGGAGAATATGTCACGGTCCACAGAGTCCATCCTAAGAGTCACAGGGGCTATTTTCTGATCGCGCATACTGCATTTAGCCCCGGAGATCACAGAGGCGACTTTAACCCCATCACTGTAACGGGAACTAAGGTTAAGGTGATCGGAAGCTGGACTTTGGCGGTAGACAGCAGTGACGAAGAGAAGGAAAGCGTTCTCAACCAACCCAACTATCTTACCGGATTATCGGCCAAGCTCGTGGAGGTGGATAACCCGAAGATTGAGGAGAACGGAAACGAAACCACAATCACCGTGCCAGAAAATTTTCCGCCTGGGAGTATCGCTCTGCTCGAAACCTGGATCCCTGGAACTGATGGAGAGTCGTTGGCTCAGTTTGTCACTAGCGGTGCTGAGGAGGCATTTGCCAAAACAAGTTTGGTGGACTTGAATTTTGTGCTCTATCGCTGTGAGTCGGAGGAAAAGGATTCAAGCGATAATCAAGATGGATGCTACAACATTCCTGGTTACGGAGCTTTGGTTTACGCGGGACTTCAGGGGTGGTGGTCGGTATTGAAAGACGTTATCCGGAACAATGATCTTGCCCATCCCATTTGTCAGCATCTTAGGGACGGCCAATGGGCACTTGACTACATTGTGGGTAGGTTGGAGAAACTTGAAGCGCGTGGTAACAAGGGTCTTGCGGGACCTGCTAGGTGGTTGAAAGAAAGGTTCGATCGGGTCAGATCTGTTCCGGCCTTCTTGCTACCAAGATACTTTGCGTTGGTTGTGCAAACGGCATATACCGCTGCTGTTGAGAGGGCCACAAGTTTGTTCACTGAGGATATTCAGGAGGGAACGGCATTTTTGAAGGGGTTATCACTCGTATCGTTGCAAATGACTGGGTTTGTTTTAGCCCTTCTCTTTATTGAATTTAATCATTTCTGACATGGCCGCGCAGTCTCATGAATTCTACTTCTCTATGGCCCGATAAGAAGGTTGCTTGCATGGCTGCCGGATTGCCACATTTTTCATACGACTACATGCGCTGCTGGGGACGGGATGTCTTCATATCTATCCGTGGTCTTTACCTAGCAACCGGAAGGTATGATGAGGCCAAGGAACACATTTTGGCTTTCGGATCGGTCCTCAAACATGGAATGATTCCCAACCTCCTGGATGGCGGAAGGAAGCCCAGATACAACGCTCGCGATAGCATATGGTTCTACCTTCAGGCTGTTCAAGATTACACTAAAATGGTTCCAAACGGCATCGAGCTGCTCCAGGAGAAGGTCAAACGCCGATTCCTCCCATCCGACGATACCTGGTTCAACTATGATGACCCGCGAGCGTATAGCCGGGAGAGCACTATCGCTGAGATCATCCACGAGGCGCTGGGGAGACACGCCTTGGGTTTCGAGTTCCAGGAAGCGAACGCTGGGCCGGGTTTGGATAGTCAGATGAAATGGGAAGGATTTACCGTTAGTGTCAAACCGGATTGGACGACGGGATTAATCAAGGGAGGAAGTCAATTCAACTGTGGAACATGGATGGACAAGATGGGAGAGAGCGAAAGGGCTGGAAATAAAGGAGTTCCGGGTATGTTAGAGACTATAGACGACTTGGAGTAGGAGCTAATAGTGGCGACTAGGAACCCCCCGAGACGGAGCAGCGATTGAAATCACGGGGTTATTGTATAGCGCACTGAAGTGGGTAGCAGAACTGAAAACGAAGGGGCTATACAAATGGGACGGTGTAAAGACTAGCGAGGGGAAAGTCATTACCTTTGCCGCGTGGGCAGAGCTGCTTAAGAAGAACTTTGAGAGGCTTTACTATGTCCCAAAGGATCCGGCGGAAGATTCCAAATATTCTATTAAACCTGAACTCGCCGGCAGACGAGGGATCTATAAGGATCTCTGCGGCGGAGGGAAAGAGCATGAGGACTACCAATTCAGACCCAACTTTACAATTGCAATGACGGTAGCACCAGACCTCTTTGTGCCCGAGCATGCGATTGGATGTCTTGAGATAGCCGATGAGGTTCTCCGAGGCCCAACCGGGATGGCCACACTTGAGTAAGCTCAAATTCACTTAATTTTAACTCGATAACTGGCTAACAAAAAGTAGTCCCACAGACAAAGATTATCGCCCTTATTACCGCAACAGTGAGGACAGCAACGATTTCGCGACCTCGAAAGGTCGTAACTACCACCAAGGCCCCGAGTGGCTGTGGCCAACCGGTTTCTACCTTCGAGCACTTCTCACCTTCAACCCGCCCAACATCGAAACACTCCAACAGATCAACCTCCGCATGGACGGGTGCCGCAAGGCTATCAACGAGAGCCCTTGGGCTGGTCTGACGGAATTGACGAATAAAGGTGGTGAAATCTGTTATGACTCTAGCCCTACACAAGCCTGGAGTGCTAGCTGCCTCATTGACCTGTACTACGACGCCGCGAAGGTAAACTTGCAGCCTAGGAGGAACTGACGGATAGATTGTTTCCGGTATTTTTATTGTTCTCTATTTCTTTTCTTTTATGTTTTTTTCACTAGCTTAGCTTAACCCAAAGACCATTCTTCTTTTCTCAAGAGAAGGCTCGCCGACGTGGTGTTCAAATAATAATCCGTGGTTCACTGCGCACAAGGCATAAAAGAAGTGTGGATGCAACCGCCCTCGGTTAAAGCACGAGAAAACCTATCAGCGAAACTCGGACCTTCCCTACAAAATACCAATCCAAGTTTTTTTTATGCCAGCGAGAACACAACGTCTCACCCACCAATTCCTTGTTGATGCCAAACAAGGTAATAAGCATGGTCTCAACACAGCTTGGCAGGGTGGCTGCCTTGGCATTTTCCTAAAAAGGAGATTTATTGCTAATTTTAAGCGACACAAACCGAGAAAACCTTTCCCTCCGGCGCATTGCATACCTTTCCCATACCCTCCTTGGCTAAAACATACCCTCCGGAAACAAAACTATGACCCCCCAAGTACGGACCTCCATAGTTCAAGCAATAAAGTCAATGCTTTCCATGGCAACCCGCTTGGATAGAGCATATGAGAAACAAAACAAAGAAGAGAAAGGATAGATGTATATGAAAAACAAAAAAGGAGAAACTTTCCCAAAAAAGAAAGAAAAAGAAAAAACGGGCGCGACCCGTCCAACCACCACAGCTTCTGACTTTCAAAGGGGCGTGACCCAGTCCTCTCTTGTTCCAATATCCTACTATGAGTAAAAGAAAAATAAAATAAAATAAAACTAAAGTAGAAGCTCAAGCCTGGGATGTTGACATGTACGACGATTGTGCCCAGGCAAACCACAGTTCTGACATGTTTGATGACCCACTGGCCTGGGGTGCTCGGCGTCAGGAATAGGGGCCATATCAGTCCGGGCAGTTGCGATACGAGTTCGGTAGCTAGGACGGGTGGCTCGAGTAACTTTGGGTCATCCAAACTTTGCGCGTACCTTGGATGGGGAGAGGCAAGGAGGAGGGACAGGTTGTGGATTAAGTGTAAAACTGTCGAGATTAGCTAGTACGATAGGATTGAAGTTGCTTTGGTATGTATTTCGCAGGGTCGTAAGTGAAAATGTGTCCAAGATATAGGTATTTGCTGATTGACCAATGTGATGAATGGAGTTAAGAGCATGTCCGCATGGAATCCCATTTTCCTGGTAGTGGCCGCATGCGCAGGTTCGGGCTTCAAGGTTAACTATGAGTTGCTTATTGTTGATTTGCCGAACAATAAATAATCTGTCATTAGCCATGTTGACCGTATTTCTTCATGTCCAGGAGTGTGAGATCGTGAGCTGACCAAGGGCAATGTCAGACCAGTTTTGCTGTAGTTCCTGGGTGCAGGCTGTCTGGTATCATTGTGCTCGCTGATTCATCGTATAGAGCCAAATTTCATTGAGCAGATCGAGGATTGGGAGCTCATGTTCTTGTTTTAGTACCTTATTCATTGACTCAACAATATTTGAAGTCTTATGGCCATAGCTTTGGCCTGGGAAGAAGGCTGTTACCCAAAGTGCGTTATCAATATTAATGAGATAGTTGGCAGCAGCAACACTTAACTCCCGAAGTTGAAAAACAGCTTCTTCATAGCTATCACTCGTTTTGGCATGTGCTATCTGCCAAAAGTATGGCTCTAGGGGGCATCAGGAAAATGTCGTAGGGTGGTCCAGAGTGGTCCTGAACGCTCCTGGTCCACCAAGGGGGGTCGTGGTCCCCATGGTCCACCTGGTCCACACCGATCTGCTCTGATCCACACTTTTTAAAAATTTACCGAAAATGTGGACCAGGGTGGATCAGGGTGGACCAGGAGGACCAGGGGGACCATAACTCCCCTTGGTGAACCAGGAGTGGTTTTTACATTTTGCTGATGACTAAGCCCTGTGTAAAGTGCTTACAAAAATTCTCCTTTAAGTGAAAACAACAAAATGCATATGCAACTCCATTTCCTGTAACTGCATCTGCAGCCAGTAGGCCCGTATCCCGATCACTAATTAGAGTCATACTTTCAGACTCTGGAATTGCCTGTTTGAGATGCTGTAGAAAGTACCTCCACGAGGATTCATTCTCACTCTTCACAAACCCCACCCAAGCAAAAGAATATTACCATTTGCATCAACCTCCATAGCCAACAATAGACTTTGTACAAATCTGGCTTTAAGAAAGGTTCTGTCAACAGCCATGAATTTTCTCATCAATTGAAATGACGCTCTAGATTGCCTAGGGCAGATAAATAGACACTGGAAGATCGAATGCCCATTCTCATCCATAGTTGTATGAAGATCCGTGTATAACCCTTTGTTATGTTGGTGGAGTAGTTGTAAGTAGGACGGTATTTTGTGGAAGTGCTCGCGCTGGTGTTCTAGCCGGTCAGCAATTATAGCGGGTTTGGTGACTCTTGCTGCCTCATAGTTGACCTTCTCGCCATAGTGCATCCGAATAGTTTCTACTATTTCTATCGGTTTAGTTGACTTGGTGACAAATAGGTCCTGCGGGACCATTCTCCTAAGCCAGTTTTATGTATTGGCTACTTCACCGGCAGCAAGTGGAGCTGCGATACAGGTATGTGAACCACTGATTTTCTTCACCTAAAGCTCTCCACCCATCGTGGTCGATGCAAATACACCCCAGGGACAACCCATCTCACGCACACGACAATGATAATCCACACTCTTCGCATCTTTCTTTACTACTGAGAAAGTAAAATGGTCCTCGATCGCCCATGATTCAACGGCCTCCTTTAGCCTCCCAAAAGAAATAAAGTATCTCCCTTCTTCGATTGGTATCGTTATTTTGTATCGTGGTTTCTGGCTAATCGGGGTATTTGATACAAGCAGGTAATGTGGTATTCGCTACTATTCTATCCTACAAGAACTCCTACGATCCTACATTAAATACATCTATTCTTTCTCTTCTTTGTTTTGTTTCTCATATGCTCTATCCAAGCCGGTTGTCATGGAAAGCATTGACTTTATTGCTTGAACTATGGAAGTCCGTATTTGGAGGGTCATAGTTTGGTTTCCGGAGGGTGTAACTGCGTCCTGGGTGGTGGCGGGAATCGGTAGGATAATAATATTATTTCTATACCAAAGTGTGGTATCAAACGAGACTAAGTACCGGAGGCTTAGACAAAGTTGTTGTAACTGTCACAAACGGTGACTAAGCAAGGCAGACTCTCACATGACTAATAGTTATTAGTCATCGGTTTGTTATCTTTCACACTATGAGATCAGTTGACCCATAGGCTTTTCACATGACGACGCAATAGCGTGTCATTGGTTTATTGTTATTGGTTGATATTTGACATGACACACGATTGTGGTCATGTGGTTTATGTATTTCGCACATGGCTCATAGTTACGAGTCATGGGTTTTGCGCATGTAACCCCGTTAGGGCACATGACTTGTTTTATGAGTTTTGATTGGCTGCGAGATAGGGCGCAGCTGACTCGAACGAGTCAGCTGATGGATTTCACACTATGACTCATTATGAGTCATGAGTCGCGTGACGCGAGGGGATGAGTCGCGCAGGGCTAGGGTTGAGGGAAGAACCCCTATATAAGGGCACCCTCGGGGCAGGAGATTTGGGTTCTTCACGCAACCATCTAAGTTCTTTCATATCATTTACTTTCAATACAAAGATCTTTATCTATCACGCTTT
>Ga0307507_10013274_pt1 | contig 10026 bp, 8 predicted proteins | sample 7_EM_MG_FD_207223 | JGI IMG/M metagenome (GOLD analysis project Ga0307507, IMG submission 207223) | Populus trichocarpa ectomycorrhiza microbial communities from riparian zone in the Pacific Northwest, United States - 7_EM | ecosystem: Host-associated > Plants > Roots > Unclassified | place... | reverse complement strand
GGAACCACCCTTCCCATTCACTACAAAAATTACACTTCCAGACGCGGAATCAAAATCTGCGTCGAATGAATCTATTTTCAAGTCAAACGGATGATATTTGAGTGCGCTACGTTGAGAATACTGCGGAGCTCTATCAACTTGTTTGTTTGGACCAAAAAAAAAAAAAACGGCCCGCGCCCTATGTTCCACACATGGCTGTAAGGAGGCTTCGCGTGGCAGAAAATTTTTGGGGTTGACAAAATTTGTGGCGTCTTCTACACCCTTCCCCTCCTGGAACTGCTGCTGAAATCGCTGATTACAGGTTACGGTGAGAGAGAGGATTTCTTAGGTAAAATTGCAGATTACATAATTGATCGTGTTGGAGGATTGATGTTCAAGCGCTCGTCCACATCACTCAACTCATTGTTGACGTCGGTGTCGAAAAAGCCTCTCGCTGTCCTGGACCTCAGGTGCAGAAAGGAAAAGTTGGTGATATTGTACAACATTATCTCACTGCCGAGCTCATGTATTGATAGGTCTGCTTCATCCTTTTACTTCCCAACTGCAATGCCAAGCTATCTGGTCAGCAATATCCAAACATCGCATTCTGTGGGGCTCGGGGTCAGGCCTACCCACTTGTAGCACCCCTCAAGTTCCATTCCGGTGGTACGTCTGCAAGTTCTGTTTCCACCGGAACGAAGAGCTGAGTTATCCACCGGCCACAGCTCTGCATCTTGTCTGTGCCGTCTGCGGTTATCTTCGGTGACGCTCGTGCAAACGGCATAGTGCACTGCGAGCAGGACGTCATATATAGTGACAATCCCACGATCCACATTTCCAGGAAAGATGACGATGGGTCGTTCAACAAGCGCCGAACGGATCGTCAAAGATCCTAGACTTGGGTTTGCTGCCGCCTCAGCCTGCCACTGGCTGTCGCTGCAGAAGCAGTGCAGTTTTTTTGCTGCTGAGGGATGCATGCGGATATCGTGGTCTATGCGTTCAGTTGTCCCTCTCTCAAGCAACCGGTTTATGGCGACATGGAATTGAGACAGCGGCGGCAAGGGCACGCAAGAATATGGTGATATCTCGTGTACCAGTGGTGGCGGACTCTGCAACGACGACAAAGTCACCGGGTTTGACATTGGCGCGACTGAAAGATTATACTCCTCAGACGACATATACCACCTATTTGGGTGGACACTTGTGGCGGGTCTGTCTGCCCTTGGTGGATGCGCACAAACCACTTTGTGATGGTAAGTAGTCGTGGATTGGTGGTGGGATGTGCTTATAGACACCATGCAGGTCGGGCAGGGGATATACGCAAGCATGTTGCCCCTCGTCGTCGTCGATAATGTTGACTCTGGGTTGCAGTAAGTTCTTCTGACGCTTTCTCGGACTGGAATCAATGGCTTACATTGCTTTGATGTAGGTCCTTCTGTGTTTGCTTTCGTGTCTGACAAGGCAGAGTGGTACAACCAGGGTGGGAATGGCGTGTAGTAGTGGGGGGAACTGAGGGAAAGCGAGGAGGTATCTTTCTCATCCGGGGAGTCTCCCTATAAGGTCGAGGGAATTAAACAGGCCACAACAACAACCTGCGAGTCAGCAGCAAAGAATCGGGCTGGTCGGCTCGTGGGCTCCTCTGTGCGCTGCAGCACCGAATTATCCCCTCCTGGTCAGATTTACCGGCTGTCGTTACGCCTTCCCGTAACTGTTCTTTACTAGGGTTTTGTTTTCTATCACATTGATGGACACTCGGCGGACACGTTGAGAAATACCAATCAACGGCCCCTGTGCGAAGTTAGCTCACAACAATTTGTCACTTACACAAAGAGCACCGTTCGCGTTTTTTAGGCCGGCTCTCTGCCGATATTCTATGCATGGCATGTAGATAGGGACAAATGAGGTTTGGTGGATGGTACTAGGCCCATGCGTCATCCATTGCATCTCTACACAAGTTCCAAAAATACACGTTTTGTGAACGTTCTTTTCAACCACTGATTGGGGACACGACAGTGGCAACTACCCACAAGCAAAATACCCGGCCCATTCGTTCTCGTCAGGCATATCAATTCGGCATTTTTAGACTTGTATGCAACAGTGAGGAGTAGAGGAGAGAACTCGTGAGCTCCGTGAGCAGGCGAACTCAGACTCGAAGTTGCATCATTCGCAACACGGTCACTTGCTGTATTACCGGATATGCCTGTTGTAAAAAGAAAAATTTACGTTGAGATTCAGTTTAACTAGATTGAGGGGATCGGGCAAGCCGTCGATCTTCATAGCAGTTCTCGAGCTGGTCTGACCGATCCCTCGTGCCAGAATTGCTTTTTGGGCGAAAGTGTGAGATTGCCCCTTTAGGAAGATCGTCAACACAATCAAACTGCTTTACAGAATCCAGATTCCATTAACTCTTTCGTTTACGGCTCCACTGTCGCTGAGACTTTCGGGGTAAAAACATTGAGATATGTTACTCTGTGATTGGTTTAAAATCAGAACAACAGATTCAAATAATTTAAAAGCTTTCTGGGGTGGTCAAGGGTAGGGAGAGAAGACTCTTTTGAATTTTTGGTTCTCTGAGCCAGGCGACCACTGCGGCCTCGCCCTGGGCGCGCTCAAAAGTTATTGGAAGGCCTCGCCTTACAGTTATTTTTTTTTTCAAAGTCATTTTAACGATTGCACTGTCTTACATAACGAGCTCGAAGTCGGAGTTTCAAATTCCTTATCGTACAACAGTCCAGCTATTTTACGCATGATATAGCCACCCTATTTGCGGTCCAGCTAGCTCACGCCGTCATCAAAATCCAAACGTCGGGCTCTGTCGGGCTCCGCGTCAATCCTGCCCATCCAATGCATCCAGAATCTACGTCAACCGCCTCATAATCTTTACGAAGATGCACTCCTTTTTTCCACGGGTCTGTTTGTCGATGTCGGCGTCGATCGTCTGAGACGCTGGTAAGCAACGCGTAGTGGACAGTGAGAAGCACGTCTTTTATGGTGACGACCCCGTCATCAAGCCTCATGGGGAACACCACGATGGGCTTATTGACAAACGCCATGCAGATGGTTAGAGACCCCAGATCTGGGTTTGATACCTTCTCATACCGCCACCAGTCACCTTCGACCGTCGAGGTGACGACGACTCTTCCTGAATGAGGGCGGCATGCGGATGTCATATCTAATTTGTGGGGTCCTTCGTCGCTCAAGCAACGGGTTTATCAAGGCACCGTAGCAGGATAGCGGCGGTATTGGTATACAGGGGAGAGATGGGGGATTGTCCAACGAGGACGAATGACTTGCGGTGTACATTGGCGAGACATAGGGAGTGTGCGAGGTGGCTGGCGAACCCGCCAACCCTCCAAAACCGGAATTCATGCTCGTGGCTGAGTGGTATGGTTGTGCTGCATTCGCACAGACCAGGGTTTGACGTCTGACCTTCGCCCATTGTGGATTGGGGGTGCTGCATCGTGAGCGAGGGGGTCTACGTCATGTAGGGGTTGTACGTGGGCATTTTGGTTATCACTCTCCTAGATGTTGGGGTTCTAATTGGTGTCGGTGAGTTCTCCAGCTCAACACATGGCTGCGCAATGCTTACGATGCTCTAATTCGGTTATAGAACCCATTGGAAGCGTTATGTTTCGTTTGGGTGAGTATGGTACCAAAGAGTGAGACTTAAGCAGAGCGGGGTGGGTATTCCTGTCCGCGCATAGAGGTTTTAATCATCATCTGCCATTGCACGTGGGAACTGAGTACTGAGTTCTAATAGCTTCGACATGTACGCAACCTGCAACGTTTTGTGAACCTGGGCGCTTATTGTACCAGATGTAGCCTGATCTTGCAAGGTTGGCGCCTCGGTCCGAGGTTCCTGCATGAGAATTGACCCTTTCCGACAGAGATGAGACGCATATGCGGCTTCAATGGTTATGCAACTGTATAGACTTGCGCTCTCCTTCCCTGAATCTTTTGCTGTGACCGGCAGATCATTGGTCTATACACTATACTTACCTGGTAAATGGGCCCACAAAGCGGACTGTTCTCAAGATGGGCATGTGCAGGGTGGACTGTTTGCTGGTCAGGCGACATTTCTCAAAACCTTCTGGGCTTCTTTTGTTTTACAGAGGTGTGAAAGCCATGTTCCTTGTACCTGGCATTGTATTTTCAGGAAACCTTTGCATGAGGGGAGAGCGCAAAGTCCTTACTCCTACCTGAAAGTTGGCGGTTGAGGCATTGAGTGGGAAGAAAAAGGCCGCTTACGATGTTGAAATGGGAACAGATGACGAGGAACATTAGCCTATACTACTGTACTACGTCAAAATTTAACGTCGTGGGGCGCTAGGAGCCTGGCCTGCGCAGCCAAAAAAAAATTAAACAAACATAGATGATGCCTGAGGTAATGTCCAGATAAATTTTTGGAAAACCAATCTCGCATCCGGAGGTATTTTTGTCCCAAGAAAAATTGCCAAATTTAACGATTTTTGGAGCAGGGATCTAACATGAATTTCCGGGGTCCTATCTGGATCCGATGATGTAACTTGTACCTAGTTGCTAATAGCTAATGGAAGATCTTGTCCGCTGTGAGATAATTAGTAGCATGTATCTGTTTCGAGTTACAAGCCAAGGTATGTACTGCTGGATCACGTTCCATTCTCTCCACAGATGCTCATGAGGAACATGAATATCATAGCAGCAGTTCGTGATGAGAAAGCTCAAAACTGACCAGACCATTGATCCGCTCCGTTTTTCAGATTGTTTTCATGAGAAACATTGCCCAGTATTACCAATTAGAATATCTTGAGAAAGTGCGACACTTTTTCTTTTCAGGAATATCCTGATTATATTTTAAGTTTTTCGTGTGGGGAAAGGCATGAGATTTTTGAAAATCCGGGCCAAGAACTTTGCTTCGCCTTTTCTGTGCTGATAAAGGGTCAACAAAAGCTGAAATATTCAAAGCATTTTCATGTTTATGATATTGTAGTAAAAGTTGGACCAGTGAGTAAAATTAATAGGAAAGCCGAAGCAAAGGGATCCTTTGTTTTCAGATGCAGTGCAAAATTGATACTTGCTGATAAAAGGGGCGGGAAAGAAAGAAATTTCAGAGAAAGGACACTTTGTTCAGATGATGCCACATAAAAGGCAAGGTGTGCAAGGTCTGTTCAACTATTCTTTGGATTTTACAAGTGAGAATATTCAAATTTTTCAAATGATTTTCTTCTTTGTGGAAAGGGAAAAAATTAGTTACAACAAAGAGTATTACCCTGCATAATTATTAGCCTGTCCTCACAATATTCCAGGCCGGAAAAAGTGTCGCACTTGCTTTGGCTATCTCGGTTTGGGATGTTGGGCTATGTTTCTCATGTTTTGTCAATGTTAGGCTGACACATGGTAGTTGCAGGAGACCTGACAGCTAAAATCTGTCAAGCAGCGATCAATAGGTCAATATTGCCTGCCTAGCTACAATCTGATAGCCTCTTATCTTGGACATTACATAATGCTCCCTACTGGTCACTGGTTGTTGACTGGCCAGCTCATTGTCACCTGAACACTTCAAAGGAATGCACCTCGTATCTTTCTTTAAGCCAATGTAAATTTTGGAGATCTCTCTTATTCCATCTCAGATTGTTGAGATGTGAAGGGAGGAGACAAGTATATTGTTAGACATGTATGACTCATACGTAGATATTTAACTATGTAGAGTATTATGTAATGCATTGTAGACTTGTATGTAGTGATCAGCAAGGGTTTGGAAACCTGTGCGGGTACATGGGTAAGGGTTGGAAGGGTAGGGGTCAGGGTATGGAATGTCTGACCCCACATAAACCCCTACCCTTGAGTGAGGGTAAGGGTATACCCTCATTGTTACCTGTGATGTTTGTGGGTGTTTGCCACATCACAAATGTGTTATCAACAAACAAGGCTTTTCATTCTCAACAACCACAACCACCCCACTGTGTCACCACCATCGCCAACCACCACCACCTCTGGCAGCCGTTGTTCAACCACCTTCCACCACCACTGCATACCCCAATGACGACAACAGGGTGGCAATGCCACATCACAGGCCCCATACACATGCCTTTGGATGACTATGGTGAAGGCGACCTGGCATGTTGTCTACACAGTGACAATGCTTGTTGTTGTCCCTGTCCATGTTACTCAAGGTGAGCAACCTGACACCCCTCCCCCTCCTCTATTCACACAAGAAGTAGGTGCCATGTCGCCAATGGTGACGTGGCAACTAACAACGGATGAAGGATGACAAACTGTGGTCAACGAGGTGAGCCATCCCACTGGCCTCCCCCTCTCATTTTTTCAGCAGGTGCCATGTTGGCTGCTGCCAATGGAACAACAATGTGGGACAACAACGATGCAACAAGGACATGATAACCCCTCTGACCACAATGATGACACTGGGAACTTCACCTCGCGACTGCTATTGCCATGTCAATTGACATGTGCATTACATTCGCAAGGTATAAATGTTACCCTTGGATGTACCCTTCATGGGTTAAAAACCCATGAAACCCCATGTACACCCTTACCTGTACCTGCAGATTACCCTGACCCATGTCAAGGGTACAGGTTTCTGGAGGGTACAGGTATAGGTCATCACAAAGTGACCTGGGGGTTACCTGTGCCAATCACTACTTGTATGTCTACACTCCCCTTCAAGTCGTTGACGTATTTTGTTGGATAGGAACAGTGGGTGCATTAAAAAACCTCCCAGAAGGGTAGGGAAAAGCTACCACATATTCAAGTTCCTTCCAGTGTCAACTTCATTCCCATTTCAGCAATGTGTTTTCGATGTTTGAAGCGATATAAAGCCTTTGTAAGTACATCGGCTGTTTGTTCAGGATCATGGCAAGAATCAATTTTGATTATGCCATTGTTTATCACATCTCGTACTCTGTGGTATCGAACAGCAATATGTTTGGCGCGGTTGTGGAATTGGGGGTTCCTTGCTGTTGAGATTGATCCATTATTATTGCCTTTAATCGTAGTAGGTGATTCTTGTTTAATTCCTAATTCTTCGTAGAGGTTTCTGAGCCAGTAAGCTTCATGAGCAGCTTCTGATAAAGCAATGTATTCAGCTTCGGTTGTCAAAAGAGCAGTGAATGTCTGTCTTTTAGAACACCATGTTATTGCTCCCCCTGCTGTGATGAAGACATACCCAGCCATAGACTTGTAGTCATCTGTGTTGGCATAGGCTGTGTCAGCAAAACCGTGAAAGAAACCATGGAATAAATTGTCATTGTCACCATGAGAGCTGGAATATATTATTCCATGTGATTTGGTGCCTTTTAAATATTGTAGAATTCGTTTTAATGCTGTGACATGTTCCATGGTTGGATTAGCGGTGTATGAGGAAAAACGGTTGACGGCGAAAGCAATATCGGGTCGGGTGGCATTGGCGAGGAATTGTAACTCGCCTAATAATTGTGCAAAGTAATTACTTCAGCTACCTTCATTGCCTTCTGGATTTGGTAAAATTTTGACTTTTGGATCCATTGGCATTGAGACGTGATTACAATCTGTCAAATGTTTGCATTCAAGTATTGATTCGATGTAGCATTGTTGGGAAATTGTAACATTGTTCCTGGTATGAGAGATTTTGATGCCAATTATTTTCTTCAGCTCTCCCATGTCAGTTACTTCCCATGAGGCCTTGATTTCTTCTTTCATTTTTCGCATTAAGTCATCACCTGATGTGAATAGAAGGAGATTGTTGACCCAGACAGTGATTATGGAGATTTTATCTCTGTCACATTGTACATAGGCACAAGGATCTGAATAAAGTCTTGTATAACCAAGATTTTTGAGCTTGGTGTCAAGTTTGTGGTTCCATTCATGACCTGATTGTTTCAAGCCATAGATGGTTTTGATTAACTCACAAATCTGCCCAGTTCCATCATCATAACCTTCTGGTTGTTTCATGTAAACCTTCTCCTTTAAAATGCCATTGAGATAAGCACCCTTGATGTCCATCTGTTGAATTTTGTATCCATTCTTGACCATAAGAGTGAGAATGGCACGGACTGTTTCCATGTGTACAACAGGTGAAAAAGTTTCAACATAATCATACCCTGGATGTTGGGTGTCTCCTTTTGCTACCAATCATGCTTTGTATTTGATGAGTTTACCAATTTGGTCACATTTCTTGATATATACCCATTTATTTGCGATAGGTACGGTATTTGGAGGAGGATCGACAAGTTTCCAAGTTCCCATTTCTTGGAGTTGTTTAAGTTCGATATCCATAGCACTTTGCCATTCAGGCCAGTCATATGAGGCCTTGGCTTCTTTGAGACTGTGGTGTTTGTCTCCTGCCGTAATGGCATATATTTGATCATCGTCACTGTCGACAATGAGATTTCATCAAGTTCATCAGGGAAGGGATCGTTTAGAGTACGGTAGTCAACTCATTTCCCCCTTGTTCTTCGTTTGAAGGGTTCTTCCTCAGTTGTACATTTTCCATTTTTGTTTGGTTCATCTGTAGTTCATACAGGAATTATGTTCTCCCCTTCAGGCATTGGATCAAGTTCGATGTCGTCAGAGGGAGGAGGAGTAGTAGTCTGTGTGAGAAAACAGAAATTTCATGAGGATAGTATTTTGCGTGTAGATGCATTGTAATAAAGAACAGAATTAGAACTGTCATTGTAGCCAACATAGGCTCGTCGTGCCGATTTTGGTTGTATTTTTTGTTGTTTAGCCTGTCCTTGGTGTAAAATCCAGACAGGCGCACCGAATTCGCAAAGATGAGCAACATTGGGCTTATTATTATGCCAAATTTCGTAAGGGGTGTGGTCGCCGAGAGGTGAAGTGAAAGCTCAATTTCGTAGATAAGCTGCGTGAGCTACGGCAAGTTCCCAAAGAAACTCTGGGAGTTTTTTAGCATTGATCATCGCACATGCAAGCTCTACTAGTGTTCGGTTCATATGTTTGGCAATTCCATTTTGTGCTGGAGAATAGGGTGCAGTAGTTTGAATTTCAATTCCTTGTTCAGCACACCAATTCCGAAGGTCTTCGTTTATGAATTCCTTTCCCCAGTCGAAACATAGTGCCTTTGGTTTTCTCCCAAGGGTTTTAAGGCATGTAACATAATTTTTGACACTTTGAATGGCTTGTTCCTTTAATTTGGTGAAGTCTAGGGAAGTAAATTGTCCACAATCATCAACAAAAACAACATAGTATTGATTTCCGTTGATGGAGGAAATACAGTATTTTCCCCACATGTCGATATGTGTAAGTTCCCCAGGTTCTGTCATTCGTTCAGAAGATTCATTGAACGGTTCGACAGTTTGCTTTGCCTCTGTACAAGGGATGCAGTCCAGTTTAGGTGTCTGGGTATCTACATTGAATCCATTGACAAGTTTGAGGTTGAGTAATTTTTGTAGACCTGAATAGCTGATATGGCCAAAGCGTTTATGCCATGTTTCCCAGCTTTGAGCAGGTTCTGAGGTGAGATAAGACTGAGGTGTTACAGTCATAGATTTCATAGTCAAAGATCCTGGTTTTTGAATGGTTAATTTCATTCAATATAAATTGTTTGAGATCTTCTTGCAACAAGCAATGGATTTCCCATCTTTTGTAATGAGGATAATAGCTCCTCCCCCTCCTGTATATCATCCTCCAGCTGTATCCCATCTTCCAAGTGAAAAGAGGTTGTTGGGATTTGACAGGATATATAGGACGTTCTCCAATCACAAAAGATACTTGTGTCCATTGTGAATGGATTCAACCTTGACCGTTCTGGTACCTTGGGCATTGGTCCTTAAGCCTCCAACACCAGAGACATTTTTGTCCTCTAGTGTTTGATAAGTTGTGAAGGCATCGCGTCGATTGGTGATGTTCCAGTATCTGCTACCCAGTCATCATAATAGGAAACATGCTCATCCATTGCCAAGCTATCCAAAACATTGAATGTGTCGTAATTGTAGTCTTGTCCTTCTCCTTCATCCACCATAAAAGAGATAACCTCTTCCTGTACAACATTCACAACATCTTTCTTCTGCTTCTTTGCATCTCTTCCCCCATTTCCTTCTGACTTCCTTTTCT
>Ga0307507_10013273_pt1 | contig 10027 bp, 4 predicted proteins | sample 7_EM_MG_FD_207223 | JGI IMG/M metagenome (GOLD analysis project Ga0307507, IMG submission 207223) | Populus trichocarpa ectomycorrhiza microbial communities from riparian zone in the Pacific Northwest, United States - 7_EM | ecosystem: Host-associated > Plants > Roots > Unclassified | place... | reverse complement strand
ACAAAAAAAAAAACATGAAATTCAATGAAGAAAACAACTAAAAGAGGTTTAAAAGAAGTGAGAGAAAAGGAGAAATTGTTAATACCTTTTGAGATTTCAAAATAAGACATAAAATAGAGGATTTGATAAAAAACAATTTGAGAATATGAGTGAAATAAATGCTTTATGTCCAAGTAAAGATTGAAGAGATAGATAATGGAAGCTCAAGCTGGGTGGAGTTGGTAACTACATGAGGAGGTTGTTATTATTGTTATTGATCTCTAGCTTGGTCTATAGTGAGACAGAAAAAAGCGTGAGAGATAGAATCCTAACTCTATATATATATATATATATACACACACACAAAGTTAATAATAGGATTGCAAATTTTATCAACTTTATGAATATAAAGAGATTTTGAGTCAGGTTTGAGGTTGGGTAAAGTAATATTCATTACTCGCTTGAAAATTGACTTTGTCCTTGCTAGCCATGCTCAAACCAGAACTATCCATAAAATATCTTACTCCTTTAGATCAATATCAATTAGATCCAGGTAAAGTTGTCATCCTTAATATTAAAGTTTCTTTAACCAAGTGATCAATTGATGCAATTTTACCAATCAATTCTTTTGAATTAAATTAAATCTCAACACAAGATTGTGATGGACTTTTATAATTTAAATCCAAAAGGTTTTTATTTGAAACAATGTGTGAGAGAATAATATAAAATCATATTATAAGGTCTTATCCAATTAATATTTCACATGATACTCTCTTTTTTCTATTCTTGATTTGTGTCTAACATATTTCAAAACACTTTTCTAAATCTAATTATAAGAAACTATAATTAGATGTGTGTTTGTTTCGTAGAAAATGTTTTTTTCTAAAACATAAGTTATATTTTTATTGGTGGATATGTTAAGAAAATATTTTCATCCAAAACTTAAGCTATTGTTTTTTATGTAATAGTTATGGATTGACAGTAATAAAATGAAAAAAAATGATAGTGATGGTAGTAGCGGTGATTGTGATAGTAACGATGGTAGTGGATAGTTAGGGCTGACAATAACAATTTTATTGTGGTAGTGAAGGTATTTATAGTGTTGATAATGTTTGTATCGGGTGGTGGTGGGATTGTTGTGTTGAATTTCATGAAACACATACACGCAGCGAAAACAATAAATTTAAATAAAAATTGGAATTCCAAGGATCCTATTAGACAAATCTAGAGTTGTTTAGGGTTTATGTGAAGATAACCTGAAGATTATATGTTCATTTTAGTTTTGAATATTTCTTCAAGACTGGGTTATCACAAACTACAAGTCGTTCAAGTGTTCGATCTCTAACAGTAATCCACATGAACCACCAACGAGAAATCTTTTAAATCCTTTTAAAAGAGAGAGAGAGATTGTTATACTTTAGAGTGCTAGCTCTTTTGTTTTGTGTTTTAAGTGCTTTTATATTGTACTCTACTCACCTTCTCTTTCTAAGAAAATAAGAGGCATAACATTTCATTTATAGAGGAACCTAAAAACCCTCTAAATGGTAAAATATAAATTTGTCTCTAAAATAATATCACATATATTATTTAAAGATAATTTTAGAAATTTATTCTATAAAATTCTTATTTGATTGTTTCTTGGTCTAGAATTGTAATCCCTTGTATTATTTACATTCAAATCCTCAATTTTTACAATTTATTTGCAATCAAGTCAAACTTAATTAATCATCATATTTTAATTTCTAACCAATACTTCTTATATGTGTGTGATCTCTTAAGGTTGATTTGACATGTCTAAAAGCAACTTGTACGACTAGTAAAAATGTAGATTGACTATAAAAAATTAAAGATAATTTTTATTTAAAATATTAAGATGACAACATATTTAAATGACCCGAGTCAACCTGTCAAATATGCAACATGAGTCATAGAACCGTGATAACCCCATAGAAAGTAAATCGAAACAAATTATGAAGCCCAATCCCTAATAAATCCAGTGTTGAATGATGAAATTGAAAAAAAAATCATTGTGAGTCTACCCGGGTAACCCGCCAAACCTGCGACCTGGATCATAAGATTGTGATAGCCTCATAAAAAAAATCAAAACAAATTATAAAGCCCAATTCTCAATCAATTCAATGTTGAATGCTAAAATTAAAAGAAAAAAACCAATATAAAAAAACAAAAAAAAAAGCCCGAGCCAACCTAGGCATGGCTCACGTGCTAGGCATCTTAATTTTTTGTTATATTAGACGGTGGAAAAGCATCTTCCTTCCTTTAATTTCTTTTTGAAAAAGCACAGACGATGTATCATTTGCTACTCTAGAATCCGATAACTCTCTTTAAAAATTGATTTAACCCATTTTGATAAAATAAAAATTAAAAAAACAACCTAGAGACATGAACAAACATATCCATACCTTTAAACAACCCAAAAATTGATAAAAAAAAAGGAATCAATTTGAATTAAAAAAACTTCTTGATATCATATTTACTCTCTTATGCAAGATAAAGGTCAAAGCACACCCTCGTGGAACATCTTTCATCAAATAAAACTCGTAAATATCAAGATTAATTTTCTTTGTGGTTGAAATTGGTGGCAACTTATGATTTTTTCTTTCTAGCATCAAAATTCGATGCATCTCTCTTATCTTTCTCAAACCAAGAAATTAAAAAATAAAAAATAAAAATTTATATAAAAAGTGAGTTTTCAAAAACTAAAAGGGTCGAAAATTTATCAATTGAAAAGTAAAAAGATCAAAATTAACTTTTTGTCTCAATTTTAAAATATCCATGTAATTTTTCTATGTTTTTAACTTTGATCTCCTTTCTTTTAGTTTTATCTTTCCATAACAAGTAAAAAGCAATTGGCCACTAATTTAGCAAAATCTATCCCAATCGTCAAATCCGACAACTTCTAAGAGAACATTAGAGAAATATCGAACCAAATAACGATTTGGAATTGGGATGATAGCATGATGAGAATGAAAAATAAAAATGTAGAAAATAAAGAAAAGAAAAAAATAGAATGATTGCGAACTTAACCACCGAAGCATAATTTTGGCTCTTTCAAAAGGATTAATTCAAAAAGAAAAAAAGTTTGATTACAAAAATGAAAAATAAAAGAAGTTCAAATTGTAAGAGGGAGTATAGTGAAATTGGCCACAGTCACATCTTAATTTATTTTAACGTAATTGTAATTGTAATTGTAACGATAATTGTAATATCGGAAAAGAAAACAAAGAGGGGAAATAAATGGAACTGAATTGCAGCATAAAGCCCGGCCCAAACGTAGTGGTCCACCGCCAAATCCAGTCCAAGTTCAGCTAAGTGAGTGAGTGAGTGACTAATCTCCAACCATTATCCCTGACAATCTCACGCTCAGAGTCAGAGGAAGAAGAAGTTAAAACATTCAATGGATAGAGAATGGGGTTCTAAGCCAGGCAGCGGAGGCGCCGCCTCCGCCCAGAACGAGGCAATCGACCGCCGTGAGCGTCTCAGACGTCTCGCCCTGGAGACAATCGATCTAGCAAAAGATCCCTATTTCATGCGCAACCACCTCGGCAGGTACAGTAGAGTTGTATTTTGTATTAGGTTTAGGTTTAGTTTTTTTTTTTTTTGAAAAAATAATTAAGTTGATTGATTAATTGTTTGTTTGAGGTATTTGTAGTTATGAGTGTAAGCTGTGTCTGACTTTGCACAACAATGAAGGAAACTACTTGGCTCACACACAAGGGAAGCGCCATCAGACCAATTTGGCTAAGAGAGCTGCTCGTGAGGCTAAAGATGCGCCTGCCCTTCCTCAGCCTAACAAGCGCAAAGTTAACATTCGCAAGACAGGCAAGTCTCCAGTCTCCTTCCCTCCCGTTTTATTTGTTATTTTTTTGTTTAATTTAGTATGTAGTGGATAGAAACTATGTTGATTGGTTTGGTGTTGAAGGTAGATTAACACGCATACAAAACACTAACCTTGTTTTCATTAGATCAATGAGTGGCTTTGAGAAGTATGAAAGATCATGTTGCTTAATAAAAGAAAAATGGAGTACTTGTTTGGGTGTTAGTTATTGAAAAAGCCACTACTAATGGCATGGTGAATTCATATCTGATTGGAGTTTATTTGCCTAAGAATCTCCTTAATCTGATATTTTGGCTTCAAAGTAAAATGTACCGCATGGACTATTTTGATTCTTATAAGATTAAGATCCAGGTAGTGCCGTTGCTCATATATTTAGTAATGTCCCTTGAAAAAGCTTTGGAAAATAAACAGTGGTAGCTTATTGAGGTCAAGAGCAACAAAAGGTCTTGAATGAAAAAAACAGAAAAAAAAAGGGAGGAAAAATAAAGGAAATGGGTCAGGTTCTTGAGATTGGTTGTTTGTAGTTTCTGGTGACAAGTTAAACTTAAAGGCCTCAACTTAGAACCAAACTGGCTTTCTTAGGATTTCATGCTGCTGCACATATTGCATGGCTTGGCCAGAAATATTGAATTTGGAGCTTGGGTTTAGTGTTATCAGACCTATGCAAACAATAACGCTGTTTGGTGGAAAGCAAAACATTCTGTGGTGCTTTGTGTTTTTGTTCTAGCTTAATTATGTCAAGGGTATTGTGGTAACTGTTGTTTATGAGTAGTCTGGAGTATGATGATTCCGTCCAACTTGGAAATATGTTCTTATAAAAGTTCCAATTTGGAAACAAAAGGACAGTCTTTCTTTAGACAAATTCTGTGGATATGAACTTTACAGTAAGAATTTGGTTCAGTGTAGTGATCTCTACTGTTGAGCACTAATCACAGTGTTTCCTTAGAGATTTGTCTGAATCTTTGTCTGAGAATTACTTATTTATGTGCACCCTTCATATCTTAACTTAATCATAAAAATCAATACTATATTGAGACCTCAGATTGGTTCTTAACTTACTAACTGATAACTGTGTAGATGTGACTTGGTTTAGAATGCAAGCTAGGAAATTCCTACTGTCCTGCCAAGACATGGTGGAGGTGAGCTTGTCTGTATGTTGCTTCACAAAGACATTGTACTTCTAGGTGTTGACTACATCTAATTGTATTTCACTTCATATTTTGTTGTAATATTTCAAATTTTGTAAGATGGCAGTGTGGGTACTTGATCATAAACTTAAGAGTTAATGTTTTTGTCTGTCTTTGTCTTTGTGCAGTCAAAATTGGCAGGCCTGGTTACCGGGTGACAAAGCAATTTGATCCAGAGACAAAGCAGAGGTCTCTTCTCTTCCAGATTGAATATCCTGAGATAGAGGACAATACAAAGCCTAGGCATCGATTTATGTCATCTTATGAACAGGTAATCTCCATTTTGTTTTTTCTTAACTCTCTCTTTTCCATTGATCTCTTACCTTCTGCACATGTTAAGTGACAAAAAAATTTATTTGGTTAGCATTACTTATGAATTACAACTCAGCCTTTGCTTAAAAACTTAACTTTATCATTGATTTTGTCTGTAACTGCAATAATCAAATGGAGAAACCAAAAGTGTTATCTGTAACAATCAAAGAAAAACAAAGTGATAGAAACTGTTATTTATAAAATTGTTTGCAAACATATTGGTCAACTCAAGCAGCTTGTTGAAATCTAATGATGTAAAAAACTAAGCCATTCATAACTTTTACAAGCACTCTCTAAAATTCATCCCATGTCTGCACTGTTTATGGTAAACATCTCTGCATAAATTATTTTCTTTAATCTTGCATTGCACTCGAGAAGAATCATGTTTTATCCTTTGATTAATATCGACCCCCCGGCTTATGTTTTTCCTGGTAGATGAAAACTATGATCGGATCCTTCTAACTTAATTTATGTTGTCATGGATACAGAGAATTGAGGCCAATGATAAGAGGTTTCAATATCTTTTATTTGCAGCGGAACCTTATGAGATCATTTCTTTCAAGGCAAGTTGAAAGATGTTCATTGCATGTTTCTTTCTTTTAAGTTGATGGTTAATTCTGGAAACATTTATCATTTGTGCTTGTTTATTTAATAATCCCAGGTTCCTAGCACAGAAATTGACAAGTCTACTCCTAAATTCTTCTCACATTGGGATCCGGACTCCAAGATGTTCACAGTTAGTATTTTAATTCTTGCTCAACTACTTCATGTGTTTTGATTGTCATGCCTTGGGACCCTGTATATTCATGTTATATTGAAATGTTGAATTAGTCTTTTGCGAATTCTCACTGTGTCTTATTTAACTTGGCCTGTACCGAGAACATTAAGAGACCTGGATCAATTCTAGATTTCACTCCTCTGGGTGCGATGCCCATGTTCAAGATTTCATTAGTTATTCATAAAATGAGTGGACAAAAGGGTTATCCACAAGTGGAATCTATTTGGATTTTAGTACAAACTTTGCTGTCTCTTTGGATTAGTTTGTAATCTGGTTTTACAAATAAATAATCTGTTAATTGTGAATACATGTTGACTCAAATGTCTAATTTACAGTTGCAGTTATATTTTAAATTGAAGCCACCAGAGGCGAACAAACCTCAATCTGTTGCTGCAGCCAATGGCACACTGCCTTCTCAACCACCACCACCCCCGCCACTGCAAGGACTAGCTGCAGGATCAAGACCCCCGCCACCACCACTGCCTGCATCATTACCCCCTCCTCCTCCCATGGGTAATGGCCCTAGGCCTATGCCTCCAGGTGGAGCTCCACCTGCCCCGCCTCCACCTCCTGGTGGCAGTGGTGCAATGGCGAATTTCACACCTGGCAATCAGGTGGGTAGACCTCCAATGCTGCCTCCCCAAGGTTTTCCAGGGCAACAGATGCAGGGCCAGGTTATGCGTCCACCCCCACCACCTCCCAACATGGGACAGTAGGTGCCCTAGCTTAATGTTTTTGTGCACATTTACGTAGTTAAAACAATACTTGGATTGAATTGATGGATGATTGTTTGAAGATCTGAATGCATTATGTAACTCATGCCGCTTAGCTTAGCAAGAAGGCGTTGATTCATTTCTTTGTTTCACTTAGCCTTCACGATAAGCCTAGTTACATGGGATTTGACTCCCCTCGATGATATGTTCTAATGCTTAAACCTGGCTCTCTCATGTAACTTGTTATTTGGTTTGGTTGATTTCCTTGTTCATTATATATATATATAAAGGTATTAGCCTTTCACTGTACGAATCCACATGATTTTATCTTTTGTGGGATAGCATGGGTTTAGGGGTTGGTAATTTCATATGTTTTAGCTACAATATAATTACTAAACGGTCCTTGAAGAAAAAAAAAACAATTCTTTTTAGGTTCAAGGGTTTTCTGGTTTTACATATGTTTTTTGTATTGGTCAATTACTTAAATGCATGTCAAAGATCATTAGGTTTTACTTAAAAGTACTGGTCAGTTCTTAGGTTAAGGGGTTTTTCGGGTTTTACATATTATTTTTTTCGTGCTTTCCACGCGCCAGCAAGTGGACATTGTCTGTGCCCTTCGGGTTAGATGCGTTGTGCCACCCCATGATTGTGGTTCGGCTCATCTACGGCGAAGAGGAGTGGTGGAGTTCTAGCAACGAGTTTTTTCCTTCCCTCTCTTTCCTCTTAAAAGACCTTGCAAGTCATTGCAAAAATACAAGAAAGTATGTCTATTTGTTTGTTAAGTTAAATTAGGTTCTCATTCATTTGATTGCAATGTATTTGGCATTGAATCATTTATTGAGTTGATTTGTTTTTTCAATTTCATCCCTTGATATTTTATTTTTATATCAAATTTGGTTTTTATTTTTTTAATTGCAATGTGTTTGGTCTTGAATCATTTATTAGGTTAATTTATTTTTCAATTTCATCCCTTTACACTTGATTTTTATATTGGATTTAGTCCTTATTTTTTTAATTGTGATGTATGTGGTCTTGAATTAATTTGTTTTTGAATTTCATCTCGTTACATTTTATTTTTATATTAAATATACTCCTCATTCTTTTGATTGTTATTTTTAGTTGTTCTTATCTTTTTTTTTAATTGAAATTACTTTTCAATTGCATACCTTATGATTTGGTTTTATTTTTGTGTCAAATTTGATACTCTTTCTTTCCAAATCTATATTTTTTAAATTACTTTTGTTTTTTAAATTTGTTTTTTCAAGTTTATTCCTAATTATTTTGGTTGGTTGAGAATTTCACATTGTTGTTTTTTCAGGTTTGATTTTTATATTATGGTCCAACTTCATTATTGGGTCATAGGTTAAGTGAGTTGATTTGAGTTAACTCAAGTTAACCAAATCTTTTTATTTTATAAAAGAGTCAAAATGATATTATTTTTTTTAAAAAAAATAGTCAACAGGTTTTGACTGGATTTTTCCTAGGTTAACCGAAACATGGGTCAACCGTGTTTTTAACTGTATTACACTTGATCAATTCTTCTTCAATTTTTTTAAAGTCGATTTTTTTATCCTTTCTGATTTTGTTCTTCGAAGTTCGAATATTTTAAAAATTAAATTTAAACTTCATTTATGTTATGTTGTCTTCTATTAAATTATCATTTCCGCATGATTTTATTCGCGAGTTTTGACAACCTCACTTGATTTTGAGGATGCTTTGTTTTTTGATGCTTTGTTTTTTATTACTTTTTTTTTATTGATTTTTTTCCTGATTTCATCCCTCAACATTTTAATTTGATCATTTTTTTTTAGTTTTTTTTTCTATAATATCGAGTCATGAATTTTTTTATTCTTTAAAATACAATCACAATGCTTGAGCATAGTTTTTTTAAGATGCACAAAAATTAAACGTGAGCTATCTATCTACTTTTTTTCATTATAACTTGTGCCTATTTTCATGTTTATATGCATTTTTTTTATTGTTTGCTAAAAAACCAATATAGACCATGAATTATGAGTAATGTTCAAGATAACTCTTCAAGTATTAAAAAGACACTAAAGAAAAAACACGACTGGTCCGAGAATAGCTTTTAGTATTAAATCAAACACATTTACAGTGTATGCTTGCACATGAATTTAACTTGGTCACATGATAATGGAAATACATTTTGAAGCATTTAAGCTCATGGTTCTCTGACAAGGTAAAAACAAAGGCAAGGGGCATAAAACGCATCCGGGCTAAAATGTATCAACTTGTAATGACATTAGGAGGGAAAACCTTTTGAATGAACTCTAGGAAGCGTCTGGAGTAGAAAGTTGGATCCACAGCCGAGATTGACAAGGAATCAAATTGAAGGGATTTGTATGCGTGCTCAATCTTCTTACTCATGTTGTATTCTTGCAAGATATCAATGATGCCTAGGTACAGAACAACATCATATGCTTCATGAAAGGTCTGTTTTTCCTCTTCCCCTGGAATCTGCTCTGCCCTGGCAGGCATGTTCACCCCAAGCTGGATTTGGAGCCTGCTCAATAGGTATAAAAATAACAAATGATGAATCATTAAAGTAAAACACATCAATCCAATATAGCTTTTTAAATGCAGAAGATATTTGTTCTGTTTGGCATGCTTAATTTGTTCAAGGATGAAATATAGAAACACTTACGTTGTGCAATTGCCTCAGTCATAAAATATCTAGGGCAACTGCTCGAAAAAGCTTTACAAGTACTTTTGGCATTGCAGAAAGAAATATACATGCTCCTGTGGAGCTTCTTACAAATATAATTGGATGGGGTTGGATGCCATACCTTGCTGTGCCGGGAAGGAGGAGATCCACTTCCTCATCACCAGCTGATGATGCTCGTAATCTGCTACCTCTAATGTGAGGACCCACGACAACACTATCATCACCTGTTCCTCGAGGAACCAAGACGAGACCTTGTGGGTAGTTCTCATCCTCTATAGTATCTGTCAGTGAAATATGACCAACAATTCCCATATCAAAATATATTCAGAACAATGCGGTCATATCACTGTCCAGACAAAATATGACAGATGCCATGTGTAATGTATGATATATTGGTTCCAAAGCTGACTTATGATGTGCACATTTATGTAATGAAGAGAAATATCATTTGGATGCTGCTATTAAACTCCTCCTAGCCAAGCAGCAACTTTCGAATTTTTCTTCAAGAAATAACTT
>Ga0307507_10013272_pt1 | contig 10027 bp, 10 predicted proteins | sample 7_EM_MG_FD_207223 | JGI IMG/M metagenome (GOLD analysis project Ga0307507, IMG submission 207223) | Populus trichocarpa ectomycorrhiza microbial communities from riparian zone in the Pacific Northwest, United States - 7_EM | ecosystem: Host-associated > Plants > Roots > Unclassified | place... | reverse complement strand
GATTGTCACAAACAACGCGTCGGCGGCTTAGAAGAGGGGTAGGGAACTAGAAGACGTGTTGTTAGTAGACTTCCTGAGTCAGGTTCCTCACCGCGTGGAGTTCACCAATACACCTAATCACGATGCGGCTGGCAGAGGCGTCGAAAAGCTTCAAATTGACTGTCAGGTGAGGTTGTTCGGCAGTCTCTTTCTGATATTCAGCTGCCAAGTCGGATAGACTAAATTCGTGTTAGTTCGTGGCTTGATCAAAAGCGCTAACAACCGGAATTGACGAGGTGGTGTAAGTCCTGTCTCCTTGCAAAGTGGATCGTAGCTTTGACCGCGCTAATGTCTAGGAAACGCCACAAAAACAACCCTATGGCCGGGTCACCCATCCTCCCTGCTAGCGGTGGCAGCAGCAACTGTTATATCATTTGTGGTTCGATCACTTCAAACACGCTTACTCATCCACATTTTGATTCGTTGGAGCTCAGCCATTTGCACTGCCTCCTGCCCCGCTATCATCCCTTATATCCTTCCATGAATTCACCAGCTTGCACATCGCAGTCCGTTGATTTCCCGGACCGTACACGCCTTACCGAGATCTTTTCTCATAACTGCCTTAGCCAGAGCTCTTGAACAATTCCCTCCTTATGCGACTCTTGCGGATTGAAGACGACGGCAACTTCAGCCTGGTCGAACGTATAGGCAACAACATTCCACGCTATGCTGTTCTTTCCCACACTTGGGGAGCAGATGAAGAGGAGGTTACCTTTAGAGAATTGCTAGACGGTACAGGCAAAACCAAAGCTGGCTATCGTAAGATCCGCTTCTGCGGAAAGCAAGCTGTAAATGACAACCTCCAATACTTCTGGGTGGACACCTGCTGCATCGACAAGTCAAGCAGCACGGAACTTTCGGAAGCCATTAACTCCATGTTTCGCTGGTATCGGGATGCGGCAAGATGCTACGTTTATTTGTCTGACGTTTCAGTCAGCGGTTCGGTTGGAGACGAGTTCTTCCGAAGATGGGAGCCGGCATTTAAGGGAAGCAGATGGTTTACTCGTGGCTGGACGCTTCAAGAGCTTATCGCTCCCGCATCAATTGAATTCTTCTCTAAGGAGGAACGGCGGCTTGGTGATAAGCAATCATTAGAGCCAACTCTCCATGAGATAACTGGAATCGCCATCCAAGCCCTTCGAGGAAGCCCTTTGTGTTATTTTAGTGTGGATGAGCGCATGTCGTGGGCAGCAAAACGCAAGTCAAAACGTGAAGAAGACGAGGTATACTCTCTATTAGGCATTTTCGACATCCATATGCCGCTCATATATGGCGAAGGACGGAAAAAGGCGTTGGTTCGGCTTCGGAAGGAGATTAAAGAATTGCTTCCCCTAAACGAAGAGCAAAAAAAGATGCTGTTGGACTCGTTAAGATTTAACCAAATTGATGCGCGCCAGATAGCTATCAAAAACGCCCACGCTAAGACATGCAAATGGCTGTTAAAAAAGTCCGAATACCTCGACTAGCTTAATGCAACTAAATTAGGCGAACATCACGGCTTCTTGTGGATCAAAGGGAAGCCTGGAACGGGGAAGTCAACATTAATAAAGTTTGCTCTTGCTAATGCCCGCGAGACGATGAAGGACAGGATAGTCATCTCATTCTTCTTTAATGCGCGAGGCGAGGGTCTAGAGAAGTCTACGATAGGGACATATCGGTCGCTGCTCCTGCAACTCCTCGAACGAATTCCGGCGCTTCAGTGCGTCTTCGACTCGCTCGGTTTCTCAACGTCAAGCATCAGCACCAATCACCAATGGAGCGTCGAATTGCTAAAAGAGCTACTGGAACAGGCCATAAAAGTCCTTGGAGAGTCCTCTGTAGTATGTTTTATCGACGCCTTAGATGAATGCGAGGAACTCCAGATCCGGGATATGATATCATTCTTTGAACATATTGGCGAACTCGCTGTATCAGCCGGTATCAAGTTCCAAGCCTGCTTTTTAAGCAGGCACTACCCGCACATCACAATCTGGAAAGGGCTAGATCTAGTCCTAGAAGGACAGGAAGGGCATAAGCAGGATATAACCAACTACCTTGACAGCGAGTTAAAGATTGGGCATAGTAGGGCCGCTGAGGAGATTCGCACAGAACTTCAAGTAAAAGCCTCTGGGATTTTTATGTGGGTTATCCTTGTTGTAGGGATACTAAATAAAGAACACGATAGTGGGCGCATGTATGCGCTTCGGCGAAGGGTGCGGGAGATCCCGGGCGACCTACACGAGCTATTCCGCGATATTTTAACACGCGACTCCCATAATAGAGATGAGCTAGTTCTGTGTATTTAGTGGGTGCTTTTCTCGAAGGAGCCGTTGAGTCCAAAGCAGCTATACTTTAATATTCTTTCCGGAGTTGAGCCTGAAGCCCTGTTAAGGTGGGATTCTAATGAGGTCACAACAGACATCATTAAAAGATTTATACTCGATTCCTCTAAAGGGCTTGCTGAAGTTACAATATCCTGGGCTCCGACAGTCCAATTTATTCACGAATCTGTAAAGGATTTTCTCCTTAAAGAAAACGCTCTCGGAAGCATTTGGCCCGATCTCGGAAGCAACTTTTAAGGTCGAAGCCATGAGTGGCTAAAGCATTGCTGCCTTAACTACATGAGCGTCAATATTTCTGCCCATCTGGAGTTCTGCGAGAGTCTTCCCAAAGCCTCATTACGGGAAGCTGCAGCCCGCCGCGAATCGGCTTCTGGTGCTTTCCCTTTCCTAGAGTATGCTGTATGCAATGTGCTATACCATGCAGAGGTGGCCACAGGATATGGTATCGCTCAGGAAGATTTTATCCAGTACTTCCCTTTTAACCGTTGGATTAAGCTCGACAATCTGTTCAAAAACGACAAACGCAGGCATATAGAAGGTGTGAGCCTTCCGCATGTATTGGTGGAGGGCAATATGTTAAACCTCATCAGAGTTCTAGACACAGGCAAGGTCGACGTCAACTTGAAGGACCAGGACGGACGGACGGCGCTATCGTGGGCGGCAGGGGCTGGGCACGAGACGGTGGTGCAGCTGCTACTCGGCAAGGACCGAATCTACGCGGACTCTAAGGATAACTTTGGACGGACGCCGCTATCGTGGGCGGCAGGGGCCGGGCACGGGGCGGTGGTACAGCTGCTGCTCGTCGAGGACCGAATCGACGCGGACTCTAAGGATAACTTTGGACGGACGCCGCTATCGTGGGCGGCAGGGGCCGGGCACGGGGCGGTGATACAGCTGCTGCTCGTCGAGGATCGAATCGACGCGGACTCTAAGGATAACTTTGGACGGACGCCGCTAACGTGGGCGGCAGGGGTCGGGCACGAGGCGGTGGTGCAGCTGCTGCTCGGCAAGGACGGAATCGACATGGATGTTAGGGATAGAAGCGGACAGACGCCGCTATCGTGGGCGGCAGGGGTCGGGCACAGGGCGGTGGTGCAGCTGCTGCTCGTCAAGGACCGAATCGACCCAAACTCCAAGGATTTCTACGGACGGACACCGCTGTCGTATGCGGCAGGATACGGACGGACGCTGTGGCATGGGGCAAGGATTAGGCACGAGGAGCCGCTGCGGTATGGGAAAAGGACCAGTAACGAGACGGTGGTCCGGCTGCTGCTCGGCAAGGGCGGAGTCGACGTAAACTCCAAGGATAGGGCATACGGACGGACGCCACTGTGGTATGCGGCAGTGAACAGGAACGAGGAGGTGGTCCGGCTACTGCTCGACAAGGACGGAGTCGACGTGAACTCTAAGGATAGGCACGGACGGACGCTGCTGTCGTGGGTAGAAGAGAACGGGCGCGAAGCGGTGGTGCGGATGTTACGATTGCGGAACGACGCTTCTTAGGGTACGTTCGGTTGCAAATCAGCTCCATATCATATTTGTTCAATCCGTGCGCCTTTTAGTGTCGTCCATTTTGTAATTAGTGGCGGCTACTACCGCGGCCCATTTGAATCTGTAATTGAGTCGATCGTTCGGTAGCCTCCATATGAGGCTCCAGATTTGGCTTCGCACAATCCGTGATTGACCTTGGTGAGCAATTCAAGTAAGCCCCTCTCCGCCACCAGGCCTCTATCGCGACTCCCTACTTTGGTGTAGTAATGGAGCCTCCTCCTTAACCAACGCCCCCTCTGCGATCAACGCTTGCTACACCTTTGCTTACCTCCCGTAGGAGCCGTAGCAGAGCTACTGCAACGCCTGCAACGCCCGCGACGCCTGTGACGCCCGCGACACCCGTGACGCCCACAGGGCATAGGAACGCGCGTATAAGATGGACAGGCGAGATGGAGGAGGCGATATTAGAAGGCCTCGTTAAGGCCGTTAAGAAAGATTTCGTGTAGATAGCTCTTACAAATCTGACGGCTGGAAGATTGCTCTTAATTGTACGCTTGCTGTTACCCAGCAGCCTATTACTTTTAAGCAAATTAAGAGCAAGCATGATAACCATAAAAAGGACTGGAAGATGTGGAAGGAGCTTTACGGCCTCTCTAGCTGGGGGTGGGATAAAGATAAAGGCGTGCCCGTTGCTAGTAAGGAAGTTATGGAGACCTACTTTGAAGCCAATCCTGCCGCTGAGAAGTTTTGTGATACGCCGCCTGCCTTCCTAGATCTAATGCAGGAGCTATTTAATGGAGTCCTAGTAATAGGCGGTTATGTAAGGTCGATTAACAAAGCAATTAAGAGGTCTATGGACCCTAAACTTCTCTCTATAGCGGCCTCGTAGGCGTTAGGTTTAGTAGATGAGGAAGATAAGAAGGAGGCTAAGGAGGCTAAGGAGACCGAGGAGACTAAGGAGACCAAGGAGGAAGTAAATAAGGCCTTTAAGTTAGAGTCAGCTTAAAGCTCTATTAAAGGCAATTAATTAAGCTCACCTTTAGCTGAGCGCCCTAGTCCTTCTAGATCTTCCTTAACGCCGAGTTAACCTTCTTTACTAGCTATATGGAAGCGGGCTATTAAGCAAGCTACTAGAGCCACCGAATCTAGTATAAAGCGCCAGTAAGGAAGACGGCGAGTTGTAGAGGCACTAGAGGAGACGGTAGAGAAGGTGACGAGAGAGATAAGGGCTATAAGAGAGTTAATTGCCTAGAAGTCTCCTTAAGAGAAGGCCTCTGCAGAGTTTATCTATAAGTTTAGTGACCTAGATCCTATAGAGCAGCTAGCTGTTTTATAAGCTTTTGAGACGGAGTCTACTGCTAGATTGTTTCTTGTAACGGCTGGAGTTGCAGAGCTTCAGCAAAGCTTAATTGATAATATTTTGGCTGGTAGGAAGGAGGACGTGTAGAAAAGCAAGCTTTGGGTGAGATTTTAGGTGAGATCTAAGTCGCTCTTTAGAGCCATTCTATATAGGCAATTAGTGGGCAATGTAAAGAGGGAAACTATATAGATTTCTATTATAAATACACCCAAATCTACTGTATATTCTTAAGCAATCGGCCTGCCAATTGCCTGGTAGTAACTCTCCTATATAAGCTTCGCGATCTCATCGCGCCTTTGGTTTATAACTATATTGCTTTCTACCTCTGTGAGCTCTACGTCTTCTTTATCTATAACCTTATCCTCCACCTCTAGATCGTTATCTAGATTATCCTGTTTATTTATATTAATAAAGTTATAAACTGTAGCTAAAGCGTATACTACATCCACCTGCGTACTCAAAGGGAGACAACACCTACCGGCCTCAAAGTACTGGAAACGATGCTTGAAAACTCCTATAGTACGCTCTACCACGTTCCTTAGTGCCGCGTGCTGAAGATTATAGAGCTCCTTCGCGTTCTATGGCCGTATATTTGCCTGCGACTGCTTATAAAGATGATATCGTACACCGCGGTAGGAAGTTAGGGTTATAGGCGTATTAGAGTACCTGGCATCTATGACGTAGTATCTACCAGGTAAGGCTTTGAATCCTTTAGCTCTTGCTAAATTAAGGACTCTAGAGTTGTGAGCAGAGCCCTCCCAACCAGCTAGAATCAGGGTTGCAAATTGTCGAACTGGATCGGAGTTCCTTACTACCATCTTACCACTGTCTTCAAGACTAGAACCCTATGTCTCACTACCCCGCTACTTACCTTGTATGTCTCATAGAAAGTCTCATCGAAAGCCTTATTACCTGTTTCTATTACCAAATGACGACTACGTCGTCATTCTATTTGCAACCTATTTGTCACCTATCTGGTGTATATATAGAGGCTCTAGAAGCCCTCTTTAATAGACAGAGTTCTTATACCTAATTGTTAGTTCAATAGTTATAAGCCTGGGCCAACTACTATATTATCTTTAATTCTAAAGCCTTTATTCCAATTAATTATTATCTTAATTATAGACAACTATGATAATAAACTTTTAACAAGAAACCAGACCCGTTATTATATTATCTGTTATCCTTACAAGCCTAAATAATTAGAATAAATGGATTAAGGTTATTAAGTTAAAAGTAAATAATAATTGTCTCTGGGAGTATGTTAACCTATTAATACCCAAGACCGATTTACCAAAGCTTAAAGTACCTGTTCACGCCTTACCCAAGGATGCCAATAGCTGGGGGAAGACGAAGCTCGCAGAGCTAGATAAGGAGGAGAAGAAGGAGCTCCATACACTTAAAGCCGACTATAGGGACAATATAAAGCTATATAGAAAACAGCTGTTAGCTCTTAATACATTGCGCAGCCATATTTTAAGCTCTATTTTATGTACCTACCTTATCTATATATTCAAATGCACAACTACCTATAACGTCTTGGTGTCTCTTAAGAAGAGAATTACTCTAACTAATAACGTAAGAAAGCTTTAAGTAGCTACCCAGTATACACAGCTTAAGAAAGCGCCTCGGAACCAGAACTTTAAGGTCTAGTTAGAGGAGTGGGAGAAGGTATATACTAAGTGTAAGGAGCTAGATCTACCTGAGGTAAATGGTAACCGGTTAGTAAGAGACTTTATGTACGCAGTTAATTTAATTACTCCAAGCTGGTCCAAATATTGGAAGAACCAGCTTAAAAGAATAGAGTGGAAAAAAAAGAAGCTTCCTAGCTCCTTTAAATTGGTTAAAATATACCAAAATCACCGTTGTACGGAACTTGCCCAGATAGGCGAGAGTCTATAAGAAGAATCCTTTGTAGTCTTCTCTAAGGATAAGTTAAGCGAGTCACCTAAATTAAAGCCTAAATCATTAGCGGATAAGTAAAAGAAGGAAAGGAGACCGCCGCTAGAGTGCCTATGTGGAAAGCGTTACTACTTCAACAAATACTGGTATATTGTAGAGTTGATTCCTCGCCCATCTTGGTTCACATTAAGTAACGAAATTTAGAAGAAGGTGGATAAGAAGATCGCTAATGCGATGCCTGAAATTAAGGCTTATATTAAGTAAATTAAAAAGGACAATTAAGCTAATAAAAAGGACGATTAAGTTAATAAATAGCCAAAGAATAGCAACAACTAGAAGAGCTTTTAAGAGCCTAAAGGAGCCTTTACAGTTTATTAAAAAGGAACCTATAAGCTTTGTAACAGCGTTCTTCTTAACTTAGGAACTACTGTATATATTATTAATGATTAAGCCAGATTTATTAGTAATATTAAACCTACGTCAGAGCAAATCTACACAGGCTCGCATGTAGAAGAAATTGTAGGCTATGGCACAGCCGCAGTTACGATTGACTACCTAAAAGGGAAGAGACAGATACAGCTCTTAGGAGCAGCCTTTATACCAAGCTTCCACACTAACCTAGTATGCCTCCAAAAGCTTAATGATAAGGGAGTCTACTAGAGCAATAAAGAGAATACTCTTTACTACAGCGATAATAAGACGTACGCCTATTATAACTACTACTGTGGTTAGATTACTATTGAATATAATAAGCTAAAGACGAGTACTTTATAAGAAGCCTTATTTACAACTTAACTATTAAAGCAATTATTAAAGCTATTAAAGCAATTATTAAAATAATTGTTAAAGCCTCTACTAAATTAAAAGGTAGAAGGATGGCTATGGCGTAGTTAACTTGGACACGCAGAAATAAATGTGATTGGGTAATTACCCAAGGAATTGACTAGGGCAGTTGTAAAAGGCCCTATAATAGTTAAAATAAGTCTTATGCAGTTAATAAAGCTTATAAGGAAATATTAAAAAGGATACCTATAAGCAAAATTACTAATTAAGATATTGCGGTAAAGTCTTTGGCTCTAAATACCCTAGAGTAGAACAGTTGTGCGGAACGTTCTAGGGGGGTAAGTATATTAGAGGACGAGGATAAGACTTAAATAGATACCAGTGGAAGTTAATAGGTGGATTCTGGTAGAAATTAAGATTAAGCGACTAATTGAGAGGAGCTTAATCCTTAAGATGATGACGTAATAGGCCTATAAGCCTTAAAGGACGATCTTCCTACCCTAAATTTAAAGCCAGAACCTTAATTAAATACTATAACTACTGAGTCCTTAAGTCCCTTAACTAATTAAAAACCACAATTTAAATGCATTCCAGATGCAGGAGAGGAGGCGATTGAGTACCTTCCGCAGTTAGTAACGGGACCGATCTTAAAAGGACTGACGATGGTTAAATTTATAACTTACGGAGTTAGTAAGGCTTATAAGATTGCATTAAGAAAGCCACTAAAAAGACGCCCTAGATGGCAGACATCTTGCAAAAAGAAGCTTAAGGCCCTTAAGGGAGAGCTAAAGAAGTTTAAGAAAGGAAGAATTAAGGTCAAATGGGTCCCTACTGCGGACATGATAGAAGACGGCTTAACGAAGGCTCTGCCTTGTTAAAAAGCATAAGACGTTCGTTTAGTAGTTGAACCTTACTAATATTAAGGATTTAATTAATTCGATTTGAATTATATTTGGGCAAGGTAACTATATGGAGGATTTCTTTAACTTAATACCAAATTTCTATCGTGACTTTTTGGTACTGTACAGCAGCACAGAAGGCTCTGTGTAGCTGGGGGGGTATATTAAACTGGATCGGAGTTCCTTACTACTATCTTACCACTGTCTTTAAGACTAGAACCCTATGTCTCACTATTCCACTACTTACCTTGTATGTCTTATAGAAAGTCTTATCAAAAGTCTTATTACCTGTTTCCATTACCGAATGACGACTGTGTTGTCATTCTATTTGTAACCTATTTGTTACCTATCTGGTGTATATATAGAGGCTCTAGAAGCCCTCTTTAATAAATAGAGTTCTTATACCTAATTGTCAGTTCGATATAAATCAATTAACTCAACTCAACTGAGGCCTTGAATTGGTTGAATTGAAAGCTTTGTAAGCAGAGAGCTTAGTTGGTTGAATTGGTTGGCTTAATATTGAGATCTTGGCAACCATTTCAACTGAATTTAACTGGTGTAGGAGTCAGCAGCTATCGCGAGTCTTGGCATGTGTTGATGTAGGAGGACCTACCTGTCAACGCTTATATCGTTTCCTACCGTCCTTCCTGTTGCCCGGCTCTCAGTTATGCCTAGCATAAGTCTTGGCATGGTGTTGACTTACCTTCCTGCCGCATTTATACATTTCCTTCCTTCTATGGCCGCTTCAGCTGCCCATCTACCATATCAATTACGCCTTCCTTATCCCATGATCCTACCGCCATTAAAGCTTCAATTATATTAGATTGTAGTCGTGCGCGGTTAGCAGTGAGGGGCAAGTCCGTGAGGCTAAATATGCGTTCGGGGTCTGATGGCACTGGTAGAATAGTCATTAAATTGAGAGCTATGCGAGCGAGTTGTGGATAGAGTCCCTTTCACCCTGACTTGCTAATATGCAATCGGATCAGTACATTGAACGTCCTTAGGGTAACCTGCTTGTGCAAGCCAATCGTCGTATGGCCATTATCTGACGCGTTGGAAGCCATGGTGGTGATGTGTCGGTGTAAACTGTTGGCCACGGAGGTAGCTTTCAGCCAGGCAGGTATCAAGACAAATGACATAAGCTAGCTGATAGGTAGAGACACAGAATTGTACGAGTGATCTGTTTTATTCAAGGTGGCTCTAAGAGCCCTAATATACATAAGGAAAATAAC
>Ga0307507_10013271_pt1 | contig 10028 bp, 7 predicted proteins | sample 7_EM_MG_FD_207223 | JGI IMG/M metagenome (GOLD analysis project Ga0307507, IMG submission 207223) | Populus trichocarpa ectomycorrhiza microbial communities from riparian zone in the Pacific Northwest, United States - 7_EM | ecosystem: Host-associated > Plants > Roots > Unclassified | place... | reverse complement strand
TGTTCTTGGATTCTTTAGCATGTTTTCGGTTTGGTTATTGACTTGGTTGGTTTGAATCTCAGGTTTTTTGGTGGGAAATGAAGAGTTAAAATTGATGTTGGCAATTTGAGATGAAAAGGATAGGGGGTTGTAGTTTAGGAAGTGGTTTTTCTTACCTTTGTAGCCACCCTTAATGTCATCAACATCTTTTTCTTCCTTCCAAAGCCTTTTTTCCTTAGTGGACACAGAAATTTTAGTGCATTTATTGACCCACTACTCGAGGCATGATTGGGTATAGGGTTTTTATTTACATTCGAGGTCTCCTCAAATATTATCCATCTGACTTTAATTAATTGTAGGAGATTTTTCTTGAAGATTGCAAGTATGAATGTTATGTCCTGTAACACCAGCATGGTACTCACAGGTAAGGTCTGACTTATACCAGTTATGAAATGGTAGCTGCAGAAGCGCGAGCGTTACCAGAGCTACCTGTCTGATACGTAGTAGCTTTTAATACATCTCGTTCAGGGGTAATGGTAACAAGGTTAACTGTTTTTGGATTCTTTAGCATGTTTTTGGTTTGGTTATTGACTTGGTTGGTTTGAATCTCATGTTTTTTGGTGGGAAATGAAGAGTTAAAATTGATGTTGGCAATCTGAGATGAAAAGGATGGGGGGGTTGTAGTTTAGGAAGTGGTTTTCTTACCTTTGTAGCCACCCTTAATGTCACCAACATCCTTTTTCTTCCTTCCAAAGCCTTTTTTTCTTAGTGGGCACAGAAATTTTATCACTCCTTATCCCTTGCTCTATACACTCAGCCATGGCACAACGTTAGTGAATTGATGTGTCAAACTACTCATTGTATGATCACAGTATAACACTTTAAGTGTATTTGCAAATAAGGTAATCATCTTCTAATCTAAAAGTGGAGGATGTACCTGTGCAGACAAATCCCTTTATTTTTTAGCATACTCTCCCATACTTTCTTTGTCACCCTTCTCTAGATGAGACAAACTAGTTTTATCTGAGGTAAAAGTGTCTATTAGATCTTTTTATCTTTGAATCTTCGTGTTATCTAGTCTCATATATCAGCTTAACACTGCTCTGCTCAAACTATCCTGAAACAAATACGTTAGAAATTTTTCATTATGCACTACTTCTACTATTTTGTTAGAATAAGACTTGAGATAAGTGACAGGGCATTGGGTTTCGGTGTACTTGATGAAATTAGGAACACAACTTCTTTAGTACACAACATTCAGGACTAGACATATTTATGCTGCTTGCACGGGATCATATAAATTTACTCCCTCAATAGCCCTTATTTTGGCTTCCAATATTGCCATCTTATCCTTATCAATATCATTATATAATTTTATCTTATGAGATTCATTGGTAAATGCATCTACAATTGCAGGGGCTAGTGTCGGTATTGTCGTTTACACAAATGCTGCAATATATTAGGGTTCCTGACCCTGTTCACACATCCTTTCTTCAGGCTAAATTATTGCTTGAGTTTGAGCAAAAGTGACAGGCCGATTGGACGGGCCTTCACCAGAGGTATTTCTAAGCGTTTGCTCAAGCAAGTTAGCAATACGAACCATCCTAACCTTTAGGGAATTTAACACTTCTTTGAAGTGGGCATCACAGTGAGTGTGTTCTTCATCTTCCATATTTATTTGTCAAAGTCGGGTGCTGTAAACTCTACAGATTTGAGCTTTTTAGGGATATATATTTCAACTTAGAATGCACTCATGATATTTAAACTCTAAGATATGAATATATGCATGCTTATGAATGCAAGTGTATGTACACATGCATCAGATATGCATTAACTTGTTCGAAGAGCTAATCCATGACTTTCTTATTAGGCATGAGCGGAATCCATAGTCTGATAGATATAGATCTTTCTCGAGTTCCCGAATTGGTTGAATTCTATGCATATTAAAAAGTACCATAAAATAGTGGGTTTAAGCCTTTTTCATTCATTAAGAGCAAGTAGTTCATACAAAGAGTTTACATTATGGAATAAGACTCATATACATCTCTACTCATTCTTAAATGCCACCTCTATATTGGCTATATTTCTTATAAAAGCTAAAACCTCACTTAAATACAATTCATACTTGCTAACATTATTGTAGATCATAGAGGCCTTCACTCGCAACTCATTTGTCTTTCGGTCCATCATATCAATCAACTTGTTTATCTGTTCATTCTTGTAATGGAACAAAGTGTTGTCTTGAAGCAGCATACTATTGCTTGCAACCAACGACTCATTGTTCTTATTCAATATTTGAATTGTCCTCTCTAACCGTTGCATCTAGTTCCTAGCCCTATAAAGTTCTTCTCGTTTAGTGTTAATCTTAGTTATCTTCATTTTTAGTTGTATATTGAAGTGATGAGTGTGATCTTGTCACTCCTTGAATTTATATCTCAACTCCCTCATCTCTCCTTTAGACTCTATGTATTACTCTTTCAGCTTCTTCAGTTCCTCCTCTCAAAACTCTAGCTCATACTAGACTATAGAGACCTGATCTCTCAAGACATTTGTTCTATTTTGATACTCCCTCATATTTTACTTGGCTATCTTTCTTGCTTCTATTTCATAATCAGTTTGGGCCTTGTATTGAGCTATTAAGCTTCTTTCTTCCTCAATAGTGAGATTGGTCGATCTATTTTTTATTTTTTATCTCCAACCTCATTCTATTGTGATCCCCTTTGTTTTTTTCAAAGAAGCTATCAATCCCTTATCAACATGTCTCTTGCCCTCAAAACCCTTTTTCACAGTTACCAGTTCTTTTTCCAACATCACATGCTTGTTTATTAGGTCATTATACGTGGCCACTCTTTCCTTCAACTGTTCTTAGATCCCATGCATAATTTTCTCAGACTTCGTAGCCATCTCTTGATCATTCTTTTCCCGTTCTAAGTTTTTTGTTAATGCGGCCACTCGTTCATCCTTCTCTATCAACTGCTGGTTTAGGAAGGACTTCATCTTTTCTTCTTTAAATAGATGGTTTTCTAAGAATTTTATACTGACTGCTGCTATTACTTAGCTCAATTTTCAGCTTATCCAACTCGTCTTGCAACTTTTATTCATTGTTGACCCCTTTTCTCAAGGGTTCTCTAGTGACAGATGATCTTACTTTTATAACTACCATTTAGCCTTACATTCCCATGCTTTAAGTACCCGGATGATCCACCTTTTCTCTATACTAAGTAATTAAGACTGACTTAGGATTCCCCTTCTTGTTCACCTTTATGGACTAATCCAAGTTGCCCCTAATCACGTCTGATGGCTTCTAACTCAACTAAAAAATTAGAATCCTTAAACAACCCATTATACTTGGCTAAACCCAAGTCCTCAACACCTATTGAATGCCTCCCAATTGTCTGACGACTAGTGAAGGTGAGTAAATGGTGTAACTAATTAAACCAATTAGTGAGACCCATGTTTTATCTCCACAGCTCATAAGATAAGATGAATTATCTATCCAAAGGGCTTTCCATTTAAAGTTACTCTAAAGGAGTGCTTGGTATTTTTCTACCCATGCCTTTTCATCTAGGCTTTTCCAATCTTCACTTAAAATCAACTTCAAGGGCCTCATGTTGAAGCACTATAAATTATTGAAAACCTTTCTCAGGGTTTTCAAGTAATTAACTATCTGTATAAGTAATAGAGGAATACAACATCACAATGCTCCATTTTCATGCATCCTACAGTGATTTAGCGACAAAAAAGTTTAAGCTAAGACAACTGAAGAATGGTTACTCCTTATCTGTTCATATTTAACAAAGGCATTGGCAGCTTCGACGCTAATGATCATAGAAGATTTTGAAGGAAACAAACTAACCCAAAGATAGAAAAAACAACCTCCCGGTATCTCTCTTCTCCCAGCTTTCTTTTATTTTTATTTACCTTTAGCTTAGTCTCAATGATTTTCCACTTGAACACCCCCTTAGGTTGTCTTATACTGATTGACTTGGTCTATGCGTAGCAATTTGACTACCATAGCAGTTGTGTCTTTGATCCTTTATCTAAAGTACACCTTATAAGGGTCACTTGAAAAGTTCAAGATCTGAGCATACTCCTTAATGGTGGGGGTCATATCAATATCCCCAAAAGTGAAACATCTTTAACCTAGATCATAAAAATGCATCAAATTTGTACTAAGAGCTTTACCAAATGGACAATTCTCTCAATATTTTCTCTCAAACAAGGTTTCATCCACATAACCCAAAACTAACACATACTTCTCTATTTTATCCACAAAGCAGTGTACTTTGGTCATGCGCGGTAATTCCCCAACCTGGGTCCCTAGGAAATCCCCTTCAATTAATTGCATCATCTCATATTTTTATCAGTACTCAGAAAGAGTCATAAAAGTTATGGTTTTGGCTTAGAAAATCATGTAGAGTTCAAGATTTTTATTAGATCTGTCTTTATGCAAAATGAATTATTAGGGAGTCTATATTCTAATGGCAAGTTCTAAGCCATTACATGAAGGGTAGGCTTACTACCTGGTCTCAAAAGGGTCCATGATCTTCCTAGTGACCACCTTTTCTAAAGGCAATATGGGGGTTTATAAGAAATGGTTGGGGCACAGTGTGACCGCCATTACTGAGTAAACGCTCAGCTCAAATTAGATGTTTTACAAATTTAAACTTTGACTGAAAGTCATGGGTTAGACCACTACTCTCCACCTAACCTAGAAATAGGGTTAATTGAAAATTAAAATGCATGAAAGCATTAATCCATACCTGATGTACTTATACATGAGCAGTATGTAAAACAAATACATGATCAATATGTAAAAATACATGCTAAAATTAAATTGCATAGACCAATAAAAATAAACAAGTAAACAAACGAAGCTCAGTCCGACCAGACAAATCCCAAGTAGAGTCACCATCCTGTTATGAAGTGCACAACATCGAATGGCGTAGCTGTCTATTGGAATTGAAGGGTGTTTAGGTTTAATCATAAAGTTGTTATTAAAGGGTTCAAGAGTTGTTACCTAGTATTATGGTCACTAGAAAACCTAATGTTCTACGAGAGTCTAGGTAAAAGAACTAGTTGTGCAAGGAGAAAACGCATCACCCCCATTGCATTTTACCTATAGTAAACTGCATCGTTGATTGATATTTAATCTAAAGTGTGTTTTTATTTGTTGGTCTCATCTAAGGTTCAAGGTAGATCACCCTTCATAAGAAAATCTCTACCTTATCGGGTTAAATCTAAACCATTCTAAAGCCCAATTTTTAGCAATGCATTTATTTCCTATTTTGTATCTTTAATACCTAGAGATATACTTTACAGTATAATTTTATACCTCCGAATATTAAAGTTTACAGCTAAATCTTAATACTCTAAATATTATTGAAACAAATTAATTGTTGTATGATTTTTGGTATTTTGGCCAAGTCCTAATTGATAATTATAAATTGGTTACGATATCCATTTTGCATGATAAAATGCGATTTTAAAAAAAAAAAAAATATGCATGAAAAGCCTTTAGAATTTGGTCGTATGCACGAATACAAAACATATTTTTTATATTTCTGAAATGATGAAATTTTTTAAAAAATATTTGGATTTTGTTTTTTGAAATTTCAAAGCAAACAGAGTATTTTTCATATTGGGTCCATATCTTACAGTGTAAGTCTACAATATGATATTAAATGAAGTTCTAAAAAAATATATTTTTATGTTTTCTAAAATAAAGAAATTGGTTTTTGAATTTTTTCTAAAATTTCAGAGAAAAATCAAGTATTTTTAATACTAGATATGTATCTTACAGTGTAAGTCTATAGTTCGATATTAGACAAACTGTTGGAAAAACACTCAAAAGACTTAGAAATAATTTCAAAATAACCCCTGGATTTTTTCAGAATTTTTTTAATTTCTTAAGGATCGTTTGGCTAGACCCCAAAATAAGAACAAATTAATAAAGGAAAAGGTTGAGGGCATGTTTGTCAAACACACCCTTAGCCTAAAATTAGAGGTATAAAAAAATATCTTAAAAGCGTGTTTGGCAAACTCACTCTAAGTAGCCAAACACACCCTTAAATCTGGGTTGGGCTTTGACCAACCACATGGATTGGGATTATTAGGCTAGAGGCCCAAACACATATGTATGGGTTGGGCTTAAACCCAACCTAACCCGGTTTGTTGGGCTGACATAAGGCCCAATAGGCTTTTTTCTCTAAATAAACTTGGGCTGGACCCAGCCTAGACATAGGGTGGGCTTAAATCCAGCTCATTTACTTTGTCACTAGCCCAGCTATGTGACAAGGTTTTGTTGGAAAAAATGTCAATAAACATGGTTGTCATACCTTGTTGAAGCCATGAAAAATACAAATATAATGAGCCAGGAGGAGGAAGAAGATTTTTTATTGATTTTTTTAGGCAAATTATTTTATTTTATTTTTTTGTAGTTTGAGTTGTCTTTGAATCTGCAAAGTCAACTACGTCACACTGAGTTAACCGTCATATAGTTTAATTTTCTTTTGCTAGAAAACATGTTAACAACATTTGGATATTTTTTTACATTCAACAAAAATTTGATCTGACCCGCAATATAGCACATCAATTATCTAGTTTACAACTAATTATTATGATAAAAATCCAAACAAGTAGTGCAGTTCTCTTATAAAGAAGAAAGCATAAGCTTAAAATGCAAATTTTCATAAAGAAGTAATCAAACACTTTGAAAATGAGAGTGATGAAAAAAAAAGATTACTTTCTAATATAACCCTTACAGCTTTCATAAATCATGTTTTAGTTCCCCTCACTCAACCATGAGAGAGAGGCCCTTCCAAAGTCCTCATATTGGAGGAGAATCCAACAATAGAGGAAATAGAGGAAATAAATTACATTACACTATAACATATACTAAAACCATATAGGTAAAATGTTGTAGTAATTAACGATAACCTAATTTTTTTCATTTTCATACTCAATTATTTTTCAATTACGGTTGTCCATGTCCAAATTAGTTACCAATTTCTTTAAATCTATTGAGAAAATAAAAAAAAAATCAACAAAAAACCGTCAACGTATGAAATAAGAATAAATCCCTTGGCAATCTCACATTCATTGGAAAATGTACTTTTTAGCCCATTTTCCTTCCTTTCTCTTCCACTACAATCCAATTGGTTTTTACAACTTTAATTGCAATTCCAAAGTTTATTTTCTTAACATTTCAATTCTTCAGTTTGAGGGAAAAAAAAGTCACTTGAAAACAACAGATGAGAGAGAAAGTTGTTGGTTTGACCATATTCCAAAGATAAAAAAAAAAAAAAAAGATTTATCTTGGTGTCAACAGGTTTCATTCAACAAGGAAGGCATTAAGATTTTTCTAACCTTCATATTACCTAAAAAAGTAGATTGGGTAGAGAGAAAAAAGAAATCTATTTGATTTAGTTTTTTGGACCATTTTGGGGGTCTTTTGGGTGGGTATTTTTTTTTTTTTAGGTTCTAAGGGTGTTTATTGTGTATTTTTAGGTAAGAATTTGTTGAAAAATGAATTTCTAGGTTAAAAGAGCACTCCCCTAATTTCAGCCACCTTTATGGTGGTCGGATTTTAGGCAATATATAAGTGTCATCTGCCACAGCAGGCAACATGTCATTTTTTTCCAAGCAAATACCCTTTAAAAACAAAATATTAAAGATGGGCCAAGAGTGTGGGCTTGCCTTAGGCCCACACACTCGAGCTTTTTAAGGCCCAAACATGTTAGGGCACCTAGGCTTGTGCGCCTGGTGATTAGTACTTAAAAGTGCATTCTCATTAAGGCTTTATATCATCATATTGCACTTAAAGTATCATTAAATTCCCTAACTTAAACATGTTTTATAATAACAAGTCTGATAATATTAGATAGCTTTAATTTATGGTAAATGCTCATTTTAAATGCAGGCATATTTCACAATTCAAAAGATTGATTGATGTGATTAACTATTGAAAGTGAAAAGATAAAGAAAAGGCTAAGGTTAGAGAAGATATGTTGTATCAAACTGGAACACCATTCAGTCATTGGATCATATCTAGAGTTGTGGACATTGGATTGATGTTTGGTTTATTGTTCTAGAAAGTTAAGCATAGGCCTACAACTTTCATGAAGAGTGGAAGACCCAAATCTACCGTTTGCAAATTCAAAACTTGGCCACAAAAGAGAAGTCAAAATCTGTTCTGCAATCCAGCCCAAACACTGCTCAGAAGTTTACCCATAGCTGGAGTTCTAGAAGGCAAAATGACATCAAATTTGGTGGGTGGAAACATAAGACAATTTTCAACAACTTTCATGAGGACCACCTACTCAAGTTCTGATGTTAGCAATGACATTTCATCCAGACAAGAGCTTAAGGAATATCCACTATGTCCACAAGAAGCATTACTTAGTATTTTAGCAATATCTCCATCTGTAGTGATCCAAATGCTTTGAAATGTTGTGGATGGAAAGAGGAGATGATTTCCAACAACTTTCATGAAGAACACTTTGCCAAATTCTAATTACATCAATGTCATTTCATCCAGCCAAAATGTTTGAGTGCTGCTGTCCACCAAGTCCACTAAATCAATAGTTGGCCACTACATCAATAACCTATTACCAAATGAATAGTTCTGAATTTTAGCCTATAAAAGGAGGCATTTGCCATTCATTTAGGCATCTTGGTTTTCAGATCAAGATCATTTTCTTGCTTGCTCTTTTTGTAATGTTCAAATTCTATTTCATGTTTTATTTCCATTAATCTCTTGTTTATGCTTTTCATTTCCTTTACTACTCTTAGTTAACTTATATCATAATTATGTTCTTATCTTGTTTATTTATGTTCTTTTTCTTCATTATGTCTAGCTAAGTTAATTATGTCAAGGTGAAAAGGTTTCACTAATGGTGTTAGAATATGTATAATATAAACTCAACATGGACTTCAATGTTTATATCCAAGAAAGTTTGTTATTAATATGTCTTATCTTTTTATCTTACTAATTCTTAATACCTTGCTTATTAAATGATTAATCTATATTTGTGTTGTATAACACTTGGTACATCAAATGCTTGATCCTTCATAGTCTTCGGTCGACATTGTTGTTATGAGAGGAACTTGATTTGTTGTGTTAACATAAGTTAGCATCATGAATTCCTGATAATATTTAAAAGTATGGTGTTACCAAAATAAGATAATTAATATGATCATGTTAAAAATTTATAATAAACTATTAAGGATAAATCATCCGATTAGAACCTTCTTTGTATGTGGTTTCCAATTGAATAATAAAAAGAGTTTAAACTATACTTATTTCTAATACCATTAGTGGACCCTCTAACCTTGACATCTGTTTTTATTATTGTTTAATCCTCATAATAATCTCACATCATAAAGATCTCTTTAACTCTTTGTTAATATATATATATAGGTGACCTCCCTGTGGATCGACTCCGGTCTTGCCGGGTTATTTATTACTTTGACAGTCCTGCACTTGAGATAAGACATCAACTCTTTGATCGTGTCACCTGGCCTGGCTTGCTTTTTTTTCATCTTTTATTTCTTTATTTTATCAATTCAGTCCTTCAACATTGGATTTTTGTTGACTTTTTATAAATTTTATCCTTTAGAATTTAGTTGATTTTGAATTAAAATTCATAAGATAATTAATATAATCATGTTAAAAATTTATAATGAATTATTAAGGATAAATCATTCGATTAGAACCTTCTTTGTATGTGGTTTCCAATTGAGTAATAAAAAGAGTTTAAACTATACTTATTTCTAATACCATTAGTGGACCCACCCTCTAACATTGACATCTATTTTTATTATTGTTTAATCCTCATATTAATCTCACATCATAAAGATTTCTTTAACTCTTTGTTAATATATATATATATATTACTTATAATTTATATAGTTGACCTCCCTGTGGTTCGACTCCGGTCTTGCCGGGTTATTTATTACTTTGACACTCCTGCACTTGGGATAAGACATCAACTCTTTAATCATGTCACCTGGCTTGGATTGATTTTTTTTTTTTATCTTTTATTTCT